>VAOX01003152.1_pt1 | contig 20232 bp, 18 predicted proteins | sample 3393891 | NCBI WGS metagenome assembly VAOX01 (sample SAMN08290429, study PRJNA428436) | hydrothermal vent metagenome | isolation source: Deep-sea hydrothermal vent chimney | place: Indian Ocean: Southwest Indian Ridge | depth 2822 m m | reverse complement strand
CCGTGCGCTCTTTTGTATTGTGCTAACTTAAACTATTTTACTAGATCTTTAAGTGCCTTTGATGCACGGAATTTTGCAACGCGCATGGCGGAAATGTGAACTGGCTCACCTGTACGAGGATTGCGCCCTTCGCGCGCCTCTCGTGTTTTTGTTGAAAAAATACCAAAACCAGCAATTGAAACTTCCTCGCCATTTTTAAGTGATGAGGTAATTGATTCAATAACTGTTTCCACAGCTCTTGTTGCATCTGCTGTTGTCGAGCCGAGTGTATCGCGTACCTTTTCTATAATATCTGCTTTATTCATAAGAATATCTTATTTATTAATAATCATTGTTAATATGGACACTAACGCCAAGTATAGGGAATATAACGTTTCTTGCAACCCCCAAACACAATAAAAGTGGAAAACATCACTTTTTGACAGATCTTAATATATATAGTGTTAATATAACTAATTGTATTATTTTGGGTACTTCGAGCACGTTTGTTTTCAAGTACTATCCTATAATAGACCTAGCAACTCCGCGTTATTTTAGTAAGATATAACTTTATTTTGCAAATTCTACTACCCTGTTTTCGCGTATAACATTAACCTTTATTTCCCCTGGATATTTGAGTTCCTCTTGAATACTGTGCGCTATGGATCGCGCCATTTTATGCATTGAAAGGTCAGATACTTTGCCAGGGTTTACAAATACACGAATTTCTCTACCAGCCTGTACGGCATATACTTTTTCTACGCCAGGGAAGTTTTTTGCCAATTGTTCCAAATCACCAATACGCTTGATATAACGTTCAACGGTATCGCGACGCGCCCCTGGCCTTCCTGCTGAAACAGAATCGGCAACCTGCACTATAACTGATTCGATAGTTTCGTATGGATACTCTTCATGGTGCGATTGCATTGCTTGTATAACACGTTTATCAACACCAAAACGTTCGAGCACGCGTCGTCCAATTTCAACGTGAGTTCCTTCAACATCATGATCTAGTGCTTTACCAATGTCATGTAATAATGCACCCGTGCGAGCAATTTCTGGGTCAGCGCCTAGTTCTTGAGCGAGCATATTCGCAATATGTGCCATCTCAACGGAGTGTGTCAGTACATTTTGACCATAACTTGAACGAAAATATAGTCTTCCAAGAAGTAAAATTAGTTTTGGATTAAGTCCTGTTACACTTGTTTCGTATGCTGCGAGTTCTCCTTTTTGTTTAATTATCTCGTCAACTTCATCCTGCGTTTTTTTTACAACCTCTTCTATCTTTGCTGGCTGAATTCTCCCATTTGCAATGAGTTTTTCTAAAGCAACTTTTGCGATATGGCGCCTTAGTGGGTCAAATGAAGAAAGTGTAATGTGATTAGGTGTATCATCAATTATTACATCAACACCAGTAGCTTGTTCAAATGCGCGAATGTTTCTACCTTCTTTACCAATAATTTTTCCTTTTATTTCATTCATATCAATTGGTATGGACAACGACATAATATCAGGATTCATGGTGTTACCCATACGTTGTATTGCGGAAAGCAATATATTGCGACCTTCTTCTTCCAAGCGTTCTTTTCCGACGGTATCAAGTTTTTGTAACCGTCCAAGTAAAGATTTCTCATGATCTCTTTCCATTTCTGCAAATAATTGTTCTTTTGCAGCATCTTGAGTTAGGTGAGAAATATCCACAAGCGCAGAGCGCTCTTTTTTCATAATAGTATCGAGTTCTTTTTTACTTCGTACAACTTCTTGTTCTCGATTACGTACATCTTCTGATTTATCAACCAAATCATGTTCTCGCTCGTCAAGGAAAAGTTCTTTTTTGGAGAGTCGTTCTTCAACACTGCTAATCTTTTCTTCTCTTTTTATTACAGAATTTAGTTTTTCATGCTCAATCTCCTCACCACGTTTTTTTGCGTCAGCAATAATAAGAGCAACGCGTTCTTTTGTTTCAAGGATACGTTGTTTAATATCAAGCTCAAGTGACCCTCGCTGTCCAAGAGCAATAAGCCAACGTAAAACGTATCCAAGAGTAATACCGCCAATACCGGATAGGGCGAGTAGTGTAAAAACAAATTTTAATGACATAAGCGCAAATACATACAATCAGTTAATGTAAAACAGGCTTGCGTTGGCGTCCTTTTCAGTTATGTGTGTTGCAGAATATAGTGCATTCGTACGGTATATTCAATGTGTTTGGCACGCGGTTGCTGTTTTACGGAAGGATATTAAAAATATAAAACAATCATATTGTAACACACGCTAGGCATTGTTGCAAATGTATATTTTATTAAATAGTTTGATGCTTATTTACTACAAAAGGTATCTTTCTTTAAAGAAAGATACCTTTTGTAGTAAACGATACTTATAAGATAAGTTATTTTGTTTTGTATACTCGGTCAATTATACCGTATTTTTTTGCTTCATCGGCAGTCATGAAGAAATCACGATCCACATCATTTTCTATTTTTGAAATGGCTTGTTTTGTTGCTTTTGCAAGGATAGCATTTAAGCGCGCGCGCGTTGCTATTATGTGTTTAGCTGTAATTTCTATATCCGTTGCTTGTCCTTCTGCTCCACCAACTGGTTGATGAATCATCACCTCCGTATTTGGTAATGCAAATCGTTTTCCTCGTGTTCCACCTGCAAGGAGTATTGCAGCACCTGAAGCAGCTATTCCAACAGCAACGGTTGCAACATCTGGCTTTACATGGTTCATGGTGTCGAGAATAGCAAGTGTTCCAGTTACTGCTCCACCTGGGGAATTTATATACAGATAAATATCTTTCTTTGGGTCTTCAGCCTCAAGAAAAAGAAGTTGCGCGATTATAAGGTTTGCAGATTCATTCTCAATTACTCCACTCATGAATATGACGCGTTCTTTGAGTAGTCGTGAATAAATATCATATGCTCGCTCGCCAAACTGTGTTTTTTCTACGACCATTGGAACCAAATATGATGCTTGTTCTTGTTTTGTTGATGACATATTTATATTGTAATAGTTTAAGCTTAAATTGTATAAGAATTCATTAGTGTCTATGGTTTAGTTGTGATTGGGACTGTTGTAGCAGTCGTGTGCTGTGTCACAGAGTATCCACGGCGTGTATGTTTACCAAGCGCATAGAAAGCACCGATGATTATCATTGAGAGTACGACAATTATTGCAATAATCGCTCCAGCTGACTGTTGCTTTACGGTATTTGGATATTGATTACGTATATCTTGCTCCATATATTCTTATTTGTTACCAAATTATTTACTTGTGACTTCAGGATGTTTATCTGCATACATTTTCACGGAACGATCAAATGCTGCTACAGCATCCTCTTTGTTACCAAACCCATCTATAATAACTTCTTTGTTTTGCAGTTGCTTATATGTACTGAAGAAATGTCGAATTTCTTTGAGAGTATGCTCATTCACATCACCGATATCTTTGACATTAGCAAAGCGTGGATCTGCGACTGGCACAACAATAAGCTTATTATCATTATCACCACTATCTGTCATGTGCATAATCCCAACTGGACGAGTGTGTACCAAGATACTTGGTGCAAGTGGATATGTTGTAAGTAAGATTGCGTCTAGTCCATCACCATCATCCCATAATGTTTGAGGAATGAACCCATAATCAAATGGATAATCTTGCGCCGTATGCATAACGCGGTCAAGCGCAATAAGCCCCACTTCCTTGTCTATTTCATACTTATTTTTTGATCCACGAGGGATTTCAATTATAACTGTCATAGATTCTTTCGTGCCTGGTGTAATGTCGTGGAAAAGGTTCATATTGTGTATGGGTTTTTGTATAAATCTATTAATATTTTAGTTGAGGTTTTATTATTCGTTTTCTGCATCTTTATCGCGAGCTTCCTCTTTGTCAACTATAGAGTTGCCCTCATCCTCTGTCAACTCTTCCTCTGCTGGAAGCTCATCTTTTTCTTTTTCGCCGGCTATTTCTTGCTCTTGAGTGATTATTTCTGGAGATTCCGTTGGTATGAGCCCGGCTTCTTTGGCTGGATCATCGTCATTTTGGTCTTTATCAGATTCAGTAACGGTATCACCTTCAGTAGATGCGATATCAATATTCCATCCTGTAAGCTTTGCTGCTAGGCGTACATTTTGTCCACCACGTCCTATGGCAAGTGATTGTTGGTCTTCACTTACTGTTGCTATGGCGCGATGTTCCGAGCCAATTAATTCTACACTAATTACATTTGCAGGAGAAAGTGCTTCCTTAATATAAGATTCAGTATCTTGTGACCATTCAATAATATCAATACGCTCACCACTTAGTTCTCCTATTACTGTTGAAACACGCACTCCGCGTTGTCCAACCAGTGATCCAACAGGGTCAATGTGAGGTTCAAGCGACACCACTGCAATTTTCGTTCGGCTTCCAGCTTCACGTGCTATATCTTTTATCTCAATAGTCCCAGACGCGAGTTCTGGAGTTTCAAGTTCAAAGAGTTTCACCACAAATTGTGCACTGGCTCGCGAGAGACGCAAATATACACCGCGGAAACCCTCATCAACCATATAAAGATATGCATGAAGACGTTCACCAGTGCGATATCGTTCACCTGGGATTTGTTCTTCGTATGGCATAATGCCGGTCGTGCGTCCAAGGTCAATATATAGTGAGCCTCGTTCTACTTTTTGTACGATACCAGACACCAGCTCACCTTTTTTACTAGCAAATTCTTCAAGAATAGAGAGTTTTTCTGCTTCACGTATTTTTTGAATAATGACTTGCTTTGCTGTTTGCGCCGCAATTCGTCCGAAATCTTCTTGTGATTCGAGTGAAAACGCTATGTCGTCACCAATTATGGCATCACGCTTCATGCGCAGTGCGTTTTCAAGTAGAATATGTTTTTCAGGGTCAAAATATGGTAGTTCAGTATCTTCAGATTTTGTTACTTTTTTGGTATTATCATCTGCATCTTCCAGTTTTGTTTGCACGATAGAATCATCAACAACTGTCTTTATTTGTTCAAATGCAATAGTTCCAGTATCCAGGTCGACGACCGAACGTATTACTTGCCCGCGCTTTCCGTATTCTTTTTTATATGCCGTAGCGAGAGCTGTTTCAATAGCATCAACAACTGTTTTCTTGTTGATGCCTCGGTCTTCAAATTCTCCAAGCACAGAATGTATAGTTTTTAAATCAATCATAATATATGTATAGTACCTTAATCTATAAGGAGACCCTTCCCATTATAACAAGAAATGTCCGCAAAGCGGACATACCATATATAATATTCTAGCAAGTGAACATATAGATGTCAATAATCATATTAGACTATAGAAGTATACTTATTCAAATAAAGTTTTTTAAACTTAATTTAATTCCTTATAATTTTTATTTCTTTTCCACGTGCAATGGTTAAAAAATGATACAGAAAGAACAGTGAGGCGGTATACTGTATATAAAGTATTTTATGGAAGTTCCTGAAAAAGATTTAGAAGGTTTTATTATTGACTCCGGCGTTGTATCTCGCAAGGATATTGAGTCTGCTTCAGTTGAAGCAAAAAAACAGAAACAATCAATGGGTGATGTATTGGTTTCTCGCGGGCTTCTTACAAAAGACGCATTGCGTCACATAAAAGCATATATGCTTGGTATTCCATTTGTGGATCTTAAGAACAGTAAAATTCCGGAAGATATCCTTTCACTCATCCCTGAACCAATCGCAAGAACGCATTCAATTATTGCATATAAAAAAAGTGACAGAGGGCTTGAGGTTGCCATGCTGGACACACAGGATATAACTTCTATTGATTCAGTACGCAAAAAGACAGGATTAAAAATACTTCCACGTCTTACTGATGATGATTCGCTGAAACACGCACTGATACAATATCAAAAATCTCTCAAAGAGGAATTTGGAGATATTATTACCACTGAGGCAGGGCGTATAAAAGTAATTGAAGAGCCAAAAGAAGGCGCCTCTGGAGAGGATCTAAAGAAAATGGCTGAGGATTTGCCGATAGTACGTATTGTAGATTCTCTATTACGTCACGCATTAGTACAGCAAGCATCAGATGTGCATATTGAGCCGATGGAAGATGAGATCTTGGTAAGATACCGTATTGATGGAATCTTACATGATGCAATGACTTTACCAAAAATAGCTGCAGCTGGAATTGTTGCACGTATTAAAGTTCTTTCAAACCTAAAACTTGATGAGAAACGTCTTCCACAAGATGGTCGTTTCAAAATGGATATTGAAGGAGAGAAAGTCTCTTTTCGTGTTTCAATTTTACCTGTATTTTATGGCGAGAAAATTGTCATGCGTCTTTTACGTGAAGGTGGAGGTGGATATACGTTAGAGTCACTTGGCTTTCATGGATCAATAATGGAACGTATATACAGTGCGACACGGCAGACCACAGGCATCATTTTGATTTCAGGACCAACAGGTTCTGGTAAAACCACTACGCTTTACACGATTCTGGATATTTTAAATACACCAGATGTAAATATTTCAACCATTGAAGATCCTATTGAATATCAAATGAAAAGAGTAAATCAAACACAAGTGAACCCACAAATTGGATTCACATTTGCTGCTGGATTACGCTCTCTTGTTAGGCAAGACCCAGACATCGTAATGGTAGGAGAAATACGAGATGGAGAAACCGCATCACTTGCAATAAATGCTGCGCTTACTGGGCACTTGGTTCTTTCAACCATTCACACAAATAGCGCATCTGGTGCGATTCCGCGTTTGATTGATATGGGTGTAGAGCCATTTTTACTTGTTTCCACTCTACGCGTTATTATTGGACAACGTCTTGTTCGTAAATTATGTACTGATAAAGAATCGTACACACTTTCTGAACAAGAACAGAAGAAGGTTGCTTCTCCAGAAGAATTTAAGCGCGTTGTAGGTGTATTGGCTGAAGAGAAAATGGTAAAAGCCGACGCTTCAATTTCTTCCATTCCTTTTGCTCGTCCAAAAAAATCTTCGGAGTGTAGTGATGGTTACCATGGGAGAATTGGTATTCACGAAGTACTTTCTGTTTCTCCGGCAGTGAGAGAACATATATTACATGACGCAACCACCGATGCCATTGAGGCACAAGGAAGAAAAGAAGGTATGCTTACCATGTTTGAAGATGGTTTATACAAAGCAGCACGAGAAATTACTTCTCTTGAAGAAGTACTTCGTGTTATAAACGAATAATTTTTATGAAATTCTCAGTTGTACTTAGAACAAATGATGGGAAAAAGGAGAAACGCATCATAGAGGCACAATCACGTTTTGAGGTGTATGACATTCTTGAAAAAGAACAATCATCGGTGATTTCTCTTTCTGAAGGTGGTGGATTTACCATTCCGTCATGGCTGAATATATCATTTGGTACAGGTGTTTCGCCAGATGAGTTGGTCATGGTAACAAAAAACATCGGCTCAATGCTAAATGCTGGATTAACTCTTTCACGCGCGCTTTCAATTGTACAAAGACAGACACGTAACAAAAGATTTTCTGCAATACTAGCAGACATTGAATTGGCATTAAAGAATGGATCTTCATTTCACGATGCACTGGCAAAACATAAAAAATTATTTTCGAATCTATTTATTGCAATGGCACACGCTGGTGAAGAAAGTGGAACTCTGTCTAAATCATTAGATGTGGTTGGCGTACAGATGGAACAGTCACGTAATCTTACAAAAAAAGTACATGGAGCAATGATTTATCCAATGATAATTATCTTTGCTATGATAGTCATTTTTATTCTCATGTTGTTGTTCGTTGTGCCAACACTCACTTCTACATTTAAGCAATTAGGAGTCGCACTACCACTTTCAACGAGAATTGTTGTCGCGTCATCAGATTTTCTTGTACACCATACCATCTTGGTGTTGCTTGGTATGGTAGCAGTTTTTGGTGGGGCTTTCTCTTTCATGAAATCGCGTTTTGGAAGCAAACTTCTTTTTTCGGGAGTGTTGCATATTCCAGTTATTGGAGAATTGGTACAAGAGACATTTGCCGCGCGTACCGCGCGGACACTATCATCACTACTTTCTTCTGGTGTTGATATGCTTGAGGCACTTGCTATCACACGCGAAGTTGTTGGTACTGAAACATTCGCGGATATTCTTTTAGAGGCGCAAACGCGCGTGCGCAAAGGTGAACCTCTCTCTGCGACATTCCTTGACCATCTAAATAGATATCCAATAATGTTCTCGGATATGATTGCTGTTGGGGAAGAAACAGGGAAGCTCTCCGCAATGCTTGAACAGGTTGCTGATTTTTATGAACAAGATGTGCAACAACGCACAAAAGATTTATCAACTATAATTGAACCGATTCTCATGTTGTTTATTGGTACTGGAGTGGGTATTTTTGCTATAGCAATTATTTCTCCTATATATTCACTTTCTTCAAAGATGTAGATTATTTATTTATGCGTATTCCACTAACACCATCGCGCGGTATGACTCTTATAGATGTTTTGGTGGGTTCGGCGCTGGTACTTATTATATTTTTAGCACTTATGGGATTATTGCGAGCATCAATTGCCGTTTCCTCTCTTGCTAAAGCGCGTGCTGGGGCATCATCACTTTCTGAGAGTCAGATGGAATATCTTAGAGGACTTTCTTATGATGCTCTTGGTACTATCGGTGGCATACCAAGCGGATTGGTACCACCTATACAAGTAGAAAAATTGAATAATATATCATATACGGTACACACGTATATTCAGTATGTTGATTCTCCAGCAGACGGGCTCGGCGTTAACGATACTAATGGCATCACAACGGATTATAAAGTTGCAAAAGTTAGTATTGATTACCAAGCTGGTGGAATGCCACATTCTGCAATACTCGTATCAAACTTTTCACCACCAAGCATAGAAACAACAAACGGTGGGGGAACTCTCACTATTCATGTAGTTAATGCTGTAGGTAATCCCATTCCTGGGGCAACCGTACATATTACGGATACAGCTCTTACACCAGCCATTGATATGTCTGCTTTTTCAAATACTCTTGGTATGGTTTCATTACCTGGTGCTCCAGTGTCACCAGATTATCAAATACAAGTTACTAAAAACGGATATTCATCTGCGCAAACATATACACGTGATATAACTAATCAAAATCCAACACCAGGTTATCTTACTGTAGTTAAAGAACAAATTACTACTGGAACATTTGCCATAGATACTCTTGCGTCTCTTACGTTACGCACTTATAAACCAACGGTATTGCATACTTTCTCTGATACATTTGCGGATCAATCACTGCTTGCAGCCACCTCAAGCGTTTCTATATCTACAGGTGAAATGACTCTATCGGGCTCAACTCTTTTCGGTTCCGCACGTTCTATTACGGTAACACCAACATTATTGAATTCGTGGGGATCTGTACATGCAGGTACCGCTGCCGCTTCTGGATCAAGCATTCTCATGCATGTGTACACTTCTGGGAATACTCTTCTACCAGATACGGTATTGCCAGGTAACAGTACTGGGTTTTCCACTTTTCCAATTGATTTATCAACGGTATCAACCAGTACATACCCAACCCTTTCTGTAGGGGCGACACTATCAAGAACAGATACTTCCATTGTTCCAAAATTATTTAGTTGGTCATTTACATACACAACGGGACCAACATTGCTCCCAAATATTTCGTTTACACTTACTGGATCAAAGACCATTGGTTCAACTGGTACAGGTGCTCCAATCTATAAAACAAAGATATCAAATACAACTGGTGCGTTAGGGCAAATTGTTTTACCACTTGAGTGGGATTCATATTCTGTTGGTGTGAATGGATATAATATTGCTGAAGCGTGTCCGTTACCGCCGTACCCACTTTCTCCCGGCTCAATAAATACGGTATCACTTACTTTAGTTTCAGTAACATCGGACAGATTGTTGGTAAATGTAAGAAATTCAAATGGTATTCCTGTCTCTGGAGCTACGGTAACACTTACAAATACCGGATATTCTAAGACAATTTCCTCGTCATCCTGCGCAGATGCGTATTTTGGAGGACTTTCTTCATCAAATAAATATACAATTGTTATTACTAAAGCCGGATACACTACCACAACTATTAATAATGTGAATGTTTCTGGGCAATCATTTTATACTGCAGTATTTCAATGATTTTATATTATGCTGGGGATAAATAATTAGTTTGCGTTGTATCGATACACTATACTTACATACAAATAGTACATGATTACTCAACAACTTATTGAATATGTACGTCAGCGTGTGTCCGCTGGTGTCTTACGTGAAAATATCACAAAGGAATTACTTGGTGTTGGTTGGAGCGCAGATGATTTAAATAAAGTATTTGCCTCTCCTGAGGTAACTGCTAAGGAAAATATTATTTCGGAAGTACCAGAGATTAAAGTGCAATCGGAAGCGCAAACATCTAACCCCATGCTTTCTTTTCATGAAGAAGATGTAAATTCAGAGCAACGAGTGGTATCTCCAGTAATCCAGTCACTGATATCGCAACAAGATGGTAATTCCCTTACGCAACCATCGTCACAAAATCCTCATCCATCAAAGGATTCGATATGGTATCGTCCTGTAATTATTATTAGTGTACTTTTTATCCTTCTTGGTGTAGTAACTGGTGGTGTGTATGCGTACTACGTGTCAACGAAGCAATTATCTGGAATTACGATTATGCGCGGTGCAATTGAAAATAAAGTAGCAATTAAATCAGTTGGCTTTACTGCGACTTCCACAAGTATAACTACCGTGAATATTGGATCAACACCAATTGGTGCACAAGCGTCTAGTGTCTTAGGTAATGCAAAATTTATATATGCTACTACCACTATCAATCAAAATGGTACGATAGCTCTAGGTAAACAAGGTGCTCACACAGAATTTGATATAACAGTTGCGTTACATGGGTCGGTTTCAGTAGCTACCACAAGCGGAACATATTCTATGGCTCTCCGCACTATTTTTTCACGTGAAGCACTTGATATGAAACTCTTACACGCAAACGTTAGTATTAAGTCTACTAATCCTCAATTGAGTATGGGGCCATATTTTGTGAACACTGCTCTAGCGACAGTACTAAATAAGTGGGTTCGCTTTGTTAATTTTGCAAGTGCATCATCATCACCACAATTTACCGGCATATCGCTTAGTTCCATGGCAACATCCTCACCGGCTGTTACAAGAGATCTAAAAGCGTTACGCACATATGCTTATGGTTTCCAATACGTACGTTCAATTAGGAATCTAGGTATTGAATACTTGGATGGTGTTCCTGCGTATCATATCTCGCTTATAATACAAAATACTCCAGAATCAATTCTACTAATGCAAAGACTTGCTTATGATTATTTACAATCACTTAGTGCAAATGGAAAGATACAAACAATGTCTTTCGCTAGTTTCTTACAGAAAGCTAAAGTATTTGATAAGACACTAACACAGAAGATACCCATTGATATATGGATTGGTGAAAAGGACTCACGAGTATACAAACTAATTATATCAAACCTCAATATTACTTTACCTGGTAATAACAGTATGATATTACGAGAAGAAGTTCATTTTGTAAATTACAATACTATTGCCAATATTATTCCGCCAAAAAACTCTGAATCTATGCAGTCTTTTATAAAAGGTATATTTAGTCCTAATACTAGTTCTAGCAGTAAGTCATATTCTGGAAATGGGCTGTAGTTTAATTCGTGAGTATATCTCCCACTATCCAGATTATATTTTATGAGAACAAGAGCATTTACACTTATAGAGACAATTGTAACAATAGCCATATTTGCTGTGGTGCTTTTTTCCATAACATCACTTATTATTTATTTCTATCGTACGAACACATTTGTACTTCAGCAGACTTCTGCTGTTGAGAGTTCAAGTATTGGTGTTACTGACGCAATGAAGGATCTGCGTGAAGCATCATATGGTGCTAATGGCGCATATCCAGTTGTGAGTGCTTCTGACACTAGTGTCACTTTTTATGTTGATGTAAAAGGTAATGGTGTGGTTGATCGTGTTAGATACTGGCTATCTGGCACGGTTCTTTATAAAGGAGTTACCATTCCAACTGGCAATCCACTTTCCTATGTTGGACAATCTGAATCTGTAACAAATATTGCGACTGACATACACAATGGAACAACTCCTCTTTTTAGATATTATAATTCAAGTGGTACTGAACTTGCTTCTCCCATAAATGTTATGAATATTGCTTCTATAAATACAACCGTTACGGTTAACATTGATCCAAATCGAGCTCCAAATAACTTTACTCTTTCAGTAGGAGCAACGCTACGTAACTTACGGCGCGCGCCGTAGGCGCGCTATACTGGTTATATGAATGTAAGAAAAACTTCCGGTTCAATGATGCTTCTGGCTCTTGTGTTTGGTGCTATTTTTCTTGGTGTATTTACAGCACTTTCCGGATTTGTATTATCTGGTAATAATTTTGAAATACAGAAACAGGCACAGAATAAAGCTGTAGCTATTGCGGAAGCCGGGCTTGAATATTATCGTTGGCATCTTGCTCACTTTCCAAATGACTTACAAGATGGTACTGGGCTTCCAGGTCCGTATGTAACCTCTTACAAAGATCCAACAGGCGGAACGGTTGGTACTTATACGCTTTCAATAAATGGTAATAAATCGTGTGGACAAATTACTTCCATCGATATAAGTTCAACAGGTGTTCCGGCAAACGATACCAATGTTTCTGAGACATTAATTGCTCGCTATGCGCGTCCAACGGTTGCTCAATATTCATACGTGATAAATGGAAGTGTGTGGGCAGGACCAGACCGTATCATAAATGGTCCATATCATTCAAACGGAGGTGTGCGCATGGACGGCACAGCAAATGCACCGGTCACCAGTTCACTTTCAAAATGGACATGCACCGGTTCATTCGGGTGTAAATCAAAAAATAAAACTGTAAACGGTGTATTCGGTGCCGGAGGAAATCAAAATCTATGGAAATATCCAACCCCACAAATAGACTTCGGTGCTATTTCTGCAAATTTTTATTCATTAAAGTCAATTGCGCAAGCACAAGGGCTATACTTTCCTCGTTACAGTTCAAATAGCACCGGAGGCGGTGTATGGGGAGGTGGATGGGGAGGCTGGTGGTGGTCCGGTAGTGGTGGAGGTAGTGGTGGAGGTTCAAGTCATAGAGGGTATCTTTTCATATTTAATGGAGATGGAACCGTAACTATTTATAAAGTAAAAAATGTAGCTATACTTTATTCACAGCCGGTAGATGGTTCAAGTGGTTATGGTCTGAATGACTACACGCTTATAACACAAAAATTGTTACTTGGTACGTATGACATTCCTTCAAACTGTGGGCTTATTTACGTTGAGGATAATGTATGGGTTGAAGGAATAATAAGCCGAAAGGTAACTCTTGTATCGGCAAATGTTACAAATACTGGGGTAAAAACTAATGCAGTCCTTGAGGGAAACATAACCTATAACTCACCAAACTCGGGACTTACGCTCATAGCACAAAATGATGTGCTTGTAGCTCCAAATTCTCCTTATAATATGACATTGGATGGGATATTTATCGCGCAGGGTGGAGCCTTCGGGCGTAATTATTATAGTTGTAATAGATACCCATCGTATGGGCAAAAAGGAGTTCTCACGATGCTTGGATCTGTTGTTTCAAACAAAGGAACAGGTACGCAATGGATTAATGGTACCAACACATATTGTGGAAAGCCATACGCGTCTGGATATGCGCAACGCATCAACTCGTTTGACCGTTCACAATTTACTAATCCACCACCATTTACTCCAGGCACTTCTTCTAATTATCAGTTTGTGAGTTGGCGGCAAAAATAGATAAATGAAATTAGAGCTGAGCTGCAATTTGCCCTATGGAGGGTTCTGTTGCACAGGGTGTGTATGTATCTAGTGTATAATATAGATAATGTTTATTGCAGCAAATTGGAAAGCATATGTTGAAACTGCTGAGCAAGCGAAAAAGTTGTTTGCAGTTTCCAAGCGTCTTGCTTCGCGCTTTGAAGGGCAACATGAGATATTACTTGCTCCTCCATTCCCATTTCTCGGAATGTTTGCTCATGCAAATCACTCGAGTGTGTTGCTTTCATCGCAAGATGTTTCTGCTGGGGTTTCCGGAGCACACACTGGCGAAGTAACCGCGTCAATGGTACGTGGTATAGGAGCTACATACACAATTGTCGGACATTCGGAACGTCGTGCCGCTGGCGATACGAATGATATTGTTATGCAGAAGATGCAACACATCATAGGACAAGGTCTTATCCCTATATTATGCGTGGGAGAACATGAACGTGATAAGGATGCGCGCTATCTTTCATTTATTCGTGAGGAAATACTTTCAGCACTTACACAGATTTCGCAAAAGGACCGTACAAAAGTAATACTCGCGTATGAACCCATATGGGCGATAGGAAAGACAGCATCTGAGGCCATAACAAGTTCAGATCTTACGGAAATGATATTATATTTGCGTAAAGTACTTTCCGATGTGTTGTCCAGTAATGCGTCAAAGAAGACACGAGTACTTTACGGCGGATCGGTCGAGCCTGATAACGCGCGCGCGCTGGCTGAAGGAACTGGTATTGATGGATTTCTTATCGGGCATGCAGCAACACAGCCAGAAAGTTTTCAGGCATTGGTACGCGCGCTATCGTAACATACACATATGAGAACGGTTAAAGATATTTCTATTTTACATAATGTACCAGTTTTAGTTAGAGCTCCTCTCAATGAACCAATAAAAAATGGGGAGGTCGCAAATGATTTTCGGTTGCGTCGTACAATACCGACGATCGAGTTTTTATCACACGCTGGAGCGAAAGTGATTGTATGTGGGCACATTGGTAGAAATCCAAACGAAACACTTTTGCCAGTGTATCACGCACTTTCAAAGAAGCTTTCTCACGTTTCTTTTTGTGAAGAATCAATTGGTGAAAGAGCACGCGCCGCGGCGCGTGCTCTTTATCCTGGTGATATCTTGATGCTTGAAAACTTACGTCGACACAAAGGAGAAACTGAAAATAATTTAGATTTTGCAAAAGAGCTCTCACATATTGCAGATATATTTGTACAAGATGCTTTTGATACTGTACATCGTTCACATGCTTCCATAGTTGGAGTACCAACCATTCTTCCATCGTATGCAGGGTTCCTGCTTGACGAAGAAGTGCGACAGCTCTCTGTTGCGCGAACTCCGAAACATCCATCGTTTGCCATCATTGGTGGAGCAAAATTTTCAACTAAAGAGCCAGTCTTAGAGGAGCTACTATCATTATATGAGAGTGTATTTGTCGGTGGGGCACTTGCAAACGATTTCCTAGTTGCTAAAGGGTACAAAGTTGGAACATCACTTGTTTCAGATACTGACAACACTAAAGTAAGCACTTTCTTAAAAAATAAACATCTCATACTTCCAGTTGATGCATACATAGCACATCGTGGCGCAAACCGTTCTGATGCACACGTTGCCGAAGTTACTAATGTTAGTCAAGATGAGGCAATGCTTGATGCTGGCTTACATACACAAAAACAATTTACGAAGCTTGCTTTGGATGCCAAGACAATTCTTTGGAACGGACCACTTGGGCAGTATGAAAATGGATTTACAGAAGGAACCAAGGCACTTGCAAGTGCAATTGCACAAAGTAGCGCATATTCAATTGTTGGTGGTGGAGATACTATTACCGCTATTGAGGAGCTTAATATTGCCGAACATTTTTCATTTATATCAACAGGTGGTGGAGCAATGTTAGAGTTTCTCACGCACGGAACATTACCAGGTATTGAAGCAATTCTACGATCTCAAGAAGATAGTGTATAGAATTTCTTTTTCAATACTATTAGGCAAAATGTGTGCGTATCTTTTTTGCGAGGTCGCGTAATTCCTCCTGGCTGGTTTCCATGTGTGGCCACATGGTTAATTTGTCTTCGTTAAACCTGGGAATAAGATGTACGTGCATGTGAAAGATAACTTGTCCGGCAGCGCTCTCATTATTAGTATTGATGTTCATTCCGTCGGCACAAAGAGCATCGCGAAGATGCGAAGCAACGTATTGTACTGTCTTCATGAGTGTGCAGAGTGTTTTATCATCAACATCAAAAATATTTCGCACTTGTTTTTTAGGTACCACAAGTGTGTGTCCGAGAGTAACAGGGTGAATGTCAAGAAATGCAATTGTGGTATCATCTTCGTACACAATGTCTGCTGGTACCTCCCTCTTAATAATCTTCATGAAAAGACTCTCTTCCATATATAAAGAGTGTACTTCATTGGTACACATGGGACAACATACAATATAATATGTCAGCATTACATAAACCGATTGATGAAATATTACGAGAGAAGCTCAGTGCGTATGATGATATAACCGCTGCTCTTTTAGTGCGACGTGGTGTAACCAATGCTAGTCAGGCTGAAGAGTTTCTTAATCCGTCATATGATGAACACACGCATGATCCGATGCTTATCTTAAATATGAGTAAGGCATCCAAGCGCTTAGCGCAAGCAATTGATAATAATGAATACATATGTGTGTGGAGTGATTATGATGCAGATGGTATTCCTGGTGGTACCATTCTACACGATTTTCTTAAAAAGGTTGGAGCGCATTTTATAAATTATATTCCACATAGGCATTTGGAAGGGTATGGTGTAAATAAGTTAGGAATCAAAAAACTTGCCGATGATGGAGTATCACTTCTTATTACAGTAGATTCTGGGATTACCGATGTAGATGTACTTGCTTTTGCAGGAACACTCAATATGGAAGTTATAGTAACTGATCATCATGAACCAAGCGATACACTTCCTGATGTGTTCGCGGTTATTGATCCAAAACAGGAAGGTGAGACATATCCATTTCGTGAATTGTGTGGCGCGGGGCTTGCGTGGAAATTAGTTGTAGCTACGCTTACGCATAATTTTTCAGGGCGTGAAAATATATACAAAGGGTGGGAAAAGTGGCTACTTGATATGGTTGGGTTCGCTACCATTGCTGATATGGTTCCACTTAAAGGTGAAAATCGTGTATTAGCTCGCTACGGATTAACAGTGTTGCGCAAATCACGACGAAAAGGAATTGGTGCATTGTGTCGTGTTGCGCGTGTTCGGCAACAAACGCTTTCAGAAGATGACATTGCTTTTTCACTTGCCCCGCGCATCAATGCGGCGTCGCGTATGGGAAGTGGTATGGATGCGTTTCATCTTCTTACTACGGATGATTATGCACAATCTCAAGAGCTTGCTAAAAAACTTGAATCTGCTAATCGAAGTCGCCGAAGTGCTTCTGGAGCAATAACTCGTAGTGTACGCGTGCGACTGGGAGATGGCACATCATACACGCCACCCGATGTGATTGTAGTTGGAGATCGCGATTGGAGCCCAGCGCTTTTAGGACTTGTAGCAAGTAGTATATCCAAAGAATATGAACGACCAGTTTTTTTGTGGGGAGAAGAAGCGGATGGATCTTTTAAGGGATCATGTCGTTCAGAAGGTATTACAAATACACTCTCAATTATGGAGGCTACCAAAGATATATTTATTCGTTTTGGTGGGCATGCCATGGCTGGTGCTTTTACGGTTCGTCCAGATGCGATTATTTCTTTATCTGAAGAGATCTTGAAAGCATATAAGTTATGTGTGACGAAAACTACTAGCACTCCGCGCGAAGAAAAGCGTGCAGATGGAAAACTTACAGTACAAGACGTTACACAGGACCTCATCGAAGACATTTCTCCTTTTTCTCCATTTGGAGAAGGAAATCCAAAACCGGCATGGTTGTTTCATAATACTATTATTCAAAAAGTTACTAGATTTGGGAAAAATAATGAGCATGTGAAACTCACTATCGCTCGTGATGACAAGTCGATTGAGGCTGTAGCATTTTTTGTTACAGGCAATCTACGCTCTGAGATTGAAAGACTAATACCACCATCAAGTGTTACATTACTTGCTCACGTTGAGATGGATACTTTTTTGTATCGTAATACTGTGCGCCTACGCATAATTTCTATAGGGTGACTTAATATGACATACATTGTTATACTTATTATATGAATATAACTATTTATGCAGACGGTGGCTCGCGCGGAAATCCGGGGAGAGCTGGAGCCGGAGCAATCGCGCAAGACGCCCGCGGAAAAACTCTTGCAACAGTGTCGGCGTATCTTGGTATACGCACAAATAACTTTGCTGAATATGAAGCAATTATTCTTATGTGTGAGATGTTATTGAAAAAATTACCAGCAGAGAAACGTCACAATACGGTACTTATCATTAATATGGATAGCGAGTTAGTGGTTAAACAAATGAAGGGAATATACCGTGTCAAAAACCCCACATTGCGTATGCAACATGCGAGACTGTCCGCACTTGTGTCTTCATTTAAAAATGTTTCTTTTACTCACGTGCCTCGCGCGCAAAATAAAATCGCAGACAGGCTAGCCAACGAAGCGATGGACAAAGGAGAATAAAATAGTATGTCGGGACGATTGTTTTTTACGGTCGCCCTTGGTTTCATTATCGGGATTTTTATACAAAGTGTATATAATTTTACTTTTCCATATATACTTGTTGTTACACTCATAGCCACCATATTTTTCGGTGGATGGTTTTTTACACGGAGAAAATGGTATGTACTCGCTGGTATTCTACTTTGCTTTGTCGCGCTTGGCATGGCACGAGCTGGACTTGAACCGACCACACTTCCAACCTCTTTTGCACAAGACATCGGCAAGACGGTAACGCTTTCAGGAACGGTGGCGAGTGTTCCAGACAAGCGCGACACCACACAGCGTTTTATTGTTTCTGTTTTTGCGCACGGCACGCATACGCGTATTCTTGCGGTAACATCGCTTGCTCGCGAAGTTTCCTATGGAGCGCGCGTAACTTTGAAAGGGAAACTTTCGGTACCGGCGCCATTCCATACAAAATACGGACGAACATTTCGCTATGATAATTATTTGGCAGGGAAGGGAGTATTTGCACTTTTGCCCTATGCCGTCATACAAAAAATTACTCCATCAAATAGTGTGATGTCGTACGCGTACAATGCTCTTGCTCACGGTAAGGCAATTTTCTTGCAGGCGCTCGGCAGAGCATTGCCGGAGCCGTCTTCGTCGCTTGCCGGCGGGCTCATTGCCGGAGGAACGCGAGGACTTGGCACAATACTTCTAGATGATTTCATCCGCTCTGGACTCATTCATATCGTCGTACTTTCTGGCTACAATGTCATGATTATTGCGGACGCGTTGCGAGCACTGCTTTCATTTTTGTCACGAAAGTGGTCGCTTGGTATTGCAGCGTTTGCTATTGCTTTATTTGTTCTTGCAGCTGGTGCCGGAGCGGCGAGTATCCGCGCCGGCATTATGGCGTTGTTCGCGCTACTTGCTCGTGCTACCGGACGTACCTATGATGTAACACGCGCGCTGACACTTGCCGTCATACTAATGCTTTTATGGAATCCATTTTTATTAGTAAATAGTATTGGATTTGATCTTTCTTTTATTGCAACACTAGGACTTATCTTTGGTGTTCCAATTATTGAGCCACACTTGCGCTTTATTCAAAGTGATTTTTTACGAGAGACTGTTGCTGCCACGACAGTCGCGCAAATTGCTGTGTTGCCATTGCTTATGTACACCAACGGTTTGCTTTCAATTATTTCATTTGTTGCAAATGTATTGGTACTTCCACTTGTGCCCCTTGCCATGGCAGCTTCCGCTATTGCAGGCATCGTTGCGCTCGTTGCTCCCGCGCTTGCTGTCGTTGCCGGACTCCCAGCATATGTCATCTTGCGAATTATTATTGGTTTGGTACACACAACGGCAAACGTTCCGTTTGCCGTAATACTCATTCCAACATTTTCATTCGTGTGGGTGCTTATCGCCTACGCAACATATATTTTTTACGCGTGGCGCCATCGTATGTCCGCAAGTGGTCTTGGTTTGTTGAGTATAAAATAGATTTTCTAAAAAAACAGAGGAGCAAATACAGCCCCCGCCTGACGGCGAAGCCGTCAGGCGGGGGCTAGATATTTTTTCTTAGTAAACTCTTATTTTAGTAATTTATTCGGTCAGCTTTGCGTCAGCAGTGAGCAGTCTTTCCTTTTTGATCGCCGCGCGTTGCTTTGCTCTGTAAAACAAAACCGGTATCAATACAAGTGTGAGTATAATTGCAAACAAAAGTCCAAACATGATGCTGAAAGCAAGTGGCCCCCACAT
>VAOX01016489.1_pt1 | contig 20260 bp, 20 predicted proteins | sample 3393891 | NCBI WGS metagenome assembly VAOX01 (sample SAMN08290429, study PRJNA428436) | hydrothermal vent metagenome | isolation source: Deep-sea hydrothermal vent chimney | place: Indian Ocean: Southwest Indian Ridge | depth 2822 m m | reverse complement strand
CGTTTGAAAAGCTCGTCTACTGCGTTGTTTAGTGTAAACGCTGGCATACTGGGACGCTTCACTCCGTGACGCATATCCAAATAAGCGCAACGTCTACATTCAGAGAATAATCCTATTTTAGAACGACTTACGCGATACGGTTCAGTAGAATTTGGATCAAAAATTCCCCACTTTCCCTTTTTATATCCTCCAAATACCATTTTCTTTATTGGGCTATTCCTGTGAAAGTATTCGCTTCGGTACGGAATGGTACTATTACGCTCCTTCCAGTATCAAGATCAACATAAACACTTTCTGTTTTTACATTAAAGACTCCTTCTTTTATTCCTGGGCGATAGAGTTCTACTACATACAATTTGTTTGGTTGAGTATTTCGTAATAAGCTTATGCTCACGTTTGAACGTGGACCATGCACATATTCTGCTCCAAGGATATTTCCGAGTTCTTTTCCATTGGTTTCTCGTATTGCAACCCACACTCCAGGTGGTGGTACAGTAACAGACTCAACCAATGCTGTATTTCCTGCTACTTGATTTGTAACCGTTACCCTACCAGTTCCGATGCCAGTAGAGAATAACGTTGGTATCTTTTCTGTAGAAGTCGCAACATTATTCTTTGAGGTAATGACTCCAGATGTATTCGTCGTTACAGTAATGTTTGCTGTGTTGTTGTGTTGCGGTGCACTATTCCACGCGATAACAGTTAATGCACCAAAAGCGAACCCAAAGATAAAAATTAGAATCAAACGTGTTTTTAAAGTTGTATTTGTTTTTTGTGGTTGTATATCCATATAAAAATAGGTTATTAATTTAATAGGGGTGTGGCAACGCTAACAGTGCATCTGCCTCGGCTAGGATGGCTCCAATCCTCTCTGGTGTCATATGCAAAGAACGTAGCACATCCAGCCGTTCCCTTAGCATATCACAAGACACGACTCCTTTGTCAATAAGTAGTTTTTTCTCACCTTTCTTAAGATATGTCAAGGTAGTAATTGGATATACGCGTGTTCGGCATATTCTTTCATATAAATTACCATTTTCAGGGTATCCCCACCCCATAAGTTCAAGTCCAGCACAGTTAGCGTATGCGATTGCCTGACTCGTGAACTTCGTATTTGTGATAAGCAATCCACGTTCCACTTTTGGTATTGAAGTCTTTTCTGCATATGACCACAGATCATCAAATCGTGCCTTCACGTACAGTGCCACTTTTACATCTGTCTTGTATCCAGCAGTATTGTGATATTTTAATTCTGCCACAAGCGTCGCAGGTCCTTTATGTGCGTACACATCAACTTCGTGTGGTACACATACACCTTGCAACATTTTTCTCCACTCAACTTTCCACCCTTCTTTTTCAAAGATCCTTGCCATGAAATCTTCAAAAGGATGTCCAGACGGACCAAGTTCAAGTAATGCTCTTCGTAAAGCATATCGTGCAGCTACAGGACGTGTTTCCTTACGAAGCAATGTAAAAGCTCTGCGATAAATATCTCGTGAGTGCATACCGTGTCGGATAGTTTTTGATACGGAATCCGTGATATTTTGTGCAGTATGTTCTCCAGCTCCTGCACGTATCAAAGATGCATTCAGACGTTTTGGATCAAACTTTTCTTTATCTCCGCTAGCTTTAATTATCTCAGGCATAAGTTTTCATATTTAGTATTAAAGTTTTGTTGAAGTTGCCAACAAGTTATTTACATATACACGCACAATTGCAGATTTCAAAGCGTGTTGTGAGGCACTAAATGTTGTTGTTGCTTGAAGTTGTAGACACCTTCCAGTATCAATGGGTACCGTAACGTTAAGATGAATAACTTGTGGTGTTGTTGAAGGAACAAGTGAGGTTTTTACAGATGCAACATAACAAGTTGTTGGAGTTGTTATAGAGCCATCAAATGTATATTCACCACGAGCATATGAATGTGAGAAAGAACTCAATTTTATTGCTGAGTGTTGTGTACTTGTGGCAATATTTGTTGTCGATAGAGAATAATCCTTAAGGTGTTTTGAGGAGGTAGTAATAGCTATAACTATGGCTATTACTATAACTATAGTAATTAGTATTGCTTCTTTTGCATGTATTTGTCGCATATGTGTAGTATACCACCACCAACACATTGCGCATCACGATATAATACTAGAGATTGACCGTCTGCTATAGCCTCAGGAATTGGATCATCTGGTATAAAAAAATATCCATCTTCCTTTATATTCATCAGACCAGAAATAATCGGTCCATGATAACGGTATTGTGCATAGCATGCTTGGTCTGGATTAGTGAACCAATTGGTTTGTTTGATAGAAAATACGGTTGGGGTGTCATGCGTCATGGCTACATTTTTGTGGCTTACTATAAGTTCATTTCTATCAATATATTTTGCTACCACATACCACGGACCAGCGATTGAAGTATCAAGTGCAATCTTCTGCCCAATGGTATGCAATATAGCACCTGTGTGTGTACCTATCTCTTTTCCATATATATCAACTGCGCGTCCAATTTCAGTACCAAACTCCATTTGTAGAAACTCTTCAACTGATACTGGACCAAGAAAACATATACCCTGGCTATCTCTTTTTTGTGCTACTGGGATTGTAAATTTTCGTGCAAGTTTTCTCACGATTGTTTTTTCATATTTCCCAATCGGAAATAGTGTACGTGAAAAAACTTCTTTAGGCACTGCCCACAGAAAATAACTCTGATCCTTCTTCAAATCTATTCCACGCAAGAGTTTTATTTCATCATTTTCATAATGTTGCAGTCTTGCGTAGTGTCCTGTAGAAATATAATCAGCTCCATTAGAAAACGCATATCGTGCAAATACACCGAATTTTATATCACGGTTACAAAAAATATCTGGGTTTGGAGTACGCCCTATGGCATATTCTGCTATAAGGTAATCAATAACATTTTTTTTATATTCCTCACTTGCATCAAGAGTATAGAAAGGTATACCAAGTCTCGCTGCAGTGCGCATTGCGTCTAGTCGGTCAGATGCCCATGTGCATGGCAATCCATTTGGATACCAACCCTTTATAAATACTCCAGTAACTTTTGCTCCAGCACGTAATAGCAATGCCGCACTTACCGATGAATCAACTCCACCAGAAAGCCCAATATATATTTTCTTATTTTTTAGATTTTCCATAATATGCTACAAGTCTAACAAAGATGACTAATTTAGTGCATCAATATAAGTACCTACTCACATTTTCATTATGACCTAAAAGAGTTTTGGCATAATACATCTTTCCATTCTTACCTGTAATATAATATAAATATTCTGTCTTGGTGGCAGTCGCTGCAGCAAAGATTGAACTATTCCCTGGGTTATCTATAGGCGTTGGTGGTAGACCTTTGTGAAGATACGTATTATATGGAGACTCTACGCGTAAGTCTTTTGCAGAAGGGACAAACGTTGGTTTGTTGAATATAAATCCGAATGTAACATCAACCTGGAGTGGCATACCAATACGCAGACGATTAAATAATATTCCAGCTACCATACGTTTTTGAGCAAGAGTACGTGCTTCTTTCTCTACTATGGATGCCATTGTTATTATATCTTTCTGCGAATGTCCTGATGTGATGATGTATGGTGTGATTGACGCAACTCGTGTATCAAAATTGTTACGCATTTGCGTAACAATTTGAGTCACAGTTTCATTTTTAGAAAAATTATACGTATCAGGAAATAAATATCCTTCATATGAATTTCCAGCTTTCACAAATGCGTCTTTAGTTATATTTGGGATAGCTTTTGATACAAGAGGTGCCATTTCTTGTACTGTTATTCCTTCCGGGAAAGTCACACGTACTTGTGTGCTATGTACACCATTTTTTAGCATTCCAACAACTGAAAATAAACTCATTGGTACTGAAAGATCATATGTTCCGGATTTTATATCTCCTTGTGTATTGGTTAAGCGTGATAATATTATGAATGATACAGGAGAATTGATAACATGTGTTTTAGCCAACTGATTTGCTACAGTGTGTGCGGATGTACCGCTAGATATGTGTATGTATGTTCCAGTAGGAAAATCAAATGGAGGTGCTACCTGCCCTATTAGAAAACCAAAAAGAATTAAAGCTATACCACCAAGCCAGAATTTCTTACGATTATTCTTGTAGATGTGTCGCGACCATGCTACAAACTCTTTTGTATGAGTGAAAAGAACATTCATATATGTATCTATGTTGGAAGATTAGCTGGTGGTGTTTCCGTAGCTGAGTTAATACGCGAAAGTGACGGTGTTGATACTGATGCTGATGGAATATGATATATTGTTGCGAGCTCTTCAATACTCATAACGTTGTGTGGAGTTATATACGGTGCATAGAAATACGCACGTCTACGATATGCATCAACAACACCTTTTCTAGCTTTGTCTTTCTTTTTATTCATAAACATTTCCCACGGATAATCATTGAATGGAATTAACCACCGAATTGGCCTGAATCCATTATATGATTCTGAACTAAATTGTCTAAGAACTCCAATAACTCCAGGTATTTTTGTCGGAGTGAATTTATCAGGTTTAGCAATATATACAGTTCGTATACCAATATCAAATGCCTGCTTTGCCAGATTTCGTTCAATAGCAGACATGGCCTCAGACTCCCCTTTTGTTGGATTTGGAAATCCATCAGTTTCTCTCATTTCACCAGTGAACACATCTTTATATTTTACCTTCCCAACAGTTGTAGCACGTATCTTTTGAATTAATTCCTTACCTTCGTCTATCCATGTGTATGTTTTACCTTGTGCATTTTTCTTATTATATTTATGTCCACTATGTACGCGAATAATAATTTGAAACCATACCTGTTCACCTGGTCCAAAAGTACCAAAATATTCAATCAAATGCGCTAAGGGGTCAACCTGTTCGTATTCTTTTGTTGGTTTATCAAGTCCATAATCAACATACGTTCTTATAGGATATGGATCTGGCTTGGTAAAGGTGAAGTCGCATCCCCATATAGACCACTCACTTGGCAGTCCCGATACTTCCCTTGCGTAGTCTGTGGCTGTTATTATTTGGGCTCCTGGTATTTGTGCGTAAATTTGTGCCTCTACATTATCGCGAAAGGATTCACGTGTCCATATAAAAAAGTGTACCGCCCCATCAATAACAGCTATCTCAAAAGACCACCATGGGCGAACCTTTCCTTGTATTATTCTCGCATACCACGTGCTCTCCCCAGGCTTAAGGTGTAATCCAGAAAATACTGCCTCCATTGCAAGTGGGGTTTTCATATGAGATCTTGGTGGTTTTATCTCAAGTAATACATACTTTTGTTTAGCAATGAATGCAGATTGTCTAAAATCAATCCACATACGGAATGTAACGTATATAAGAATAAATGGAAATACAATTGGTATAAGGAATATAAGAAAATAAAGAGATGCGTATGATGGTGTCGGTAATAAAAATACTACACCAATAAAAAATATAAGACCGATTATTAATAATGGTACTGGTGATTTCTCGACGTCTGGTGATCCAGTATTTTCACTAAATTTTTTTAAAAATCCCACAATATATAGTATACCGTATGATATGAATACAGTATAGAAAGAATATATCAAATATGTGTACTATTTTTGCGCGAGTTCGTATGTTCCGTCTTTCTTACAAGTAAAGAAATGATTATCACTTAAATTTACTATAATTGTATTAGTTTTTACAAAGCGTATCTTTTGTACACGTTTCAATATCTCTTCTTTTTTTAGTGGCCCATTCTTTTTTAAAATGTCTGTAATGACATCACGTACAACTCCTGGAGTATATCCCCACTCTGAAAGTGCATAAAGACCACGCCCAACAAGCACAAAGCGTTTATCTTTTATGAGCTCATTGTGTGTTGTGGCAACGTGTGCCTTTTTTGAGAATAGACGCACAATTTCACTTGTAACCTCACTAAAGTGCATCGGCTTGTTCGCACGTTTAACAACCATATAAGCATAATCACGAATTCCTTTCACTCTAATTAGTGAAGATGTGGAACGCGCCCATTCGTTTAGTGGATTTTTAGAAATACGTTTTGACATTGAAATCCAACGCTTTAGAACCTCCTCATCTCTATAGGAGTCATTAACATCCGATAATTCTTTAAGGAAACGATTTAGAATATCATGCTCTGAAAGTACTTCTTCTACAGGAAGTGATTCATATAGACTAGCGAGCGCATTATGCACCGTCTTAGCTGTAGATTCATCAACATGCCAGCGTGCATAAAAGTCATCACTTTCTCTCTCGCGAAAAAATGCTCCACCAACGACTAAAAGGAAACGAAAATTATTACGACCATTTTGTGTATTCGAAAGTATGGTAAGTAAGTGATCTTCTCGCATAATTCCACCTTCTTTGAGAACACATAAACGCAACTTCTCAAACGATGAATGTGCTTGTGTAAATGCATCGGACTCACGTATAGTTTCAATACCAACATGCTCAATTTGACGCACGCGCTCTCTGGTAATCCCCATTCGTTTTCCAATAGACTCAAGTGTTTCACTTGTAGTTCTCTTATCAAGCCAAAAGCGTCTTGACAGTACTTCACGAGTCCGCTCTGGAACGGTGCTTAGAAGTGAGTCCACAAGTATAACATCATCAAATAAAGTTGATGATTTGCTTTTTTCGGATTTCAAATTAGTTTTAGTATTCTTTATCATATAACAGTATAATTGTTATACACGATATTCACAATTTAGTCAAAAGCGTCAATTTATTAGGTTTCTGTCTTAAACTGTATATAACACCAATATAACACATAAATCAATAGAAAGCCAGCCCAACCTCTTGAGAATTACGTACTTACACGTTACAGTGATAAAAGTATTATATAAAGGGCCCTTAGCTCATCTGGTAGAGCGCATCCATGGCATGGATGAGGCAAGCGGTTCGAGTCCGCTAGGGTCCACAACAAGATGTTTATTATTTGATGACTTTGGTGGACTCAAGGAGAATCGAACTCCTGACCTCCGCAATGCGAATGCGGCGCTCTACCAACTGAGCTATGAGCCCATTACTCCAAAAGCATAATACATAAGTATTGCTTATTCAATGTTGACGTCAATTAGTGCACAAGATGTATCTCTATTTATATTACCAATCTAGTGTGGAAAGTTTCTTGGTGAGCGAACGCATTGCAAAGAGAAATAGAATTGGTATGGAAATAGCAATAATAATTTTGAATTCTCTTGGTACATATAGCAATAGATTGCCGAAGAAATATCCGATGCCCATAAGAAATAAGACCCAGATGAATCCACCAATGAGGTTTATTAAGAAATAACGAACAAAAGAAATACGCAACATTCCAGCAACCGAAAGTATGACTGTCGCAATACCAAGTCCCATTGTTAATTTTGAAATTATTAAAATGCGAGTATGATATTTATGGAAGCGACGCTCAACTTTCGCGAAAATTTCCGGTGTTACACCAATAATGTGTCCCCATTTTCCAAAAAATGGACGCCCGCCAAAAAATCCAATGAAATACCACATTATGTCTGACAAAACATCTCCAGCAAGAAGCATTACATACGCAAACCAAAAACTTACAACTCCTGTGTGCCACAACAATCCTGTAGCCATCATTACTGCTGAGCCTTCAAAGAAAGAGCCCAGAAATATGAGTATATATTTTGAGCTTTCAAGAAAAGCTGTTAATGCAATGAAGATATGCATATATATTATATGAAATTATACTATGACACCGTGTTGTTTCCAATACATTAGGCAGAATATTATAATTTATAGTTTGAGAAATAGCTTACTCCATTTTTGGCTTATCCAATGTTTGTGATTCAATTCCAACTCGCTCATCAGTAATACGATATACATCTTTATCTATTTTCCCAAGTTCTTTATAACCGGAATTATAATGTGATACCGTTGTACCAAGTGTAGCACCTAACTTGTGATAATATTCTTCATACGCACCAATATGCTTCCCGAGTTCCCCAACTCTTTTTTTAATCTCTTCAGCCTTCTTTTCTATCTTTAGAGCCTTTAAACCTTGCATAACTGTTTGTAAATATGCATGGAATGATGTTGGCGAAACAATAATAACTTTTTTATCAAATGCATATTGAATTAAATCACGTGTGGAAGATTTAAGAGATCCAACCTGGTTTACAAGTAAATCATAGTACACACCTTCTGATGGAATAAACATAAATGCAAACTCCATTGTGCCCTCTTCTGGACGTACGTATTTTGCGGTCTCATCAATACGAGTCTTGAGGTCTTGCTTAAATGCTTTCGCAAAACGCTCTTTATCAATCTCATTATGCGCTTCAATTTCACGATTATAATTTTCAAGTGAAAACTTTGAATCTATTGGAACAATTCGTTTATCAATAAAGACTACAGCATCAACAATTTCTCCATTAGAAAATGCGTATTGCATCTTATAACTATCAGGCGATAATGTATTTTTGAGCATAGTCTCGAGATAATACTCTCCAAGGATTCCCCGCTGTTTAGGATTCTTTAAAATATCTTGCAGATTTTTTAATTGATCGGCAAACGAAATAACTTGACGATTAGTCTCATCAAGTTTGGTTAGACCTTCAGTTACTTCACGTATAATACGTGTAGATTCTGAAAGTTGATGATGTACACTTTCCTGCATCTGTTTTGATGAGTTCTCAACACGCTTGTCAATGGTACGCGATAGATCCTGAAGTTGCTGCTGTATCATCATTAGACCATTCTCCTTATTTTCATCCGTCGTATCTGGTGAGTCTTTTACTGAAAGATTACGTTTCGCAATAAACCAAAACGCGACAATTTGCACTGTAACAAGAAGCAATATAAGAAAAATTATAGTTGTTGTATTCATATTGCTCATTATACCTGAACTCGTGCCTTTATGCTTTCTCTTTCAGGACGTATGTATAATAGATATTTAAATAATTCTACTATGAACAGTGTTGAAACCACGGCCCCAAGGATTAACCACATATCAGTAAACGCAATAGGCGTAAATCCCATTGCGGAAGAAAATGCTGGAACACCAAGTGCTACAAATAATAGAAGGATATTCCCTGCTAGAGAGAAAAGTAATACATGATTTGAACGGAAAGAGATTCTCCATAGTGGCGTACCAAAACTTTTGAAAGAAAACGCTGTTAATAAAGTAGCGAAAGAAGTAGCAACGAATATTACGGTACGAATTTCATTTTCAGGAATACCACTACGTAATAAAGTAATGAAAAGTAGCATAAATAATGTTCCAGTTGAAATACTTATTCCAGCAATAAATTTTAACATTTTCGGAGAAAGCACGTGTGCATTCTCAATGTCCTTTGGTTGGCGACGCATTGCGGATGGATATAGTGGCTCAAAAGTAAATGCCATATTCATAGGCCCGCCTTCTATAAGATTAATCCATAAAATCTGCAACGGCAAAAGTGGTAGTGGCATCCTTCCAGCAAGTGATGCCATGATCAAAAATACTTCTATAAAGTTTGTCGCAATTAGATATGTAAATATCTTTTTTATATTATCTCGTAAACGTCTACCTTCGCGAATAGCGAGAGTTATTGTAGAAAAATCATCTTTTAAAAGGATCAAATCTGACGCTTCCTTTGCAACATCTGTTCCACTTCCAAGAGCAATACCAATTGCAGCGGCACGTAACGCTGGAGCATCATTAACTCCGTCACCTGTCATTGCTACTATTTCACCACTATTTTGCAATACTTCAGCTATACGTAATTTATCTGCTGGAGTTACTCGTGCAAAAACAGTGTGATCCATAAGCACTTTATACAGAACATCATCTGTCATAGAAGCTATCTCAACTCCTGTATATACCTTTTTTGATACAAGAGCTATACGCGCAGAACGCGCAACAGAAAGAGCAGTTTCCGGATTATCGCCAGTCGCCATGATTACGCGAATTCCAGCATCGTGCATAGTGGAAACTGCAGATGGCACATTTAACCGTAGTGAATCTGAAAGAATTATAAGACCAATAATTGTAGCCTTCTTGGCAAGTGCTGATATACTCTCATCATCTATAGGAAATATATTTTTAGACATCTTGTGGCGTGCCACAGCAATGACTCTTTTACCACTGTATACGGCGCGGTGCATAGCAAGTGAGAGTGTTGAGTCTGGATTTTCATTATTCATAAATATCTCAGGTGCTCCAGAAAGATATGCCACGTGCTCTTCATTTTCTTTTACCAACATTCCGCCAAATCTACGCGTTGCATTGAAAGGAAGAGCATCGCATCGTGGAAATTCTTTTCGCACAATTGGCTCGGATACCTCAGCGGTAAATGCTGCCAATATAATAGCTTGTTCTATCGGTCTACCGTGCGCCACTAGTTTCTCAAGTGTTGGGGATGCATCTTTAACTGGTTCCGCATATCCATCAGAAGCTATAACAGCAGACGTCAACACTTTGTGAGCAATAGATGATGAGAGATCATCAGTTTGACCCCTATGCGTTACAATTTCTACTACACTCATCCGTCCCTCGGTAAGTGTTCCAGTCTTATCCACAACTATGACACTTGTAACTCCAAGGGTTTCAGCAGATAGCAATCCTTTCACTAAACCACCATGTGAGAGAATACGTCGCATACCAACAGCAAGTACAACTGTTATTGCTGCTGGAAGACCCTCTGGAACAGCAGCAATCGCGACAGCGATGGACACGATTGCGGCTTGGTCAAAAGATAGACCATCAAAAATAGAGAGACTAAATATAATTACAATGGCAACTGATACAATACCTAAAAGAATCCACGCAGCACGTGAGATATCTTGTGAAAGAGGTGTACGAGTATCTATATTTGCAGCGATGCTTACGGAGATCAATCCAAGTTCTGTATCATCACCAACAGCAATTACGATTCCACGACCGCTTCCACTTACTACAAACGTACCCGCGTACGCCACATTACTACGATCAGCAAGTACGGTATTAGCATTAATAGGTTGTGGATTCTTAATTATAGGAGCCCATTCTCCAGTTAAAGCCATTTCACTTAAAGAGAGACTGTGTGATTCAAATATACGCACATCAGCTGGTACCGCCATCCCAGTCAGAAGCAATACTATATCTCCTACAACCACATCATTTGCGGGGATCTCTTTTTTTTGTCCATCACGTACTACACTTGCTTTTTTCGCTTCTTTCTTCTTTAGTGCTTCGAACGTACGTGTTGCACGATAACTTTGGAATACTCCTATTATTACATTGATTAAAAACGCTGGTGCTATAACGGCAGCATCAATGAATGCGCCTATAAACACCGCAGCAATAGTGGCGAATATAAGGACAACGGATATTGGACTTATAATCTCACGAACAATATGTTTGAAAAGTGTATCAGAAGGAGGTGTTGTAATTATATTGCTACCATTTTTTGTAAGGCGTTTATGTACCTCTTCAGTGGACAATCCTTGAAGTATGTTTGCGTTAAGACGCAAGCACACTTCCGAAATAGAAAGTGCATACCAGTGTGTAGAATTCATGTCTATTCAGTATAGCAATATGATATACTTATGCGCGTATGAATATCCACGAATCAATTAAAGTAAAAATAAGTGAAGCAATGCGAGCACGCGATACTGTGCGTTTAACCACATTGCGTTCATTACTTACAGCCATGACAAACGAACTGATTACAAAAAAAAGAAAACCAAATGAGTTTTTGTCCAATGATGAAGCATTAGTGGTCATAAAGCGCTGTGCAAACCAAAGAAAAGAATCAGCCAGGCAATTTAAAGATGGTGGACGTCCTGAACTTGCGGAAACGGAAAATGTAGAGCTTAAAATTATCTCTTCATTTCTTCCAGAACCATCCTCAAAAGAGGAAATAGAAAAAATAGCGAAAAAAAAGATAGAGGAAATGAATATGACTGATAGTACGTCAACTGGTAAATTAATTGGTATGGTTATGAAAGAGTTGAATGGTCGAGCAGATGGAAATGAAGTGAAAGCAATTATTTCATCATTACTTCCATGAGTGAAGGTTCCAAAGAATCATTCCCAGTAAAAAAAGACACCATTTCGACGAAGGTTGAAAAAATATTTCATGGAATCTCAGAAAGTAAAATAGATACTGCTATTGAACGCGTTCTGAACAAGAAAGGAGTACGTATTGATAAAGACACTCTTATTGCAATAATAGAAGACATAGAGGCAAGACGTGATCAAGGTGCATCTTTCAGAGAAGCAAGAACATTTGCAACAAGACTTTTTGCAGGTGATCATGGTGAGGGCTATTGGACAGCTGTCCTATCTGCACTCGGAATGGTGTATCCTCATAAAAAAAAGAATCCTGTCAAGAAAGATACAAAATCTTATAAAGATTTTTATTAATTTTCTCAAGTAAAGAATAAATTATACACAATATGTTCATGCACGTTGATGTGTATGGGTGTGTGATATCATTATGTCTGTTATTCTTAATAGAAATTATATGCAAAATAAATCAAAGACAATGTTGTGGGTTGTGGGAGTAGTACTTACAATAGTTCTACTTTTTATACTGGGTCACTTTACTACATCAACAAAACCAATTAAAACGATTACAAATCCAAACGCACTTCCCGGCATAATTACTAATAAAGGACCATGGAATGCAAATACTACAAATCTTAGTGCGCGGCTGAAAGCCATAGGGATGTTCCCATCAGGTTCTAGAGCAACGGAAATGCATATTCATGAACATCTTGATATATCAATCAATGGAAAACATGTTCAAGTACCTGCTGATATAGGTATAAACCCAATAGCTGGATTTATGGCGGTTACTCATACGCACCAAACTAACGGTATTATTCATGTAGAATCACCCACGACACAAACATACACACTTGGTCAGTTTTTTGATGTGTGGGGAGTACGGCTCACATCCACATGTATTGGTGGCTATTGTGATACGGCAAGTACAACCTTGAAAGTGTATGCGAATGGAAAACTCTATGAAGGTAATCTACGACTATTGCCATTTAAAGAACGACAAGAGATATTCGTTGATTATGGAAGTAAGACGGCAACAACAACCATTCCTTCATCATACAAGTTTGCACAAGGTTATTAGTCAATATAGCAATAACCACAATCCGCGTTTTGCACGGATTGTGGTTATTTATAATTTTGTTTTATTTACACTTATGCTGTAGCAGAGTCAACTGCTCGAATCAGCTTCCCTTCTACTTCTTGTGCAATCTCAGACAGCTCATCAATGTTAGCAATACTCATGGCAACCGTTGGCATGATAGTTGATACGTACACCTCACCAGATTCTTCATATACAAGTACATTACAAGGAAGCAATAGCCCTATTTCTTTTGAAATTTGAAGCGATGGATGGGCAAAATTCGGATTACAAGCGCCTAGAATAACGTAGTTCTCATATTCTGCACCTATCTTCTTTTTCATTACCGCCTTTACATCAATTTCAGTTAAAATTCCAAACCCTTCCTTAGAAAGCTCCTCTTTTGTTTTTGTAACTACTTCATCAAACGGTAGTGACGTTTTCTTTGTGTGATAATATTTCATAGTAGATATTTTTTATTAGTAAAGATAAATGAACGTACTGCATATAATTCTATTGTTGCTTCTACACGGGTGAAAGAAGAAGTAATACGCTTGACTTCGGTACCCTATAGGGGTATCATACACGAATATGCAACTAAATGTCAAGAAACGCCTAATTCAAAGATTGAAGATCGCTGAAGGACAAATCCGTGGAGTTCAGAAAATGATAACAGATGAGGAATATTGCATTGATATTATTACCCAAACATCGGCAATACGTCATGCACTCTCCGCACTTGAAGATATTATTTTAAAAGAACATCTTTCAAAGTGTGTAGTAGATCAAATAAAAAGAGGAGAACATAAAAAGGCCATTGATGAAATCTTGTCAGTCTATTATCAAAAAGCAAAAGGTAAATAATATATTATATGAATACCAACCAACATGGTCACAGTGATCATAATAGCGAACACATGGGCGTACATGGTATGGGACATGGATCTTCCGAAATGTATTTACGTCGTTTTTGGATTGTTACATTCTTACTTATTCCACTAATATTTATTAACAAAACAATATCCGGGTTCATAGGGCTTAACACATTTGGGTTTGGGACATGGATAGGATTTGGTATTGCTACCATAATCTTCGGTTTCTCTTTAATCTTTTTCAAGCACGCATGGCATGAAATAAAATCACGCCAGTATGGAATGATGACGCTAGTATCACTTGCTGTCGGTTCTGGATATCTTTTTTCCGTAGTATCCACATTTGTATCAGCATTGCATGTACAATTTTATCTTGAAATTTCAACTTTGGTGTGGGTACTTCTGTTCGGGCATTATCTTGAGGCAAGGTCAAGTGCCGCTGCTGGAGATGCCCTTGCGGAGATGGCGAAGCTCCTGCCAAAAAAAGCACATAAATTAGTTGGAAAGAATGAGGTTGAGGTTGCTATAGAGACTCTAGTTGAGGGAGATACGGTAATAGTAAAATCCGGAGAAAAAATTCCGGCAGATGGAACTGTTGAGAGTGGAACATCCCATGTAGACGAAGCACTTATAAGCGGTGAGTCAAAACCAGTTGAGAAAACAAAAGGGGAAGAAGTTGTTGCAGGTTCAATTGTTACAGACGGATCACTCATTATAAAACTCTCACGCGTTGGAGAAAATTCAACTATCGGTCAGATTCAAAAACTTATAGCAACTGCACAAGGAACAAAACCGCGCGCTCAAAAAATTGCAGATAAGGCATCAGCTGTACTCACTTTTGTAGCTGGTGGAACGGCACTTCTTACATTACTCGTGTGGTCTGTATTTCTTGGACAACCGTTTGTATTCGCTGTTACGCTTGCAATAACTGTACTTGTTATTGCCTGTCCTCACGCTCTTGGACTTGCGATTCCTACTGTTACTACCATTACCACTTCCCTTGCGGTTAAGAATGGCATATTCATAAAAGACTTGGCAAAAATTGAAACTATCAAGAAAGTAAACTATGTGGTTTTTGATAAAACTGGGACCCTTACTAAGGGAGTCTTTGGAGTTACAGACATAGAAACCATTGGTAACACAAGCAAAGATGAAGTACTACGTATTGGTGCGTCTATTGAGCAACAGTCATCACACATTATAGGACAATCAATTGTAAAGTACGCTAAGGAGCAGAAAATAGAACTCTCACAAATAGATAATTTCAAAAACTTTGCTGGTAAAGGAATATTCGCTACTATCTCAGGAAAAGAGTACCGCGTTGGGAATATGATATTTATGAAAGATGCTGGTGTACTTACCGATGAAGTTAGGAAAACTCATGATACGATTTCAGAAAAAGGAATTACGACAGTGCTTATTGCTGATGCAACTAGTATTATTGGTCTTATCGGTCTTGCTGATGAAATAAAGAAAGAATCCTATGAAGTAGTAAATAAACTACATACTCTCGGTATTAAAGTAGCCATGTTAACTGGAGATAACGACGCTGTCGCAAAGAATGTAGCGGACACACTCGGTATAGATACTTATTTTGCCCAAACACTTCCTGAAGACAAATACCGAAATGTAAAAGAACTTCAAGATAGAGGAAATGTAGTACTTATGGTTGGAGACGGAGTTAATGATGCCCCATCACTTGCGCAAGCTGATGTTGGAGTAGCAATAGGTGCCGGTACCGACGTTGCCATAGACGCAGGAGACGTGGTACTAACCAAAAGCAATCCTCAAGACGTGGTACGACTTATGGTATTAGGAAGAAAAGTACACAAAAAAATTATACAGAATCTAGTATGGGCACTTGGTTATAACGTTCTAGCAATTCCAGCAGCAGCAGGTATATTTGCATTTTGGGGATTCTTCCTACAACCAGAAGTAGGAGCGTTACTTATGAGTCTTTCCACAGTCATTGTAGTCGCAAATGCAATGACACTTAAAAAAGCACATTTAGAGGTTGCATAGTATTGAAAATATAATCAACAAAATAGATGTTGTTCTGGATATTTTTGCAAAAATATGTAACTATATAAAAATAACTCAGGCCCTATCGTCTAACGGCTAGGACAGCGCCCTTTCACGGCGTAAATCAGGGTTCGATTCCCTGTAGGGTCACAGATTTGGGTATATATGTAATGTTAGTATATTTTTAGATTTTTCTCTTTTGTGGTTTTTTGTTATAATATCTAATGAACAAAAAGCGCGGTTAGCTCAGTTGGCTAGAGCATCTCATTGACGTTGAGAGGGTCAGGGGTTCGAGTCCCTTACCGCGCACCAGGATAGAACTTGTCCGATAGATGTGTATAAGTTAGTGTTGATTTTGAAAATACGTCTAAATTTGGTAAAATGGAAACTTATGAAAGATAAAAGAGAAACAAAAAAACAAGAAAAGATATATGTATATGGTAGGAATGTGCTTTCTGAGGCACTTCGTGAAAATCCTCGTATTGTTAAGAAAGTATTTCTCGACTCTAATTTAAAAGATGCTGATATCAGAACATTGCTTGCAGAAAATAACATCCCTACTTCGCCACTAAAAGCTCGTGAAAAACGATTTGTTAGTAAAGAAACTGTACACCAAGGAATTATTGCGCTTATTGATGCTTCCCTTTTAAGTATTTCACTTGATGAGTTTTTGCGTACTATTGATACAAAGAAGAATCCTGCACTAATTCTATTGGACGAGATCCAAGACCCACACAATGTTGGGGCTATAATAAGAAGTGCTGCAGCATTTGGCATAAGTGGCATTTTGATACCTCGGCATAACCAAGCTGGTATAACAGCAACAGTTGTGAAGGTATCTGCAGGGATGGTATTTAAAATACCAATTGTTTCTGTAGCGAATGTTAATCATGCATTGCGTATGCTTAAGAAAGCAGGATTTTGGATATATGGTCTTGATGGAATGGGACCTCAGCCAATTGATAAGGAAGCTTTTGATTCTCCAACCGTTTTTATTGCAGGAAACGAAGGTACAGGAATACGGAATAAAACACGCGAACTTTGCGATATGTTAGTACATATTTCAATGGAGCAAAACTGTGAATCACTGAATGTTGCATCTGCCACAACTGTTGCATTCTACGCATGGAGACAGTCACATAAAAATATATGACACATGAAAAGCAAATTGTAATATTGTATCACGGCAAATGCCCTGACGGTTTTGGTGGAGCTTATGCGGCATGGAAAAAATTCGGTGATGATGCTGAATATATTCCAATGCACTATGGTAAACCTATACCGAACGATATGGATGGGCGAACTATTTATTTTGTTGATTTTTGTTATGAGAAAGAGCGTATGGATGAAATTGCAAAAATAGCGAAATCGGTTACCGTGCTTGACCACCACAAAGGTGTGCAAGAAGTTGCTACTTCTTTTAATGGAGTATTTGACACAGATAGGTCGGGGGCAACTATTGCGTGGAAATATTTTCATCCTGATACCAAAGCACCGTTTCTTTTTACCTATCTTGAAGATTATGATTTGTTTCGTTTCAAACTCGAAGATACAAAAGCATTTGATGCATATATAACACTTGAACCATACACTTTTGAGAGATGGGACGAGATTATGGCTTCACTTGAAAATCCAGTGGAGCGAGAGAAAATATTGGAGCGTGCAAGAATATATGTGCAACACACCGACGCGCTTGTTGAGCATATCGCAGAAAGTGCTGATTTGGTAGAGTTTGAAGGTCACACATGCTATCTCTCGGGAACGGTGCTACAAGCATTTACTAATTATATTGGTCATACACTCTCCGAAAAACAACCACCATTTGCCATTATGGTGCGACCAGTTGCGGATGGATTGCACGTTTCGCTTCGTGGTATTGAAGGATTTGATGTCTCGCAACTTGCGCGTAAGTATGGAGGCAACGGACACCCGGGCTCTGCGGCATTTCGTCTTGCATGGGAGGATGATATTCCTTGGAAACCAATCGAAAAAGAAAATGAAGATTCTCGCCATTGAAACAAGTTGTGACGAAACCGCCATTGCCATCGTTGATGGATTACAAAATGAAAGCGATACGCGCATTACCGTTCTGGGCAACGCGCTTTTTTCACAGATAGAGTTACATAAAGAATATGGTGGAGTATTTCCGGCGCTCGCCAAGCGTGAACATTCAAAAAATATTGTGCCATTGACTCGTCAGGCATTATCGGAAGCACATTTGATACAAGATGATACAAATACTATTTCAAAAGATATCCACTATGACATTGAGAAAATACTTGAGAGGGAGCCAAGTTTACTAGAACAATTTTTCCCATTTATAGAGAATATAGAAATACCTGATATCGATGCAATTGCGGTAACTGCTGGTCCAGGGCTTGCTCCAGCCCTTTGGGTTGGAGTTAATTTTGCGCGCGCGCTGTCACTTGTATGGAATAAACCGATTGTTGCAGTAAATCATATGGAAGGTCATATACTTTCTTCTCTTGCGAAGCGTATAAGTGATACTCAATTACATATTGGAAATATTGATTTACCAGTACTCGCACTTTTGATATCTGGAGGACACACGGAACTTGTGCTAATGCGCCAATGGCTTTCCTATGAACTTATAGGACAAACTCGTGATGACGCAGTTGGTGAGGCGTTTGACAAAGTTGCACGAATGCTTGGGCTTCCCTATCCAGGAGGACCAGAGATCTCAAAAATTGCAGAAGAAGTACGACTTGAAAAGAATAAGGAAAACCTTTTTGAACTACCACGTCCTATGATTACTGAGTCCACGTGTGATTTCTCTTTTTCTGGGCTCAAGACAGCAGTTCTATATACAATAAAAAACAAATCTGGTAAACCATATGACATAAGTACTATAAAAGAATTCCACGCATCCGATATGACTGAAAAAGAAAGACGGTATCTTGCATATGAATTTGAACAATCTGTTGGTGATGTGTTGCTATCAAAAACAATACGTGCAATTGAAAAGACCAATGCAAATACATTGGTTATAGGTGGTGGAGTTTCTGCAAATATACATATTGGTAATATTTTCAGAGAAAAATTATCAGAGAAATATCCTAATATGTCTTTGCATATTCCGCATCCATCACTTGCTACTGACAACGCAGTGATGATTGCACTCTCTGGTTTCTATCATGCGCAAAAGAATGACTACACCGACCCAAAAGACATCGTTGCCTCCGGCAACGCATCACTAACTTAGGCGTGCGCTGTTTTATGCTATGCACTATGAGAACAGTTAGCTTCAGGGCGTGGAGAAATGCAAATGGGGTCAGGACCCATTTTCAGTTTATATGTGGAAACCATCACACCGAAGAAACGATAAAGCGCACGAAGTAATCTGGCGCGCCCTCGACGACGCTCTTCACTCGCAGATCGACTTCACCGCTCCCCTCGAAGTCCATATACGACGACCAGCAGCCAGGCGCAGCGCCTTCAGCTTCGCCAAAACCGCCGCCGACCGATCCAGCTGACGCGTTGCCCGCAACAGTAGTCCAGGAATATTGGAGATCCCGGGGATACAAATCCTTTGGCATGTTGATGAAGAGGCGCGACGTTTCTTTCACATATTGGACAGAATTATTCGGTATCGGTTGGTCTGTGGTGCCGCTTGAGTCTCCTGTATAACACGCGAGAATGGCAGCCGCATGCTGATCGATTAGATAGGTCTTTTGTGAGAAGAAATAAACGATAACAATGAGTGCGCCGATCACTACTACTCCGATGATTCCGAGGATCGTTTTCTGCTTCATAGCCGTATTGTATCAAATTTATTTTTGTATAGCCATTAAGAAGTAGCTGATTTTTCTAATTTACTATAGCTTAGGAAAACACATCACTCACTTAGTCGCGCGCTGTTTTATGCTATGCACTATGAAAAATATCTACACTACCAAAACAGTTAGCTTCAGGGCGTGCGCTGTTTTTACACTGTATGTATTTTAGGTATACATATGAGAACAGTTAGCTTGGTGATAAGTCTCCAAACGGTTTCGAAATTACCTTTTATTTGCTACACTTAATACACAACTATCATGGATGATGCATTTTTAAAACCTTATAATCATATTGAGACTGAATCGCGCATATATAAACTCTGGGAAAATAGCGGAATGTTTAACCCCGACAACCTACCAAATGCCGACACGCGTAAGCCTTACACAATTGTAATGCCACCGCCAAATGCTAACGGCGACCTCCACGCAGGGCACGCTCTTTTTATAACTCTCGAAGACATTCTCACACGCTTCAAACGTATGCAGGG
>VAOX01067245.1_pt1 | contig 20346 bp, 19 predicted proteins | sample 3393891 | NCBI WGS metagenome assembly VAOX01 (sample SAMN08290429, study PRJNA428436) | hydrothermal vent metagenome | isolation source: Deep-sea hydrothermal vent chimney | place: Indian Ocean: Southwest Indian Ridge | depth 2822 m m | reverse complement strand
TGTGAAGTCACCTTATTGGTGATGAGCACTTTTTTCATATAGCTATACGAATCAAGAAGTTGTGCATACTTTCGTGACTCAACTGATTTTTCTAGGTTTAACCTGGAAAAACATGAATATAAACATCTATCAGATTGATGCTTTTGCCAGCCATGCTTTCGAGGGCAATCCGGCAGCTGTTTGCCCGCTCGACAGCTGGCTGCCTGATGCCACCATGCAAAGCATTGCTGGCGAAAACAACCTGTCTGAAACCGCTTTTTTTGTAAATATAGATAATGTATTTCATATTCGCTGGTTTACTCCAGTTGGCGAAGTCAACCTCTGCGGACACGCAACCCTTGCAAGCGCCCATGTTATATTTGACGAACTTAATTATGCATTACCTCAGATCACCTTCAGTTCAAAAAGTGGCGAACTACGGGTATTAAAAGAAAACGGCCAGCTTAATATGGACTTCCCTGCGCAGCACCCTGTTAAATACGATGCACCTCCACAGCTTAAAGCAGCATTTCATCATGCTCCATTTCAATGCTTTAAACATGATGATTATTTCCTGATTTTTTCATCTGAATCAGATATTAGAAATGCATCGCCTGATATGCAACTATTGCATGACATTGACCTGCGAGGTGTCTGCATTAGCGCAGCAGGGGATAATTACGATTTTGTCAGTCGATTTTTTGCGCCAAAATATGGCATCGATGAAGATCCGGTTACCGGCTCAAGCTTTACTCAGTTAATACCCTACTGGTCGAAGCAATTAAATAAAAAAGAATTGCAGGCGAAACAGATTTCCAGACGCGGCGGTGAGGTAAGCTGCAAAGACATGGGCGATCGGGTAATTATTAGCGGAAAAACGATAAAATACCTGAGTGGTACTCTTTTTATCTAGCACTCCACCAGGTTCGCGCAATAACGTGCTAAGGACATGAGAATACTGAATATTCTACGATGCAGCCATTCACCCTTTCGATGAAGACGCTAAACACCCGCTCAGAAGCACACTTTGAGGCGCTCAGCTGATGATTTCAGGTTAAAACGAAGCCCCAAGATTAAAATAAAAACGATTTTCACCAATATTTTCATCAAGCCCACTGGCAAATCCCAGCACCATTCGACTGGTTAAGCCATAAAACAGATTAATATCGCCCTGTAATTCAAAACCAGCGCTGGAAAAGTACTCATCAGGGCTACTGTCATTATACGCCGCGCCAGTTTCAGCAAAAACGGCTCCCGACCATTGAATAATCCCAATCGGGGGTGCCATCCAGCCACGCTCAATCAGGCTACCTGGAAATCGCCATTCCAGACTCGCCAGCTGCATGCGACGCCCACTTAATTGCACCAGGCCTTCTGCATAGCCACGCAGGGCATAATTTCGTCGGCCAAACAACGGTTCAGATACAGGGTTAATAAAGCTGAAAGCATTAAAATCATTGTCCTCTCCCCCCAGCCGAAATGGTTTTGGGTTATCTGTTCCCCAGCCCTGAACCAGTCGCAATGCCAGTACATTTTGCGAACCCAGGCCAATATATTCTCGCCAGTCAAGAGAATAAACCTCACCTGTAAAACTACTCTCAAATGCCTCATAGGTTTCCGTTAACAGGCGAATGCCTCGGCCATCACTTTGACTGATTGAACGGGTATAGTTCCTGGCATCATTATATATAATCGCAGCACCCAGTATATTATCTGAGGTGTCTGGCTGTGCAGCTATGCCATCAGCACGCCGACCATCCGTTGATTCACTTGCCAGCAAACCCAGCTGATAGCTCACACTGCGTTCAATGCCCGGATAGTTTAAGGCTGCTGAGACAAACACATCATCAACACTTCTGGCCACCGCAAAATCGCCATTAACATCATTTAAAATATCCGTGCTGCGCTGATAGCCAATAGAAAAGCTATTTGCCCAGGCATAACTCACATTACCCACCAGCCACTTGTTCTGTGTGTCATAAGCAATATCCAGAAAATAATTATGAATACCCAGAGCATCCCCACCAGCCGTACTAATGCCATATTCACTGCGATCACTATTAACAGAAATAAACGGAAACCACCACCTGGGCCGTAAACTTGATAGCGCAGAATAATCTTCAGCTACTGAAACATTTACTTTATCAGCAAGCTCAACCGAGGTCTGGTTCGCTGTTTCCAGAGCTGTATTCATAACCTGATCGGTGCTATCCAGCTGATAAATATCCCGGCCATTATGGTTATAACCCACATAATACAATGCTGAATTCTGGTTAAGTTGCAACGGATTAAATGCGCCACTATTTACCCGGGTTATTTGTTCTAGCGTTTCATTGCTTTCTGTGTAACGGTAAATCTGGTATCGCCCCGAGCGCTCCGAGCTAAATAAAATAGACGCGCCATTATCACTATACGAGGGGTACATATCAATAAATCGATCATGGGTGATAGCACGCCATTTTTCTGCCTGTATATCAAACTGCTCTATGTTCCACCCAGAAGATGTTCTAAATACGGCTGCAAGTATTTTTTTAGCATCCGGCGACCACTTAAGCTGCGAGACTATATCGGTGTTATTACCCACCCATAACTGCTCAAGTATTTTACCCTGCCGGTTGAGCACCACCATTCTACTTCGTGCTTTATCCGTTTGAACGGCAACAATTCGCTCACCATCCGGCGACCAGGCAGCCGATCTAAAACGCCCACACGCTGTAATCGCTCTTGCTTGCGTCTCACCAGGTGCAAGAATATAAATTTCACTAAAAATATTATATTCATCACAAAATTCGAGCTGTGTAAGCAAAACCCCACTGCGATGATGAACATCTATCTGCGCCCCTGTGCTTTGCACTTCTGCTAACTCTAAATTGTTATCGCCGACTCTTTGTATAAGTGCAGCATGCTCAAAAGCACCCCTTGCGACATAGTACAACTTACCGTCAGTTGAAAGCCCGGGCGACCCCGTGTTATATCCCAGCTGTGTTATTTTTTCTCCTTCTATGCCAGCTTCCCGTTCATCTTTATATTTATTTTCAAGCCAACCCGAAAACTCGCCCCATAATGCACTAATATCTTTACCCAGCACCTGATCGGCGTTGCTGTTTATCATAAATGGAATAATATTATTACTGTAGTTTTCTATCAACTGCTGTATAGCTTTTTCACCATATGTTTCTTCAATAAACTGATAAAAATGCACTCCGTATAAATAAGAAACCGTTCCCGTAGGCCAGCTTCGAATGGGCAAGTTCACCTGCTCAACTGGCTTTATTGCATTTTGCACTTCTTCCCTCATCATCATTTTAAATACACTACTCTGACCGCGACCAATTGCCTGCTGCTGATCAGTTTCCTGATAGGTTGCCAGACCTTCAACAAACCAGTTTGGCTGCATCGCATTGGGAAATAACAGAAAATGTCTGCCAAATATCTTTCTTAAAATGCCTGCACCACCCGTAGACTTATCCAGGTGTAGAATATGGCTGTACTCATGTGTAATTAAGGTTTCAAGCCAGTCATCAAAATCCTCCAGTGTATTTGCTGTATCTGGCGGGGCCATAAAAAGAACGCTTCGATTAAAAAATAGCGGGGTTGCGAAACCATTTGCCACGTCCATTTCATCACTAATAACCAGATGTGTTTTTTCCTCAGGCTGCCAGTTAAAAAAATCCTGTAGCTTAAGATGTGCCTGCTCGGCTGAATTAGCCGTTTTTTGCGCCAGCCGTTCATAGCCTCTGCCATAATGGATATAGAAATTATCCGACTCTATGGTTTTCCAGTCCAGGCGTGGGTCAACTGCAAATGCTGTTGAACTTATAAATAAAAAACAGAATAATAAACAACCGGCTAAAATATTTTGAGTTATTTTTTTAAAAAATTTCATTCGAGAAATTCATTCTGCTTTTATTTTCAGGTTTTCTGTCCAACATCTTGTTTCCGGCACCTTATTTCTTCAGACCAGCCCAGAGAAATAACACACCCGCACCCGCTGACAACCAGCTTAATAATGGTACGCTCATTAGTATCATGTGTTTTTCTGCTGGTTGCCCAATAAAAATAGCAGACAGGATAAAGCCTGCCAGACCAATAGAAGATAATAAAAGGCGCTGATGGCCGTTTTTTATTTCTTTTTTTATATTTTCCAGTGCCCGAATTTGTTGCAAAGTGTTCTCACCCTCGGCCACTTTTCTGATAGCCTGAAAAACCAGCTCGGGCATATCGGGTATTTTTTCTGCTATATAGGGTAGATTTTTTTTGAACCCATTGAGCAATGAGCGCACACCTACCTGATCGTTCATCCATTTTTCCAGAAAAGGTTTCGCCGTTTGCCATAAATCCAGGTCAGGATATATCTGCCGACCAAGGCCTTCAATATTTAGCAGCGTTTTCTGCAACAACACCAGTTGAGGCTGAACTTCCATATTAAATCGACGCGCTGTTTGAAACAGACGCAGTAGCAACTGACCAAAAGAAATATCTTTCAGGGGCTTTTCAAAAATTGGTTCACAAACACTTCGAATCGCCGATTCAAACTCATCAACCCTCGTGCCCTCAGGCACCCAGCCTGAATCAACATGCAGTTGAGCTACACGATTATAATCACGTTTAAAAAATGCCAGAAAATTCTCTGCAAGATAACGCTGATCTTCCGGACTCAGTGTGCCAACAATACCAAAATCTACCGCAATATACTCGGGTCTGTCCACATTAGTGCAATTTACAAATATATTGCCCGGATGCATATCTGCATGAAAAAAGTTGTGCGTAAATACCTGAGTGAAAAAAATTTGCACCCCCAGCTCCGAGAGATGCTTCATGTTTACACCGGCAGCCTTCATTTTCTCAATATTGGCCATTGGCTCTCCATGAATGCGCTCCATCACCATTACATTGCGCCGCGTGTAGTCCCAGTATATTTCAGGTATATAAAGCTCACTGCTGCCTTCAAAATTTCGTCGCAGCTGACTGGCATTGGCCGCTTCACGCATTAAATCCAGCTCGTCAAGAATCGTTTTTTCGTATTCCTCTATTATTTCAATGGCCCGTAACCGTCTTGCATCTCTGGAGTAGCGTTCTGCCAGCCGAGCAATAATATAAAGCAGGGCAATATCACGTTTAATAATGGGTAGTATATTAGGCCGTAAAACCTTTACCACTATTTCTTCGCCGGTTTTTAATTTTGCTGCATGTACCTGAGCAATTGAAGCCGATGCCAACGGCGTTGTGTCAAAGTCATCAATATACTCTTCAATGCTGTGACCATACGCCTGCTCTATGATTTGCCGCGCTTTGAGCCCATCAAAGGGAGGCACTCTATCCTGTAATGAAGTAAGCTCTTCTGCAATATCTTCCGGCAATAAATCTTTTCGTGTTGATAGCATCTGACCGAGTTTGATAAAAATCGGCCCGAGATCTTCCAGTGCGGCTCTGATACGCTCTCCACGGGGAGCACGCTGCCTTACAAACCAGTTCCACGGCATCAGAAAAATGAGAAAGCGAAAGGGTCGGAACAGGTGGATAGCAAATATAATTTCATCCAGCCCATGGCGAGCCAGCACATAGTTAATATGCAGTAAACGAAGTATCTGTGCGGGTCTAATCATATGCTGAGTCAGTGCCTGTCTTATGGGATTTCAGCTGCTGAACACTGGCAGCTAATCGATCCACTGATTCACGTAGCTCATCTACCTGATTTACAAACTGCCTTAACTCTGCATTCGAAGGGCTCAGGCGCACTTCTTCCTGTATATATTCACCAATATCCATTGAGAAAGAACGTTTGCTACGCTTCATCCAGTGGCTAACATCTTTTACTACATTCGTAAATTTATGTGCGGCAATATCGCCTATATTCTGAGCGAGCAGTTCTTCCCAGTCTATATCCAGCTGCGAGAGTAACCGATTAAACTGATTAGCAAGGCCAACATCACCTGTAATGGTAATCTCTCCACTAAATAACAAATCTTTTGTCTCTCTGGAAAAACCCAGCTTAACGAGTGCTACAGGAGTTGCGCTGATCATGGTATCCGCCTCGCCATCAAAATCGCTTAATACCATAAAGCCATCTGTAAATGGAAAGAGACTGATTGTCTGATTTAAACCCTGTATTTCTATGGCAATTATTTTGCCTTCTATGGAAGAGAAGCGTGATAGTGCGTCAGGATCAAGGGCAATGTAGCGATTCAAAGCACTTTCTATGCCCGCACCAAATATCTGTGCAAAGTCCATCAGCAGATTTTTTCTGAATTATATGTATACATATTGCACAATACTTTAATCCTGAATTAATTCAGGCTAGTCGCCTCAGTTATTTCAGTTAAATTTTATACGCTTTGTGCAGGGCGACAATGCCACCCGTAAGATTATGGTACTTTACCTTATCAAAGCCAGCCTCCCGCATCATGGCCTTCAGGGTTTGCTGGTCGGGGTGCATTCGAATCGACTCAGCAAGGTACTGGTAACTTTCCTCATCTTTTGCAATAAATTTGCCCATGAGTGGCAGTATTTTAAAAGAATAAACATCATAAACAGAAGCCAGGCCTGGAGCAACCGGCTTTGAAAACTCCAGCACCAGCAAGCGCCCCCCCGGTTTTAACACCCGATGCATAGACCGCAGCGCTTTGTCCTTATCTGTTACATTACGCAGCCCAAAAGCAATAGTGATGCAATCGAAGGTATTATCCGCAAAAGGCAGGCTTTCAGCATTGGCCTGAACATATTGCACGTTTCCCGCAATGCCATGATCTATCAGACGCTCACGACCTCGGCGTAACATCGAGCCATTAATATCCGAGAGCACCACCTGACCGGCAGGTCCAACCATAGAGGACATTTTCATTGCCAGATCCCCTGTGCCACCCGCCAGATCCAGCACTTTCTGACCAGCTTTAAGCCCCGTCTGGCTGAGAGTAAAGCGCTTCCACAAACGGTGCACACCCAATGACATGACATCATTCATAATGTCATAATTATCAGCAACCGAATGAAATACATCCGCAACACGTTGCGCTTTCTCCGCGATGGGAACCTGCTGATATCCAAAATGTGTTTTATCTTCACTCATAATTTTGCTCATGACTTTATCCGGTTATTACCGGCCAGTATACCGTCTTATTTTAATTCGGCGTGCTTATGCCCCGCCTCTTTTAGCCGCTCAAGGTAACGGGCCCATTTGGCATCCCTGTTTTCACCCAGTTTGTACAAATACTGCCAGGTATACAGGCCACTATCGTGTCCATCATCAAACACCAGCTTAACCGCATACATGCCAACGGGCTCTATGGCTTTAATATTAACACCCGATTTGCCCACCTGAAGCGTTTCCTGGCCTGGCCCGTGTCCTGCCACCTCGGCAGAGGGTGAGTATACGCGTAGATATTCAGCGGTATATTTAAAATTTCTATCATTGTCAAAATCAATTTCCAGAATGCGGGTTTTCTGGTGCAAATTAATATTCGTAGGCTTTGGTTCTGCCATTTTCATAACTCCGAATAGTTAGTATTCCGAATAGCGGATATTTCGGGATACTGCTATTTTACATGATTTACTTTTAGATTAGACCTATCAACCTGAAATCATCAGTTGAGCGCCTCAAAAGTGTGGATTTGGGTTTGCGGGTACTAACGTCTTCACGTTCTTATGCGCTTGCGCCAGTGGTATAAGCGCGTCCCTGCACCACATCAGATGGCTATCAATATGCTTAATTCTGGTTTTCTCAAAATTATCATCCCCCCACGGCACAGAGCCACAGGGCTGAGCACACGGGGTATCTGAACTTACAGTATATAGCGACTCAAATCTTCATCCTGTACCAGCTCGCCGAGATTACTCTCTACAAAATCAGCATCAATCTTCAACGACTTACCGGCATTATCCGAGGCCGTAAAAGACACTTCTTCGAGCAGACGCTCCATAACCGTATGCAGACGACGGGCACCGATATTCTCAGTACGCTCATTCACATCGTGTGCCACCTGGGCAATCTGCTCTATACCATTTTCAGTAAACTCAATCGTATAACCCTCTGTTTCCAGCAGGGCCTTATACTGCTCTGTTAAAGACGCATCCGGCTCAGTTAAGATACGTTTAAAATCAGCCGTTGTAAGGGCTCTCAGCTCAACACGTATTGGTAAACGTCCCTGTAATTCGGGAATTAAATCCGAGGGCTTTGACAGATGGAACGCCCCTGATGAGATAAACAGCATATGGTCGGTTTTCACCATGCCATATTTCGTACTCACCGTACAACCCTCTACCAGTGGCAATAAATCACGCTGCACACCTTCTCGAGAGACATCCACACCCGAGGTTTCGCCTTTTTTACAAACTTTATCGATTTCATCAATAAAAATAATGCCATTCTGCTCAGCATTGTTCACCGCATTCAGTTTAAGCTCGTCCTCATTCACCATTTTATTGGCTTCTTCATCAATCAATATTTTTCGTGCATCCTGAATACGCATCTTCCGTTGTCTGGTTTTATCATGACCCATGTTCTGAAACATACCCTGTAGCTGGCTGGTCATTTCTTCCATACCCGGGGGAGCCATAATTTCTACGCCGAATTGCTCAGTTTTTACTTCAATTTCAATTTCCTTATCATCAAGCTCTCCTTTTCGCAGTTTTTCGCGAAACTTGTCCCGCGTGCTGCTTTCCACAACTTCTGGCTCACCAAAACCATCCCGAGCCGGTGGCAGAAGCGCATCAAGTATACGCTCCTCAGCCGAAGCCTCTGCCCGCGCTCGCACCTTCTCAACTTCCAGCTCTCGTGTCATTTTTACCGACATATCTACAAGATCGCGTATAATACTATCAACTTCTCTACCAACATAGCCCACTTCGGTGAATTTAGTAGCTTCTACCTTGATAAAGGGTGCCCTGGCCAGTTTGGCCAGCCGCCGTGCAATTTCTGTCTTGCCCACCCCGGTAGGGCCAATCATTAAAATATTTTTTGGGGTAATTTCATTGCGCAAATCTTCGCGCACCTGCTGCCGTCGCCAGCGATTACGCAACGCAATAGCAACCGCCCGTTTCGCTTCTTCCTGGCCAACAATATGTTTGTCCAGTTCCTGTACAATTTCTCCGGGTGTCATTTCCGACATAATATAAACCTGCTGGGGTTAGACCTTCGTCTAATATTTAATTTCTTCAAGGGTCAGATTCTGATTAGTATAAATACAGATATCGCCGGCGATATTGAGGCTTTTTTCGACCACTTCACGGGCCGACAACTCAGTGTTATCAAATAATGCGCGAGCTGCCGCCTGTGCGTATGCACCACCGGAACCAATCGCCAGTAAATCATCCTTTGTGTCAATCACGTCCCCGGTGCCGGAAATAATAAGGGAGGCTTCTTCGTTAGCAACAATCATCATCGCCTCTAATTTACGCAACATTCGATCTGTGCGCCAGTCTTTCGCCATTTCCACCGCAGAACGCACCAGCTGGCCATTGTGCTTTTCCAGCTGACCTTCAAAACGCTCAAACAGCGTAAACGCATCGGCAGTGGCACCGGCAAAGCCCACTAGCACCTTATCTTTATATAATCGGCGTACTTTTACGGCATTGCCCTTCATAACCGTATTGCCCAGGCTCACCTGGCCGTCACCGCCAATGACCACCGTATTATTACGCCGTATAGACAGTATGGTGGTGCCATGTAATGTGATTTGCAAAGCGATTTCCCTCGAAATATTTTAACGATTAAAATTATCAAATCTGTCATTTTCAGACCCGTAAGAAAAAGCCCGAAAAGGCTAAATGCGGTCAGGCGTGAAGTTTTCAAGTTATTCCGGCATAATCACTAAAAATATTTTCACCTGCATACATATCATAATAAAAAATCTGGCCTTTATTTTTCAGGTCGCCAGTTAAAACTATGCACTTTAACCTGGATTAATCAGTTGACTCACGAAAGTCTGCACAAGCTCTTGATTCGTATAGCGTAATGAAAAAATACGTGATCACCTTATTGGGCGTTAGCGCCGTGAAGCCCTGGAGCGGCTGGAGATGAGTACTTTTTTCATATAGCCAGACAGATCAAGAGCTTGTGCAGACTTTCGTGATCCAGCTGATTTTTCCAGGTTTATGCAACAATATGATATTAATGCAGGTATTCGCTTGCGCTTTTAACGTGTCTTCTTTTGAAACCGCGCGCGTGGGTGAGCAGCATCATAGGTTTTCGTAAGCTGCTCAAAATCCAGGTGAGTGTAAATCTGTGTGGTTGTTAAGTGCGCATGCCCCAGCAGCTCCTGCACGCCTCGTAAATCCTGCGATGACTGTAACAGATGCGAGGCAAATGAATGGCGCATTAAATGCGGATAAACCCGCTGATCTATGCCTTTTTCACTACTCAACTTATGAATTCGCGCGCGTACAGATGAAGCGCTTATTCGGGCACCACGATTGCTAACAAAAACAGCTACCTCGTCGTCTTTTACCAGATTTTTTCGGCATTTAAGCCATTTTTTAAGCATAATCGCAGCTTTTTCACCATAGGGGCATCGCCGTTCCTTATTGCCCTTGCCCCGCACATTTAAAAACCGTTCAGCTGCATTCGACAATCCATTAATATCCATCAGATTAAGCAATATCAGCTCTGAAATTCGCAGGCCACAGCCATACAGCAGCTCCAGCACAGCATAGTCACGAATAACCAGCGGTTCATCACTCTGCGTATTCAGTAAATGCTCTACTTCCTGCTGCTGCATCACATCCGGCAGCTTACGTTCAGATCTGGGTGCCTGCACATGGGCCGCTGGATTGAGCCTGATGCGATGATTAACCAGCAGAAACCGGAATAGTCGGCGTAACGCACTCAGGGATCGCTGAATGCTTCTACCCCCCAGACCCTGGCGATGTATCAGCGCAACATACTGGCGAATGTGCTGCTCATCAATCGCGCACCAGTCTGTCAGTGCCTGATCGGTCAGAAAATCACAAAAGCGTGTGATGTCACGCCGATAACTGCTCAGTGTATGCTTTGAAAACAGTTTCTCCGACTGAAGAAACTGATAAAAGAGATGCAGCTCAGCAGAAAAAGGCTCTGCTGAGCTCATTTTTGCAGCTGAGATTTCATCGATGCACTGATTAAATCAGAAAGACTGGTTAAAAAGTCTGTTCCCATGCCTTCGTGATAACGCCGCTTATCTCGGCTACCCAATGCAATTAAACCGCTGATACCCGCATCGGAAACAGGTATAATCGCCATGGATGCCACCTCAGGCGCATCCTGCCTGAATAACTGACTAATTTGCTCATCCGTAAAGAGCCCGCACTGAATCTGTTTTGTTTCAATCAGTGCATCAAAAAGCGCCAGCACCCTGTCGTCTTTCGCCACATAGGTATAACTGGCAACATCATGCACGGCATCATTTTCAGCTTCACCCTGCACACCTTCCAGCGTTACCGCATCCGTGGTCAGGCGGAAATAGACAAAATCGGTGCCCAGCTTATGACGAAGCTCATCATCAACAACCCCCAGAATATCGTCCAGAGAATCCGCACCAAATAAATTAATGGACAGGCGATGCAGGCTATCATGCAGGCGCTGATTATCATGCACAGCATCCACCATCTCGCGTAGCTTGTGCTCAAAATGCTGATTTTTATCTCTCAGCACCGCCACCTGACGCTCAACCAGAGAAATTGCGCTCCCGGACTCATGAGGGATTTCCAGATCGTGTAACAACAATTCATTTTCCAGAAAAAACTCCGGATGAGAGATCAGGTAATCCACCACCTGCCGCTCATCAGGCAGCTCCATTCCACTCTTTTGCTCATTAGACTGATTTGTCACAGTGTAATAACTCCTTCAAAGACATGGCTTACCGGCCCCGTCATAAACAATGGTTCATTTTCTGCCTTCCAGCGTATAACAAGCTCGCCTCCGGGTAAACTGACTTTTACCTTATCTGAGAGCTTGCCCCGCAATCTACCTGCCGCCACAGCAGCACATGCACCGGTACCGCAGGCCAATGTTTCCGCCGCACCACGCTCATAAACCCGCAAACGGATCGCCTCAGCTGAAATAATTTGCATAAAACCTACATTAACCCGCTCTGGAAACCGGGGATGATGCTCGATTTCGGCTCCCAGTGAAGCCACCGGGGCCAAATCCACATCGTCCACCTCAAGCACCGCATGTGGGTTTCCCATTGATACAGCAGCAATATTCAGACAACCCCCACTGGTTTGTAGTTCATAGCCTGTCGCAATTGACTCTGCCTCAAAAGGCAAACTTTCAGGTGCAAACTGCGGCACACCCATATTAACCGTCACCTCGCCATTGCTTTCCAGTGCCAGAATAATGAGCCCTGAAGCCGTTTCTACCGGGATTTCTGTATGCTCTGTCAGCCCTCTGTCAACCACAAACCGTGCAAAGCAACGCGCACCATTGCCACATTGCTGCACTTCACCACCATCCGCATTAAAAATACGATAACGAAACTCTGCCTCGGCCACAGTGGGCTTTTCTACCAGTAGCAACTGATCACAACCCACACCAAAGCGCCGATCTGCCATCAGACGAATCTGTTCAGTGGTAAGGTCTATTAACTGATTAATACCATCGATAACCACAAAATCATTGCCCAGGCCGTGCATTTTTGTGAACTGAATTTTCATAACTGGAGCTTAACACGTCTTTTCAGGGCAAAATACGCTCACCCTGTAGCAATTGATCCAGTGTTTCACGCTCACGAATCACATGCACCTGATCGCCATCCACCATTATCTCAACAACCCGGGGCCGCGTATTGTAATTAGAGCTCATGGTAAACCCATAAGCCCCGGCAGATTTCACCGCCAGCACATCACCGGGCTGCAAACACAAACTGCGCTCCTTACCGAGAAAATCACCGGTTTCACACACCGGGCCCACTACATCGTAGATCTGGCTTTCGCCTTTGCGAGGTTGCACAGCCACAATATCCTGCCACGCACCGTAGAGAGCAGGGCGCACTAAATCATTCATTGCAGCATCAATAATAGCGAAATTTTTATCCTCACTCTGCTTTAAATAAAGTACCTCAGTAAGCAGCACACCTGCATTGCCCGCAATTGCTCGACCCGGCTCAATTAAAATTTCCACTTTTCTATCACCCAGCCCCCCCAGCAATGCAGCAATTTGCTCCGCAGGCTGTGGTGGTGTTTCATTCTGATAGCAAATACCCAGTCCACCGCCCAGATCAAGGTGTTGCAACTCAATACCCTGTGCCACAAGCTGATCCACCAGTGCCAGCACCCGCTCCAGTGCATCAACAAAAGGCCTTATCTCCGTTAGCTGTGAACCAATATGACAATCAATACCCCGCACCTCCACATTACTCATTGCATGTGCCTGCTGATAAACCCTCGGCGCATCCTCATGAGCAATCCCAAATTTGTTCTCTTTCAGGCCCGTAGAAATATACGGATGTGTACCAGCATCAACGTTGGGGTTCACCCGCAGCGATATCGGCGCAACTTTACCCATTGCCAACGCAATGTCGTTAATAGCCTGTAATTCAGCCTGAGACTCCACATTAAAACAGCGGATCCCCACATCCAGTGCAAAACGAATTTCATCCGGCTTTTTACCCACACCAGAAAATACGATTTTCGAAGGATCGCCCCCTGCTTTAAGCACACGCTGAAGCTCGCCGAGTGAAACAATATCAAAGCCTGAACCCATACGGGCCAGTAAATTCAGCACCCCAATATTTGAATTGGCCTTAACCGCATAACAGACCAGGTGAGGGTGCTCACCAAATGCCTGATCAAACGCCTGCCAGTGGCGCTCAAACGTCGCCTTCGAATAAACATACGCGGGTGTACCATGTTGTGCCGCGATATCCGCAAGCTTCACATCTTCAGCACAGAGCTGATTATTCCTGTATTCAAAATGATCCATAATTTTCAAATCTTACCTGGTCTGGTGAATATTCTGAACCTGCTGAGAACTTACTCAGCTGATTATCGGGTAAATACAGCGGTCCGGTTTTACCACAGCCGACCAGACCGGCCATTAATAACAGCATTAAACACAACGTTCTGAGTAGAGTTCCAGATAAAGAACTGATTCGCCAGGCGACCATTGCTATACTCCCCGCACATTAAAAAACACATTATCCTATGTTATGCACCTAAAAAGCAGTATTTTTCTTCGGGTTTCTCTCTTCGAGTATCTCAGGCCTGCATTCTACCTATAGCAGCATTAATTTTCGACATTACAGCTTACAAGAGAGCAGCTGTATCAGAAGAATATAGGTAATGTTCAATACTCTCAAACACTTACAGCACCATCACACTCAGTTAATGAATTCAGAATAACAGCCCGAGAGGCAATAAAACATAAAATGAACGCCGGAAAACAGATTACAGGACAAAAGCTTTTCACACAGCAACAGGAAAACACCCGTACCCACACATACAACAGTGGCCCGATCATTATCTGTGATGGCCTGCAAACCCCGGATAACTTCGGCTCTATACTCAGAACTGCGGATGCTGCGGGGAGTAAAAAAATAATACTACTCGATAGTCATCTCGACCTTAAAAACCGAAAACTCTCAAAAATTGCCCGTAGCACCGAACAACATCTGCACATTATTCAATGCGGCCTGGATTACATAAGAAAACACAGAAAAGAATTCAAAGTGCTTTTTGCATTAGAAATTACCGATCAATCTGAGAATATATATGAAACGCAGATAAGCCATTGTGATGCCATCATGCTGGGTCATGAAGCCACTGGCATAAGAGAAGAAACCCTTGCGCTGTGCGATAAAGCCATTCATCTGCCTATGTTTGGCACAAACGGATCAATGAATATTAGCCATGCCCTTGCCGTTTGCTTATATGAGTGGCGCAGGCAGGCAGACGGTTTAACCTGAAAAATTTATCGGGAAAATTTATGAAAAAAATCAGTCGAGCGCAAAAATTTAATATAAACTATTGATAATTATCAACTAATTACGCGCCACTAACACACTTGCAAAGGTTAATAATGCTGCAGTCGCAGAGAGCCAGTGTTATACTGCGCAACGTTTTCAGCAAATTGAGTCATATAGGTAGCAAGCAAGATGAGCGGGGCAGCAACTTCCCACGAAAATGTGGGCATATTCAGACACCGGGAAGATCGCTGGCCTGTATTTATAATATTACTCCTGACAACCCTCGATTTTAGCCTGTACTTCACTACAGAGAACACCTCAGCACTGGCGATCTACTACCTGATCATGATTCTACCAAAAGGCACCATATGTGCATGGAATCATCACCACCAGCATATATTTACCTTTCGAAACACCGGACTTAACCGCTTAATGGAGCAGGTATACGCCCTGCACACAGGTGTAACCTCACACCTGTGGCGACTCCACCATGTACTGGGCCATCACCTTAACTTTCTCGACCAGCAAAAAGACGAAAGCCGCTGGAAAAGAAAAGACGGCACCCCTATGGGAGCGCTTGAATACAGCTTGAGCGTTGCCTTCAGCGCCTACAGCCGTGGTTACACCGTAGGGAAAAAATATCCTAAACAGCAGAAAGTATTTCTCACATTCAGCGCAATTACATTTGTATTTGTAACAGCATTAGTATGGTACAAACCCATACCAGGGCTACTGTTATTTGTATTGCCCATGATAACCAGCCTGGTATTCACCGCCTATGTCACATATGGCCATCACTCTGGCCTTGATACACAGGAAGAATTCGAAGCCTCGCACAACAACCTCAGCCCGCTCTACAACTTCTTCACCGGAAACCTGGGGTATCACACCGCACACCATCACAAGCAGGGCGTACACTGGTCAAAGCTACCTGAACTGCATAAAACCATAGCCCCACTAATTCCAGAGCGGCTTTACAAAGCATCATTTATTACCCGAGTGCTTTTACGAGATTAAATTTTCTGCATAAATAACAGCAGTTCTGTTATTCGAATACTGGAGCTTAATATGAAAATTGATCCTGTCACAAATACACTGGATAAACTCCCGACTATTCTTAAAAAAAATTTAAACCAAAATTTATGTACCTGCAATGAGGTTCTTAAAATTGACATTATTAAAGCTATTGTAAATGGAGCAACAACCGTACAGGAAATTCAAAAACAGACTTATGCCACCATGGGGAGTGGTTGCTGCGCTCAACAGGTTGAGCGATTAATTGAGTGTATTTGCTCACCTGAAATGAAAACAGAAAAATAATTCTTAACCCGAATAAATCAGTTGAAAGCACCTATCAGCCTAGATTAATCAGTTGAGCGCGAAGAAGATGTGCAAGTTATTGATTTGGATAGCATAATGAAAAAATGTGACATCACCTCATTAGGTGATGAATACTTTTTTCATATAGCTATACGAATCAAGAAGTTGTGCAGACTTTCGTGAGTCAACTGATTAATCTAGGATCAGGACATCCATCTTAATTAACCCCCAAACACTACCCTGTTAATTAATCGCCTATGCACACGCAAACCTCGCACAACAACCTCCGCCCACTCTTAAGGCGTATTTTTCGGATATTACCAGGACTGTATTAATGCGTTTTTGCCTGGAACCTTAACCAGAAACCCATCACAGTTATTATTATAAGCCCTTATATGTTAAGTCAAGATTTGACCCTCCCTGTAGTAGATTCTGGCTTAAGGCTTAAGGTATCACAATACATATTCGTGAGAATAAGTATTGTGCCCCGGACATTTATGTAGTAGATTCTGGCTTAAGGCTTAAGGCATCACAATACATATTCGTGAGAATAAGTATTGTGCCCCGGACATTTAAGCGCTTAAACACATCAGATCAAGCTAACTCAGGTCAGGTTTATAAAACTTCGAAAGTACGGCAACGAAAAAAAACCAGACAGTCAGATGCGCCACCTGGCCCTGTATCGGCCGGATTTATTGATACATCCACAGAGTAATCTATACCTGGTGGTAAACTCCCGGAAACCGGCAAGACAATAACTTCATTGCCATCAATTCGTACAACCTGCATTGGCTCATCAGGATTGTAAACAATAGATTTTTTAGACATGACATACTCCCCTTAGCTATTTAGGAAAATTTTTCTGAACGATATAATTTAAGCATAAATACCGACAACATTCAATGATATTCTTACTCCTTTGAACATTTTTATAAAGCTTGAAATAAAGTTTAAGGCTATTATTTCAGGATTAAAAATCCGTGCCTCAGGAACAAATTAATTAACTAACTAATTTATTAATTTATTTATTAATAATAAAGAAAACATACCGAGTATATGAAAGCTCAGGAAGCTGTCGATGTTACCACACTCTATCTTGACTGGGGGAAACCGGGGGAGTAGACTAAAATCATGAGTGAAAAAAATCTCAGCTTATCTAAATACAATTATATTGTAAAAAGACCAGACTGTGTTATTGGCTATAACGCAAACAGTGGAAGTTTTATGGTTTTAAATTCCTCAACTATAGATGTGCTCGAAGAGAGAACGCGCCCTGGTTTGTTATCCGACAGAACTATAAAAATACTAGTGGATAACGGCTTTCTTATCGAAGGAAATGAGCTGGATTTATTAAAAGATAAATTACATCTGAATAAATCTGAAAACATATATACTCAAATTGTTATTACACCAACGTTAGCATGTAATTTCTCCTGTGACTATTGTTTCCAAAATGAGTCGAGAATTAGCAATCTGATGACTAAGGATGTGTTTCGAAAATCTGCTGAATTTATCGCATACTCTCAAAAAAATAGTGAGCGTAAACTAAATTTAACATGGTTTGGAGGTGAGCCTCTATTGGCTCGAAAGAGAATTTTTCAGTTCCTGGAAAAAGAACTCGAATTGATGGGCGCTGACCGCGAAAACTTAACTCAAACTATAATAACGAACGGAGTACTACTGGACAAAAAAACTATCTCGAAGTGTTTAAGCCTCGGCATTAGGAAAGCGCAAATTACTTATGACTCTGAAATTTATATTCAGGGGGAACGTAGAGGGGTAATCAAAAAAGATAAAAGTTTATCCCCCATCACAGATGGTATTTTGAACGCAATAGATGCTGGCATGAAAATTAGCATTCGAATTAATGTTTCAAGTAAAAATTCAAATGAACTAGACAATATTAGAGCTCGGCTCTCAGAATACCAACTCGATAAATATGCTTATAACGCCCGTATCGAAAATAGCTTTATAGTGCCTGACTCTCCAGTACCCGTATTTCGTCCAAAATACCCGGTGATGGAACATGCCGAGTTCGCTGCATTAGAAATGCGAACAAATTTTAATTTACAAAACATTAAATTGCTCATTGAGCAACTGCGGCCCATAACATATTTTTGCGGGGCAACCAGTGGATCAATGGTCGTAATAGCCCCAAATGGAGATATCAGCCGTTGTTGGAGCAGTGCTGGAAGAAAAGACGAAGCGATCTGTAATATTCTCGATGCGGATAGCTTTAATAAGATGAAAACTGGATCAAATAGTGATGTCTGGGATGCATACTCTCCACTCAAGTATGAAGCATGCAGAAACTGTCGCGTGTTACCATTATGCATGGGTGGCTGCGCATACTGCAAAGTTGCAAACAATGCACAACAGCCATCTTGCACACCTGTAAAATACTATATTAATGACTTAGTTAACTATATTGGCTTGAGATTAAACATAAACAAAGGTTTAACATGCATAAATGGATTATAGAGACAGAGCTTCCCATTGCAAAATTCCTTGATTCATCACATGTTCATTTTGTAGATGACTTCAAAAATTTTGACTTAATGAATGCCACTGTGATTAGACCGAGTGTAGCCAACACAGATTTACCCTCTTATTCCGAGAATCTCAGGCTTAATAAGCTTGGGGAAAATTCCTTTACTGTCAATAGCGATTTTAATGCTGAATTGTTCGTAAACTCAGGCAGATACCAGCGTTTTCGTAATGAGGTAATCGATTTTCGTCTCCCACCAGAAAGCACACCCGGTGGCTTAAGTGAAAACGATGTCATTTCTTCATGGGCGACTCAACGTTTCTCGATTCAGAAACTGCGCGAATTAGGGCTAACAGGCAACGGCATTCGCGCAGGCATAATTGATACCGGCCTTGACTTTACGCACCCGGCATTTACCGAGCAGACTCGGACTGGAAAAGTTCTAGCATTTGCTGAGTTTTCCGAGAATGGTGATTTAGCGCTGGAGAATAAAGACGAAACCGGGTACGGTATTGATGGAGCTATGATTGGAAATCAGGACCCTCACTGGCATGGCACACATGTTGCCAGTATATTAGCAGGAGGAACATTGGTTGACAAACCTGAAGGAGTTGCGCCCGGCGTGAATTTAATAGTAGGCCGCGCACTTGATAAGTATAACAAAGGTACAGTTGCGAGTATTTACTCTGCTTTGCTATGGATCAAACAATTTCAGTGCGATGTTGTCTCGTTGTCGTTAGGATGGGAAGGCTACAGAGACCATTGGGCGAAACCCATCAGGGCGCTACTTGATTCAGGCACTGTAGTTGTCGCCGCTTCAGGCAACGAATATGGCTTAAGCAACTTCATGCCAACACGTTCACCAGGTAATTATCCTTTCCTGAATGATTCGAGTTACACCGGTTTTTTCATATCTGTTGGTGCTATTGATAAAGATAATAAGGTGTGGAAGAAAAGTGGCGGAGATGAAGTAAACTGGCCTCTTTATTATACAGAGAATGACGGCAGTACAAGGGAAATTTTTTTTAGTGAAATTTCTCCGTATATAGTACCTACGCTGGTTGGGCCTGGTGTAGATATAGCTGCTGCCGCACCCGAGCGTCGATATAAAATTGCAACAGGAACCTCACAGGCAACCCCTTTCATTGCGGGCTTAATTACCTTAATTTTAGAATCTCTTCGTCGCACCAATATTAATGCTACACCTAGAGCAGCCGCTGAATTACTTTCTCGCTGCCTAACAGACAAAGGATCCGTCGGTCAAGACGAACGCTTTGGGTACGGAATACCTGACATTAAAACACTCCTGGCAAATCTATAAAAACTGACTCGGAAGAAACAGCTAATATGACATTGAAATAAGAATATTGATATGCACTAACACTCTTGTTTCTTACTTGTAGGTACCTGGTTAAACGGAGGTTATCATATCCGAGAGCATTTCCCCTGTTAAAGAGACTAATCAAAAAGAGTCATTGCAAGGTTCTGCTTTTGACATACGGAACCGTGGCTTTAGCCACGGCTGGTTTAACCTAAATTCATTAGTTGAGCGCGTGAAAGTGTGCTAAGCCCCACCTCCATTATCCTAAAATCATCAGTTGAACGCCTCAAAGTGTGCTTCTGAGAGCTTGTTTGGCGTAGTCAAAAAGGGAGTGAATGGCCCAGTCCTTCGCGAGTTTTTTG
>VAOX01023107.1_pt1 | contig 20394 bp, 20 predicted proteins | sample 3393891 | NCBI WGS metagenome assembly VAOX01 (sample SAMN08290429, study PRJNA428436) | hydrothermal vent metagenome | isolation source: Deep-sea hydrothermal vent chimney | place: Indian Ocean: Southwest Indian Ridge | depth 2822 m m | reverse complement strand
TTAACTGAAAATATAAATGTTAAAGAAAGCAATCAAATTTTAGTGCGTTGTATTTGTGAATTAGCACATAAAAACGGTCTAAAAGTAATGGCAGAAGAGGTGCTATCATTTGATATGTTTGAAACGCTTCGAATTTTAGGCTGTGACTACCTCTTAGGAAACTATTTAAGTAAATCCATTAAGCTTCCATTTGCATTGGCGATGATGGGCAAAACGGCTAAACAAATAAACGTGATCAAAACAGAGCAGCAACTGAGCTAATGGTACGAATGTAATATAGTGTATCAAACAGCAAAAATGGCATAATCTATGCCTCATATTCCGGTAGAATACTGAATATGAGTAATCTGTTAGAAATTAAAAACCTTACCAAAAAATACAATGCTGATACGGTTGTGAATGATATTTCGTTCTCAATCAAAGAAGGGCTGTGCTTTGGATTATTAGGCCCCAATGGGGCAGGTAAGACCACGACGATTGAAATCATCGAAGGCATCACCAAAGCCAACTCAGGTGAAATTCTGTATTGTGGCAACAAAATAGGGGCGAAGTTTAAACAAGAGTCCGGTATTCAGTTTCAGTCGACCGCATTACAAGATTTTTTAACAGTAAAAGAAACACTGATGCTGTTTAAAAACCTTTATAAAAATACAACCGACGTTGCTGAGCTTATTGAGTTATGTTCGTTATCGGATTTCCTAGATCGTGATAATAAAAAACTCTCGGGTGGTCAACGACAACGTTTATTATTAGCGATTGCCCTAATAAACGATCCTAAAATTATTTTTTTAGACGAACCCACCACCGGTCTTGATCCTCAAGCGAGACGAAATTTTTGGGAATTAGTCCAGTCAATCAAAGCAAAAAATAAAACCATTATTTTGACAACTCATTATATGGAAGAAGCATCGTATTTATGCGATGAGATTATTATCATGGACAAAGGTAATATTATTGCACAAGGTACACCAAGAAATTTATTAAGCGAACATTTTGATGATATCTTGCTACAACTCCCAAAGCAGGATTTCACCCTCGATGCCAAGCACCATAATCTTAAAATATCTGAGTATGGAGAGTATATAACGATTCATACTGATAACGTCCACCAAACAATCATGTTGCTTGAACACGAAAAAGTCAGTTTGTCTGGTTTAGAGATTCGCTCTCGTAATTTGGATGATTTATTTATTGAACTGACCGGTAAAGAGATACGAAGTTAAATGAAACGATTTATAGCCGTCTTTCATGCCCGTAATATCGAATTTATTCGAGACAAAAGTGCGTTGGCGTGGAGTATTTTACTGCCCTTTTTTTTAGTTTTTGGTTTTGCTTTTATATTTGATGAAGGCGGAACGAATGCGTATAAAGTTGGGGTGTATAGTGATTTACCGATAGAACAACAAGATGATCCATTTTACCAATTGAAACACATTGAATTCATACCGATTGTAGACTTAAACAATGGCATCGATAAACTCCGCCATCACCAGCTCGACATGGTAGTGAATGCCAATCAAAATAATATTTACTGGATTAATACTGAATCGTCCAAGGGGTATTTAATAGAACGATTAATGTGGTCCTCACGAACAGACAATCAATCACAACAAACATTACGCCAAACCGTGGTTGGTCGTGAAATTCGCTACGTTGATTGGGTGCTGCCCGGCATATTAGGCATGAACATGATGTTTGGTTGTTTATTTGGTGTCGGTTTTGTAATCGTCCGCTACCGAAAAAATGGCGTATTGAAACGATTGAAGGCAACACCACTAACCGCATTTGAATTTCTGGGCGCGCAAGTATTATCGCGGTTATTACTCATCATGATTGTCACCAGCAGCGTTTTTGCGGTATGCAATTGGGTGTTTGATATTTTTGTCGAAGGTTCTTATTTTTCAATGTTCGTGGTTTTTGCGTTAGGTACTGTATCGTTAATATCGTTAGGATTAATGATGGCAACCCGGATGAAAAGTGAAGAATTGGCTAATGGTGTCCTGAACTTGATATCGTTTCCAATGATGATCCTATCGGGGGTGTGGTTTTCGCTAGAAGGCGCCCATCCGTATATAGTGTCATTCTCAAAAGTCCTGCCGTTAACGCACATGCTCGATGCGATTCGCGCGATTATGATCGACGGTGCAACTTTAATGGATGTTAGTAGTCAGATAATTACGTTAGCAATAATGAGTGTTGTTTTTTTAATAATCGGTACAGTGACCTTTAAATGGGACTAAATGCGGTTATAATTGAGTATATAGGCGGACTTTAAAGATAGTGAGGATTTACTAACATGCTGATGGCGACAGATAAAAAAGACAGTGATGCAATAAACAAAATGCGGGTTGCAGGAAAGATTGCGGCACAAGCACTAGAGATGATTGCGGAACATGTTAAACCTGGTGTGACATCTGAATACCTAGACACACTGATACACGATTTTATTGTGGACAATGATTCAAATCCAGCCTGTTTAGGTTACAACGGCTATCCTAAAACCGCGTGCATCTCAATTAATGAGGTTGTCTGTCACGGTATCCCGAAAAATAAAAAGTTAAAAAATGGTGACATCCTAAATATTGACTTGGTCGTCGAAAAAGACGGTTATCACGGCGACACCAGTAAGATGTTTTTTGCAGGTGATGTGTCCGCTGACGCTAAACGCTTAGTCCGTGTCACCCAAGAAAGTTTGTACTTGGGCATTAAAGAAGTAAAACCGGGTGCCACCCTAGGCGACATTGGTTATGTGATTGAAGAGCACGCCATTGCACACGGCTACACAGTTGTCGAAGATTTCTGTGGTCACGGCATTGGATTAAAAATGCATGAAGAACCCAATGTGTTGCATTATGGTGAGCGCGGTCAAGGCAAAATTTTAACGCCTGGTATGACCTTCACCATTGAGCCGATGCTAAATGCCGGTAAAAAAGACGTAAAAGTATTAGCCGATAAGTGGACGGCAATTACTAAAGATAAAAAATTATCGGCACAATGGGAACACACTATTTTAGTGACCGATAGTGCCTTCGAAGTGCTTACGTTACGTAGCGAAGAAAAAATTTAGAACGTAACAATAATATTGATTACAGTAAAAAAATCATTTCATATTATAAAACGTGTTAACTAATTAATGCGTTTTATACTCATTATAAAAACGAATTAAAAATTATTAATATAATTATAAAATTAATTTATTATATTATTTTTATCTTTCAAACTGTGTCATCGTCACCAACTTTTAAATTGAATCCTCATTAAATCTTCAAACTGTGAACAAATTCCACACTGATCGGAACTAGTTAGACTATTCGTTAAGCCTTACTCGGATAAAGTGGTTATCCGGGTTCGCGAATTCTTCGCGCACTTCAATCCAACTAGGAGGGTTTATGTTCATAGGAATCCCTAAGGAAAATAAGAATCAAGAAACACGTGTTGCTGCTACACCCGACTCTGTAAAAAAAATGTGTGACCGAGGTTTTAATGTCATCATTGAAAAGTCGGCCGGAATAGAATCACACTTCACTGATGATGCCTATCAAACTGCAGGAGCAGAAATTGTTAACAAGGCTGATGCCTTATCTGCCGATGTTGTTTGTAAAATTCACAAGCCAGAATTAGGTGAGATTGATGGCATGAAAAAAGGCTCAGTATTGTTGAGCTTCCTTGATATCTGCAATGACGATGGCACCTTTAACCGTCTTGCCGATGCTGGCGTTAGCGCTTTAGCGTTAGAAATGATCCCACGGATTTCACGTGCTCAAGGTATGGACGCATTATCATCGCAAGCAAATATCGGTGGTTATCGTGCCGCGCTTGAAGCTGCAAATCTGTATGGCCGTTTCTTACCAATGATGATGACTTCAGCGGGTTCAGCTAAACCTGCAAAAGTAATGGTTTTAGGTGCAGGCGTTGCTGGACTGCAAGCAATAGCGACAGCAAAACGTTTAGGTTCTCAAGTGTATGCCTACGATGTGCGTGCAGAAGTAAAAGAGCAAATCGAATCGTTGGGTGCAAAATTCATCGAGTTAAAGATGCCTGAAGATGGTGCCGGTGAAGGCGGTTACGCAAAAAAATTAGACTTAAGCAACCAGCAATTACAACAAGAGTTACTTGCTCAAGAACTAAAAAACTTTGATATCGTAATATCAACCGCAATGATTCCATGTATGCCCGCGCCAGTATTAATTACTGAAGCAGCAGTTAAAGGCATGAAACAGGGTTCGGTAATCGTCGACATGGCTGCAGCGAGTGGTGGCAATTGCCCACTAACAATTGCTGACGAAACGATTGTACGCCATGGCGTGACCATTTGTGGTACTACCAACTTTCCAGCGTTAATGCCATCCGATGCCAGTAGTTTTTATTCGCGTAACTTAATGAATCTTTTATTTTCGATGCTAGAAGAAAAACAGGGCAAGCCTGAATTTCGCGATTACTCGCAAGATGAAATCATGCAAATGTCGATAGTCACTTGTGAAGGAAATGTTTGTTACGAAAAAAGAATCTAAATAATTAAGCTGGGGAGTTATTATGTCAGAAGCAATGATCGGATTTTATGTTTTTATTCTCGCGTGTTTTATTGGCTACATGGTGGTGTGGGGGGTTACACCATCATTACACACACCGTTGATCTCATTAACCAATGCCATTTCGGGCATTATTATTGTCGGCGCAATTCTGGTTACGGGATTTACAAGTAATAACGGTGAATATTCTGAAGTCGTCGGTTTCATCGCTGTCACACTAGCATCAATTAATATTTTCGGTGGCTTTGTCGTCACGCAGAGAATGTTAGCGATGTTTCAAAAGAAAAAAAATAAGGAGGCATAATAATGAGTGAACAATTACCGATCTTATATTTAATTTCTGCAGCATTATTTATCTTAGGTTTAAAAGGCTTAACAGCACCAGCCAGTGCGCGTAGGGGGAACTATTTTGCAATGGCTGGAATGTTGTTGGCTATTACAGCGACGTTATTAAATCCTGCCGTCACATCCTATGGTTTTATACTCGCCGGAATCCTTGTCGGTGGCAGCATAGGAACATTAATAGCGCTTAAAATAAAAATGACCGCCATGCCGCAATTGGTCGCAATCCTGCATAGTTTCGTGGGCTTGGCTGCAGTATTAGTGGCGATAGGAACCTATTTCAACCGAGCAGAACTTGGTAGCTTAACAACCGTATTAAAATGGGAAATCTTTGCTGGAATATTAATAGGTGCAATCACATTTACCGGCTCACTAATCGCATTTGGCAAGTTGCAAGCAATCGTGTCACCTCGTGCCGTCGCTTTTAAAGGACGACATCTTTTTAACATCGCCCTACTTATCGGAATAATAGGCTTTGGCACCGACTTTGTTATCAATGATAATTTAGTCTCCATGGCACTGATGACCGCATGTGCTTTGGTATTAGGATTAATGCTCGTAATGGCCATCGGTGGCGCCGATATGCCCGTGGTTGTCTCAATGTTAAACTCGTACTCGGGGTGGGCAGCCGCAGCAACAGGTTTTACCTTGCAAAATCACTTGTTAATTATAACCGGTGCCTTGGTTGGATTCTCTGGCGCAATCTTATCCTACATCATGTCAAAAGCCATGAATCGCTCCATCGCCAGTGTCATCTTTGGTGGTTTCGGTAATAAAACGGGTGCTGAGCAAAACATGGGAATGACCGGCGATCAAACCGTGAATCCTGCCGCTATCGAAGATGCCGTCTTCATGATGGAAAACGCCAGTAACGTCATCATCGTCCCCGGTTATGGCATGGCCGTCGCTCAAGCACAACTCGCCTTATCAGGCTTAGTAGAAACACTTGCTGATAAAGACGTCAACGTCACGTTTGCAATTCATCCAGTCGCAGGGCGCATGCCCGGACACATGAATGTATTGCTCGCCGAAGCCGATGTCCCGTATGAAAGCGTTATTGAAATGGATGAAATTAACCCACGCTTCTCCGGCACCGACGTAGTATTAATAGTCGGCGCAAATGACGTAACCAATCCAGCAGCAAAAACCGATGAGAGCAGTCCAATTTACGGCATGCCCATACTGGATGTGAATAAAGCAAAACAAGTTTTCGTAATAAAACGCAGCATGAAGCCCGGTTATGCCGGAATCGAAAATCAACTTTATTTTAACGACAACTGCTCAATGATTTTTGGTGACGCCAAAGAAGTGTGCGAAGGTTTGGTTGCACAACTTAAAGCGGCATAATAATGTTAATAAAATCAAGATAATGCCTATATGCTTTTTACGTACAACATACATTTCTATCGTATGTTGTATTTAAAAAGTATTTTTTAGTAAGTGAAAATAATCCGGAACATTTAATTCTGGATAGATTTTAGTTGCTCATACTGATGACAGTATATAGGTTTACAATTATTTATTATTCCATTGAGTTAATTTAATTACGATACTACTGCCATCGTTAAAGTTTATACTTTCCTTAATCATTCCTGTTAATGGTTTTGTATTTGAACTGCTAGTCATTACTTTTGAATATTGTATTATACTTGTGATATTTAAATTTTTATTTGTAGGCGCTAATACACATCGACGAACTTCAAAGTTTCCAGCATCTACAGTTAGCATTTCTGTAGTTAAATCGCATGATTCTTGCCATACGGCAACCACATTTTCATTATTACTGTTAACCGTTGGAACTAATAAAAAGCCATCGAACAACAAATGATTTAATTTCCTGCTAAATGAACCGCTAGTTTTAACTTCACAATTTGTTGATAATACTGAATTGTTATTTTTTCCATTTTCAATATAATTTATAGTAAAACTAGACTCGTTTATTTTATCAACATTAACGGTGACATTTTGAATAGTGCCATTATCATTAAAAGAATAACTTGCTTGTTCTTTATCACTTAAATCAAAAGGAGCACATGATTGACTTGTAGTACTTCCATTCCCTCCGCAACTTACAAGCAGAAGAGAAAACCAAAATAAGTTATTTTTCTTTTGAAACATAATTACTCCTAAGATTATATTAAAGTAACTAATTATCAGCTTAATTTAATAATGAAATGGGTTAGAGATTAAACTCTAACCCAAAATATAGTACTTTAATTAATAGTAATTCTTCTGCACGCAATTGGGGTCAGGTCTTTCCATGACATATAATTTATAGTAGAGTATTGAAATGTCAAGACCACTCAGACTAGAAATATCAGGCGGTATTTATCACGTTACCTCAAGAGGTGATAGACGTGAAGATATCTATGAATGTGACGAGGATAGGAATGAATGGTTAGCAATATTAGGCAAAACCTGTGTTCGATATAACTGGAAGTGTCATGCCTATTGTTTAATGGGTAATCATTACCATATTGTCATAGAAACTGCTGAGGCAAACCTCTCGACAGGGATGCGCCACCTTAACGGTGTGTATACGCAGTATTATAATAGGCATCACGACCGAGTTGGTCATGTTTTTCAGGGTCGATTTAAAGGGATACTGGTTGAGCGTGATGAATACTTATTGGAGCTGGCACGATACGTAGTTTTAAATCCTATTCGAGCAAAAATGACAAAAAATATTAATAGCTGGGAGTGGAGTAGCTATAGCACCGTGATTGGCAAAAATCAGGCGCAACCATGGTTGGATACGGATTGGATTTTGAGTTGTTTTTCGAAGCAGCGAAAACGCGCCATAGAAAGATATGTAGATTTTGTCAGAGCGGGTATTGGGTTACCTTCAATTTGGGGAAGTTTAAAGAATCAGATTTTTTTAGGAACTGATAAGTTTGTTAAAAGAAGTCAGAAGGAAGTTGATAAAAAGTCGTCATTGGATGATATCCCTAGACTTCAAAAGCGAAAAATACCTGAGTCATTGGAATTTTATGATAATCAATTTAATAGTAAAGAAAAGGCAATTGTCCATGCTTACTTATCCGGCGGGTATACTTTGAAGGAATTGGGTATTTACTATGGAAAACACTATTCTACGATTAGTCGAATAATAAAAAATAATGAGTAATGTTGCATGGAAAGACCTGACCCCGGTTTTTCGAAAGTGTGTATTTTGTGATTAATTGGTAATTAGCGTGCATAATCTTAACATTTAATAAGTTTCGCTAGTGATTTCTCTCGTAAGTTTCTGTTGAATCTGGAAATTACTACTTAACAAATAATTGTTAAACAGTAACTTACAGCGCTAATTATTAATAATGGGTGCAATATTCGATTTTAGGACTAATAGTGTTGACACATCGATTAATTAGTAGATAATTTAAACCCACGTAATTTAAGTGTTTATCAATAATTAATTTATTTAGAGAAAGGCTTCATGGATAATATGATAGAAGTGTTTGGTTTGCATAAGGTTTTTGGTAACCAAACAGTGGTCGATAATATTTCATTTTCGGTTGCTAAGGGAGAGGTGTTGGGGTTTCTGGGCCCCAATGGTGCGGGTAAATCCACCACTATGAAAATGTTATGTGGCTTTTTACCTCCAACTAGAGGCCATGCTACAATTTGTGGCCACAATGTGCTGACTCATCCTGTCGAATTGAAATCTTCTATTGGCTATCTGCCTGAAGGCGCTCCGGCTTATTCTGAAATGACGGTGTTGGATTTTCTAAAATTTATTGCTGAAATAAGGGGCTATAAAGGTAAGGAAGCGCTTACTAAGGTGGACGCTGCAATTGAGAAAGTGAATTTGCAGAGTGTTGTTTATAAAACAATTGAAACTTTATCGAAAGGTTTTAACCGCCGAGTGGGTCTTGCTCAAGCAATTCTGCATAATCCAGCGGTGTTAATAATGGACGAACCCACCGATGGTTTGGATCCAAATCAAAAACACGAAGTCCGTAAATTAATTCGTGAAATGGCAAAAGACAAGGCCATCATAATTTCCACCCACATATTAGAAGAAGTTCCGGCGTTGTGTTCACGTGCCATTATTATTAACGAAGGCAAGTTATTGTTTGATGATACGCCTGAGAAGTTAGCGGCATTGTCCGAATTTCATAATACGGTAACAATCAGAATTGAAGGGGAAGTGCCTAGTTCAGCAGGGCGTTTACTCGAGCAATTATCTAGCGTTGAAAAGGTGTCTGTTTATAAAGAACGCGATACTCGGTTTGTGATTTATCCAAAAGACGGTAATAACATTCTGCATGAAGTCAGCCAGCTCGCTAGAAAAGAACAGTGGGACCTGGATGAATTAAGTGTATCGCAAGGACAGTTAGATGAAGTGTTTCGTCGGATTACGCTCGAAGGATTGGGGCAAGCATAATGAATACCAATAATATAAAAGCAATATTTAAACGCGAGCTTAAAAACTATTTTTCAACACCAGTCGCGGCTGTTTTTCTGGTTATCTTTTTAATGCTTGCAAGTGCTTTAACCTTTTACCTTGGACAGTTTTATGAGCGCGGTCAGGCTGATTTACAGTCGTTTTTTACCTTTCATCCGTGGTTGTATTTATTCTTAATTCCTGCGATATCCATGCGTCTATGGTCAGAAGAACGCAAGACTGGCACGATAGAATTATTAATGACATTACCGATTTCTGTCACCGAAGCTGTCATTGGTAAATATCTTGCTGCCTGGTGTTTTACCAGTATTGCACTAGTCTTAACGTTCCCAATTTGGATTACAGTGAACTATTTGGGCAGTCCGGATAACCCGGTTATTTTAGCTGGCTATATTGGTAGCTTATTGATGGCCGGCGCATTTTTAGCAGTTGGCTCGTGTATTTCGGCTATTTCAAAAAATCAGGTTATCGCATTTGTGGTGACGGTGGTGGTCTGTTTTGGCTTTATATTCAGTGGTTTTTCTATCGTATTGGATTTTTTCCAAGGTTGGTTGCCGCAAATTATTGTTAATGCGATTAGCTCGTTGAGTTTTTTAACGCACTTTAATGACATTGTGCGTGGGGTCATTGACCTTAGGGATATTGTCTTTTTTAGCTCGTTTATCGCGTGTTGGTTATTTGCCAATGTAATTTTAGTTGAAATGAAAAAAGCAGATTAGATATTATGAAAAACGGAAATTCAAATATGGGCTTTTTGGGTAAAAATTTAAATTCAATTACAGGCTTACTATTAGCGGCAGTGTTACTGATTGTTATCAATTTGTTCTCGAATCTGGTTTTTCAGTCAGCTCGTTTGGACTTAACTGAAGGTGATATTTACTCTTTATCCGATGGTACCAAAAGTATCATCGATAAAATCGAAGAGCCCATAACCTTACGCTTTTATTTTTCAACAAAATTATTAGCGGAGATTCCATCGGTTAGTAACTACGGTAAACGTGTTAAAGAGTTATTAATTGAGTATGAAAAAATTAGTGCTGGCAATATTAAATTAATCATTGTAGATCCCGAGCCTTTTTCTGAACAGGAAGATCAGGCGGTGCAATTTGGTATTCAAGCATTGCCTTTAGGTGATGGTCGTACCAAAGCGTATTTTGGTTTGATTGGTAACAATGCAACGGATAAAGAAGAGTTAATTGCTTTTTTCCAAGCTGAAAAAGAAGATTCTTTAGAATATGATATTACTAAATTAGTAAATCAGTTAAGCGATAATAAAAAGAAGGTTGTTGGTTTAATGACATCATTACCAATGGCTGGTTCGCCATCAAACCCAATGATGATGCAGCAAGGTGGTAGCAGTGAATGGTATATATTGACGCAGTTAAAACAGTTTTTCGAATTAAAAACGCTCGAGACTACGATAGAAAAAATTCCTGATGATATTGATGTGTTGTTATTAGTTCATGCAAAGTCATTGACTGACAAAACACAATTTGCAATTGATCAGTTTGTACTCAATGGCGGTCATGCCTTAATTTTTGTTGATCCTTTTTCAGAAGCCGACGCTGCTCCTCAAGGGGCACAACAAAATCCTCAAATGGCTATGAATGCAGTACGTGATTCTAATTTAGATAAACTATTTAAAGCCTGGGGTATCGAGCTAAGTGCAGGTAAGATTGTTGGTGATCGCATTGCGGCATCTAGAGTCGGAGTTAATACTGGAAAAGGTGTGCAACCGATTGATTATATTGCGTGGTTATCATTAGCGCCGGATAATTTTAACGCTGATGATTTTGTAACGAATAGCTTAAAAACCATCACTATGGGCAGTGCCGGGCATTTTAAAATTATTGATAATGCGAAAGATTCTGGCGATGATAAATATGCCAAAACCGTGACGCCGTTAATTCAGTCGAGTAAAACGTCGATGGAATTAGAACAAATGCAGTTTCGGTTTGGCGTAAATCCCATTATGTTATTACAAAACTTTAAGTCAGAAGATAAAAAGTTAAATATAGCCATTCGAATTAACGGCATGGCACAAACTGCTTTTCCTGAGGGTGCTCCAGCCGGTATGGAAGGTATCAGTAATATTGTTAAAGAGTCTAAAGAGCCCATTAATATTATCGCCGTTGCTGACACTGACATGTTAGAAGATAAATTTTGGGTCAATATTCAAAATTTTCTAGGTCAAAAAATAGCAATGCCGCGTGCCAATAATGATGCATTTTTAATTAATGCTGTTGATAATCTTAGTGGCAGTAATGATCTTATTAGTTTACGAACACGGGGGCGTTCAAGTCGTCCCTTCACGACGGTTGTAGAATTGAAACGTGAAGCGGAACAAGAGTTTCAAGCTAAAGAAAAAGCCTTGCAGGCAAAATTGAATGAAACTGAACAAAAGCTCAATGCCATGCAGCAACAAAAACAAGGTCAAAATGCGGCAATTTTAAGCCTGGAACAACGTCAGGAAATTGATAACTTTCGTGCCACTCAAGTTAGCACTCGAAAAGAATTGCGTGCGGTACAACACGAACTTGGAAAAAGTATTGAACAGTTAGGCACTACATTGCGCTTCATTAATATTGCGTTAATACCACTATTGATTGCACTATTTGCTATCTATAGGGGCGTTAAACGCTCAAGAAAAACACCAGTATCGGCATAATTTGTAATTGACTATGAAAAAAAATACCTTATCAATCTTAATTGTAACTGTTGCTGTACTCAGTACCGCTGCAGTTTTTATTAGTTATAAATCTGACTTGAGTCGCAGTGAAGACCAAAGTGCAGGAAAAAAACTACTGCCCCTATTATCAGAACGAATTAACGATATTAGCAGTATTGAAATTATCAATAATTCTGAAAAAATGATTATCATAAAGTCAGATGAGTTGAGTGGTAGTGGCTGGGTGATAACGTCAAAAGATAATTATCCCGCAAAATTAAGCCAAATTCGCCAAACATTAATTGATTTATCTGAGCTTAAGAAAGTTGAAGCGAAAACTAAAAAGCAAAAAAATTATTCTAAGTTAGGTGTGGCTACAATAACTGATTCGACGAATTTAGTTGATACAGGTAGTTCACTAATTACGGTGAAAGTGAATGCCGAAAACCTTGCATCAGTTATTTTTGGAAAGAGTAAAGCGGGCCATACAGTGCGATCGTTTGGTGCTGGGGGAGTTAAGAAATTAAGCTATGTTCGTTTGCATGACGATAAGCAGGTGTGGTTGGTTTCTGGAAATACGAATTTACCGAATTCTAAAAGTTTTATGGATACCAAGCTAGCTAATATCCCGGTTGCAAGAATCCAAAAAGTCCGTATTACACCGTCTAAAGGTGGTGTTGTTACTATCGTAAAAAAAGATAAGGCGGACAAAGAATTTGTATTAAAACAATTAACAAAAAATAAAGAACTTGTTAATCCTGGAATATTAACTACTATTGCATCGGCTTTAACTAACTTTAATTTTGACGATGTCAGCGCTAAAAGTAATGATAAGAAGTTAAAGAACCCAGTCAACGTTGAGTTCACTACGTTTGATGGTTTAACTATCAATCTTAATATTGTTTTGGCAGATGCAGATGGAAAAAACTATTTATGGTTTGATGCAAAAAGTACAGCACCAGTAACGCTAAGCCTAAAACAAGAAGATGTTGAAAAGAAAGTCATTGCACCCGATCCCAAGCAACAAGCAATTGATATCAATAAAAAACACAGTCGCTGGTTATACGTGATTTCTGCTGAAAAAGCGGCGTTATTAACTAAACAGGTTAATGATTTAATCAAAGATAGTAAACCTAAAACCAAAGCTAAATAAGTTTAATAAAAAATATTATTTTATTGAGGTAGTGTGAAGAAGAAACTAGCGCCTTCATTTTCTTTGGACTGAAACCATATTTTACCGTGGTGACGTTGTATTATTTTAAAAACAGTGGCAAGTCCTATCCCCATACCACTGTACTTTGAATCTTTCTTGTTATGTATACGCTGGAATGGGATAAATATTTTTTCTGCATATAGCATGTTAAATCCTATGCCATTATCTTTTATAGAATACACTGTATTTTTGCCTTCAATAAATGATTCAAACTGAATTTTTGCGTGTTTATTCTCTTTGGTGTACTTCCACGCGTTGCCAATTAAATTATCGATAACGGTTTTAATTAAGATTGGATCGGCATTGACAGTGATGTTATCTGCTAGTTCTAATGATATGGAGCGATTAGTCGTAGATTCTTGTAGCAACGTATATGAATCCTTAACCAGTTGTGTCAAATCAACGGGTTCCAGATTTAAGGGTGCTTTTATAGTCTGTGATAATAGCAGTAAACTGTCTATTAGTTCACTCATGTGTTTGGTGTTATTGATTACTCGATTTAAATAATCAGTAGCTTGCTCATCAAGGTTGTGCATGTAATCGTCTAATAAAATAGTGCTAAAACTACTGATGCTGCGTAATGGAGCTCGTAAGTCATGTGATACTGAGTATGAAAATGACTCGAGCTCTTTATTACTAGCTTCTAATTCTAGAGTGCGTTTTTTTACCGTGTCTTCTAATTCATATTGATATTTATATAATTCTAAATCACGAAGTGCAATTGCCTCGGTCATTTCTGAAATGACGGTTACTAATGCGCCAACTTCGTCTTTTGTATTTTTGGATAAATTTAATTTGATTTTTTTATGAGGAAAACCTTTTACCGCATTTGCTAAGGATATTAAATTTTTAGATAAGGTAAAAGTTAATAATGTTAGTATCAGCATGGTCAATATTATTTCAATGGCCGCAATAAAAATACTTTGGTTGCGGACACTAGTGACGGCTTGTTCTATAAAACGTGTATCAAGCTTAAAACTTAACTCGCCTGCTATATAACCATTGAGTTGGATAGAAACTTTTTGGATTTCAGTGAAACTTTGCTCATACGTATTTTTATGTTGGTGGCGGTCATTGTTTGAGTCTGTATTGTGATGACCTTTTGAAATGACTAACTTACCAGTACTGTTTCTAATAGCGAGATAGTGAATCCCTCTGTCTCTAACGATTTGATCTGCTATCTCATTCAATGTTGCAATATCTTCTTGTATTAATGGTGCCGCTAGACTGGCATTTAATAGTGGTTTAAGTTCATTGATTCGAAAAATAGTTTGGTCGATTAAATAATTCTGAGTTAATCTGATACTGTTTAAAACCAGTAGTGTTAGCATAATGAATTGAATGCTGATGCTGAGTGCTATAAATTTAAAACTTAAGGAATGGCGACCATATGAAAAATATTTCATTGCATGAGTCGTGCTTTTAGTAGCGGAATGAGAGGCAGTAATTTATTGATATTGTTGCTACTGACTGGTTTTAAATTGCCCCATTTTAATCGGCTTAATATTTTATTTAATTTGATATTTAAAAAAGCATTTTTTATATCTCGAGCACTTTTTTTACTTATTTTAGGGCTAACTATAAACATGGTGTGGGGAATTTCCGCAGTGGTTGTTAGTAAGCGGAGCATTTTTTTTGATGTTTTATTTGTTTTTAGATATAAAGATTTAACCGCGATACCCGCAGCTGATTGCCGTTTTATAACTGATAACAGTGCATTATTATGGGATGGAGTATTTTTTATTGTTATTTCACGATACCATTTGAGGCCTGCTTGTTGAAGCGTCAGCTCACCCAATATGGTAATTGCAGCAAGTCGGTCAGGCGTGGTGAGTGTTTGTCCCCGTAAATCCTGTAATGTTTTATAGGGTGAGTTGTTTAAAACAAAAATCGCTCCTGACAATCGGCTATCAAACCCGGCGATTATTGTATAGTTTGAATCTATTTGTGCTAACACAGCAAAGTGTGGTGCAGACATAATAATATCATAACGATATTGTGCTGTTCTTGTTATAAACTGCGCGTAACTTGGTGCCGTTTTTATAATGACTTTTTTCTGTAATTGTTTGCCGAGTTGTTCAGCAAAATCCTGCCACTGATTAATGAGAGCTTTGGTACTCAAGTAAGGTAGTATGCCTAATTGAATAATATTATTATCATGCGGTACAGTTGTAAGGGGGGCACTATTATTTTGGGGCTGACAATATGCTGTAGAGCTAGGTGTTGTGTAGAGCACAAGAATGGATATCAGTATTAGTTGGACTGTATGCCACTTTAGTAAACTGTGATAATTTGTGAAAATGCCCATTGTTCGATTATTTTCTCGGCAAATAGCTAGATTTTATCAAGCTAATTTAGAATATAGACAATAAATCATAAGCTATCCATCTCTGTGAGCGAATAGTTGATGCTTGTTAAAAAATAATAGATAAAAACACTAATGATTTTCAGTTCAAATCGTTGTACGCTTACACACATGAAAAAACGTGGCTTAGGTAGAGATTTAAATGCATTGCTTGGCGGTAATGCGAAAAAAATGATGAGTAGCGATACTAGTGATTCTAGTGCGAGCCCATCCAAAGACGGTGATTTACGGATATTGCCGATTGATGTCCTTCAACGTGGTCGTTACCAACCACGTCACGAGATAGATCCTGTTGCATTACAAGAACTTGCGGACTCTATTAAGGCGCAAGGTGTGGTGCAACCCATTGTGGTTCGACCGATTTCAGAGCCCGGTAAGTACGAAATTATTGCGGGTGAACGTCGCTGGCGTGCCTGTCAATTAGCCGGTATCCATGAGATTCCAACGGTCATTCGTGATGTACCGGATCAAACCGCCATGGCCATGGCATTAATTGAAAATATTCAACGTGAAGATTTAAATCCAATAGATGAATCGATGGCATTACAACGCTTAATCGATGAATTTGGATTAACTCAGCAAGAAACTGGCGATGCGGTTGGTCGCTCCCGATCTGCTGTCACCAATTTACTGCGACTATTGAGCCTTAATACCGAAGTAAAAACCATGCTTGAAAAAGGTGAGTTAGAAATGGGCCATGCTCGTGCATTGCTGGCAATTGAGGGTGGTAAACAAACGTTAATTGCACGCGAAGTGGTTAAAAAGGGCTTATCCGTTCGTGATACTGAAAAATTGGTACGAAAAGAGAACGAGCCTGATACTAAATCCGGTTCCCAGAAAGCGACTGGACAAGTTGATCCTAACGTTGAACAGTTACAATCAACCTTATCTGAGAAATTTGGTGCAAAAGTACAAATTCAGTACAACAGCAAAGGAAAAGGGAAATTAATTGTTGAATACAACAGTTTTGATGAACTCGATGGCATTATTGAGCACATCAAATAACTTGCTTTGATTAGAAATTGAACTAATTTTGCTATTTTAGTTAACTAATATCGAAATAGTCTAATTTTTTATTTGCAAATTTTCTCAAATCTCCTACTACTAACATAGGCCTATCGAGCTTTAACCGCCTTTTGTTCAGTAATAATGAATCTGATGTAAATTAATTTAAATAGCAAAATGTGAGGCATCTATTGCTCAAAATTTGAGTATTTTAGTAAATAAGCATCTTCGAATTTAAAATTCATTAATGACGGTATTGATCCATCTTTCGCTAGGCATTATACTGCGCGCGCCCCTGTAGTCGGTTGTGGATATTGGTGGTGGTTTCAAACTTTAAGGTCACCAACCATGAATTTCGCTGAAAGAGCTTTTTGGCTAACGCTACGCAAGCTAGTACTGATTCAATCGGTTTTAGTTATTGGCTTAACCGTGGTTTTGTTTGTTTTTTATGGCAAGACTGGCGAGTATGCCATGGCATTGATATACGGTGGATTTGTTAGTATTGCAGTCACGGTATTACGTGGCTGGCGATTAAAGATCGCGACAAAAGACGCCGATATTGCTCTCGAAGATAAAATAACCACTTCGATGAATCAGTCGGAATCAGAACCTAAAAAGGACATAGGGAATAGTAACACTACCAAAGGAATTGATGCACTTGAGCTTTTTAAAGGCTTTGCATTAGGTTACATCGTTGCCATCGGCTTATTAGTTTTTGGCCTAGGTGGATTAAAGTTGTTACCCGCAGCCGTTATTATTGGCTTTGTTGTAGCACAAATAGGACATTTTTTTGTTCGCCCCCCGAAACCGGGTGCTGGGCGACGTTGACCGGATAGAATAATTGTCTTTCGGCAACATTAAATTTAGTCGTTTATATTGTTTATGAGTAGCCGACTAAATCGTGTAACTAATTTTTTAAAATTTTTCGAGTAATATATATGTCAACTGAGACAGCACTAACTTCTGCACAATATATACAGCATCATTTAACTAACTGGACCTATGGTTTAAACCCTACGACACAGATCTGGGAGTTTGCTCACTCTGCGGCTGAGGCCAAAAGTATGGGTTTCATGGCGATTCATGTCGATACGATGTTTTGGTCATTTTTCTTGGGCGCTTTCTTTTTATTCTTCTTCCATAAAGCCGCTAAAAAAGCGACTACCGGTGTTCCTGCTGGTCTTCAAAATTTTGTTGAATGGATTGTTGAATTTATTGACACCAGTGTGCGCGGTTCGTTTTCGCACAAGAGTAATTTAGTCGCGCCGTTAGCTTTAACGATATTCGTTTGGATATTTTTAATGAACTTCATGGATTTGGTTCCGGTCGATTGGTTACCATCATTGGCTGGCCTTATTGGCGAGTCTGTATTTGGCGCTGATCCACACCATGTTTATTTTAAAGTAGTGCCAACAACTGATCCAAACGCAACATTTGGTATGGCTATCTCAGTATTTTTCTTAACAATTTTTTACACGATTAAGAATAAAGGCATTGGTGGCTTTGTTGGTGAATTAACCCTGCAACCATTTCAATCTAAAAATAAGGCAGTAATGGGGCTTTTTATTCCGATTAACTTCTTATTAGAATTCGTATCACTAATTGCAAAACCAATTTCATTGGCATTACGGTTATTCGGTAACATGTATGCTGGTGAAATGATCTTTATCTTAATCGCAATGATGTTTAGTACCGGAATTACCATGGGTATTTTAGGTGGCTTCTTGCAATTGGGTTGGGCAATATTTCATATTTTAATTATTACTTTGCAAGCATTCATCTTTATGACACTAACAATCGTGTATATGGATATGGCACATTCAGAGCATTAATAGAAACAGATTCAAAAATTTAAACTTTAAAAAATAGTAATAGGAGAAAGAAATGACAGAAGCAGTTGCAATGCTATATATCGCAGGCGCATTAATGATGGGTCTTGGTGCTTTAGGCGCAGCAGTAGGTATTGGTGTTCTAGGTGGACGCTTTCTTGAAGGCGCAGCCCGTCAACCAGAATTAATTCCAATGTTACGTACACAGTTCTTTATCGTAATGGGTCTTGTCGATGCGGTACCAATGATTGCAGTTGGTATTTCAATGTACATTTTATTCGCAGTAGCAGCAGTTTAATCGCGAATAATCGGACTTAAATAACGACGAAGGTTCTAATATGAACATTAATTTAACACTCATCGGACAATCTATTGTATTTGCAATTTTTGTCTGGTTTACGATGAAGTTTGTGTGGCCACCAATAATGACCGCATTAACCGATCGTAAAAAAGCGATTGCAGACGGTATTGCAGCCGGCGAACGTGGTGCTCATGAAAAAGAATTGGCAGAAAAACGTGCCATTGAACAATTGAATGAGGCCAAGCAAGAAGCTCAAGACATTATTAGCCAAGCACAAAAACGTGCTAGCGAAATTGTTGAAGAAGCTAAAGGCAACGCTGTCACTGAAGGCGAACGTATCAAAACTGCAGCTAACGCAGAAATTGAGCAAGAAGTGAATCGGGCGCGTGAAGAGTTACGTGGTCAGGTTGCAACGCTTGTTGTTTCTGGTGCTAGCAAAATATTAAAACGCGAAGTTGATGTAGCAGCTAATGAAGACATCTTAAAAGATTTAGTGGCTCAACTTTAACATTGACTGAATGTAGGTGAAATAAATAGCATGGCAGAAAAAAGTACCATTGCACGACCTTATGCTCAAGCCGCGTTTGATATTGCAAAAGATAATAACGATCTAAAATCATGGTCTGAAATGTTACAGTTCTTAGCAGCCGTAACAGCGGATGACACTATGGCAGCAATGATTAACAACCCACGTTATCAATCACAAGATTTGATTGATGTGATGTTAAAAATTGCAGGCGATCGTTTAAACCAGCATGCACAAAATTTTGTTCGCGTCGTTGCGGGCAATAAGCGTTTAAACGTATTGCCAGAAATTGCGCAAGGATTTGAAGCGCATCGTGCTGTCGAAGAAGGCACCATTGATGCTGAAGTCATCTCTGCATTTAAATTAACGGCAGGACAAAAGCAAGATTTGGTTAATGCGCTTAAAAAGCGTCTTGGTCGAGAAATAAATTTGACCACCAAAATTGATAAATCACTCATCGGCGGCAGTATTGTTCGTGCCGGTGACATGGTGATTGATGGTTCTGTTACCGGACAATTAGACAAGCTTAGTCATACGCTTGGCGTCCTTTAAAAGATATTAGTTTGAAGCCTTAAATAAAGGCACAAAGAGGAAATAAAAATGCAACTTAATCCCGCTGAAATCAGTGAATTAATTAAGAAACAGGTTGAGAATTTCGACTCTGCTACTGAAGCTCAAAATGAAGGTTCACTGGTTAGTATTACCGATGGTATTGTTCGAATTCATGGCTTAAACGATGTTATGCAAGGTGAAATGATCGAGTTCCCTGGCAATACATACGGTATGGCGTTGAACTTGGAACGTGATTCTGTTGGTGCGGTGGTTTTAGGTGATTACTTGCATCTTTCAGAAGGCGACAAAGTAAAATGTACTGGTCGAATTCTTGAAGTTCCAGTAGGCGAAGGTTTATTAGGCCGCGTAGTTGATAGTTTGGGTAACCCTATCGATGGTAAAGGTCCAATTGAATCAGACGGTACTTCTCCAATTGAAAAAATTGCTCCAGGTGTTATTGAACGTCAATCAGTTGACCAACCTGTGCAATTAGGCTTGAAATCAGTTGATGCTATGGTGCCAATTGGTCGTGGTCAACGTGAATTAATTATTGGTGACAGACAAACAGGTAAAACTGCTGTTGCGATTGATGCGATTATCAATCAAAAAGGTACAGGCATTAAATGTATCTACGTAGCGATTGGCCAAAAGGCTTC
>VAOX01012249.1_pt1 | contig 20422 bp, 22 predicted proteins | sample 3393891 | NCBI WGS metagenome assembly VAOX01 (sample SAMN08290429, study PRJNA428436) | hydrothermal vent metagenome | isolation source: Deep-sea hydrothermal vent chimney | place: Indian Ocean: Southwest Indian Ridge | depth 2822 m m | reverse complement strand
GTAGCCTTTGGTGCTATCACCGAGCAACGCGAACACGGCAGCTAACTTTTTACCGCTACGCAGCACGTTGGTCGCGCCAGGATTCTTTGAGCCAAAAGTGCGTGGATCGGGCAAACCAAAAACGTTGGCGGCGATCACCGCGAACGATAGCGAACCTAGCAAGTACGCAAACAAAACGAGAGCTATCGCGGTCATGTCGAAAATATTCTAGAATAGACGACTTTTTATTTTACGGCATCCGCGCCACTTTGGAAAAACCACAGTGGCGATCGCCACTGAATCTCTGATGGATATTGTCTTTTTACGCGAGTTCAACATCGAACTGGTGATTGGCGTTTACGAATGGGAGCGCCTGGCGCCGCAGACCGTCCGATTAGATTTGGACATTGGCCTGCCGCATAGCCGAGCCTGCACCACCGACCTAGTGGACGACACGATCGATTACGGCAAAGTCGTAACACGCATCCAGCAAACACTAGCTGAAAAAAAGTTCTCATTGGTAGAAACACTAGCAGAACATATCGCCCAATTGCTGTTGGGCGAATTCGGCGCACCGTGGGTGCGAGTAAGCGTCACTAAACTCGGATTGATTCGTGAGGTCAAACGCCTCGGCGTCACTATCGAACGCGGCATCCGATAGTGACGCCGGCGTCGCTGCCATGGGTAGTGGCGATTGTTCTTTTTGCATATTTCATTCGCGGGATCACCGGCTTTGGCTCAGGCCTGATTGCAATACCGTTTCTCGCTCACCTGCTGCCATTAAAACTCGCGGTGCCCTTCATTCTGATACTAGACTTCAGCGCCTCTACCGCATTGGGTGGGCGCTGCCACGCCGATATCCAATGGAAGGAAATATGGCCATTGCTGCCGGCAACGGTGGTTGGCGTTCTGCTCGGCGTTGACTTGTTGCTACACATTCCCCGGTCATTGCTGTTGGCGGCGTTGGGTGCGTTTATCTTGGCGTTTGGGCTACACAACATAACCAACCGTCACCGCAATTATCATTCAGTCTCTCGCTGGTGGGCGCTACCCGGCGGCTTCATTGCGGGTGCTGTCGGCGCAATGTTTGGCACCGGCGGTGCCGCCCATATCATCTACCTCTCTCGTCGGCTACAAGATAAAAAAACCATACGCGCGACCTTTTCCGGTCTATTCATCCTCGACGGTAGCTTCCGGCTACTCACTTTTCTCGTGGCGGGATTATTGTTGCGGGCGGAAATAGGTCATTTGCTACTGCTTGGCTTCCCGCCAATGGCGCTAGGACTCTTTCTTGGACATCACACTCATAGCAAGATATCTCACCAACACATGTTGCGGCTGATTGGTCTATTGCTAGCACTTTCCGGAGCGTCCCTCCTGTGGTCAGCTTGGCGCTGAAAGGTTAACCGCGGGGATGATGCCGAGCATGAAGCTGCTTAAGCCGCTCACGGGCGACGTGCGTATAAATCTGTGTTGTGGAAATATCAGCGTGGCCCAAGAGTAATTGCACGACACGCAAATCAGCGCCATGATTGAGCAAGTGGGTGGCAAAAGCGTGGCGTAACGTGTGAGGAGAAAGTGGATGGCTGATCTGCGCTTGCTGAGCGTAACGCTTAATCAAATACCAAAATGCTTGGCGAGTCATCGCGCCACCACGGGAGGTAACAAACAATGCCTTGCTGCTCCTCTTAGCGAGCAAAACAGGGCGGCCTTGGCGCCGATAAGCCGTGATTCTGGTGATCGCTTCGTCTCCCAGCGGAACCAGTCGCTCCTTATCACCCTTGCCAAGCACACGGACTACGCCCATATCGATGGAAACTGCCGTCGTCGGCAACCCGACCAATTCGGATACCCGCAAACCGGTTGCGTAAAGCGTTTCCAGCATAGCGCGATCTCGCAACTCAAGGGGGCCGTTGCCCCGCGGCGCATCCAGCAACGCAATTACGTCGTGTTCACTGAGGCTATTCGGTAGTGTCCGCGGCAGTTTAGGTGCCTCGATACGCAACGTGGGATCGATAGTTATGCGCCCTTGGCGCAACAGGTAACGGAAGAATCGCTTAAAAGTAGATAATTTACGACTTGTGGTACGCGCCTGCGCCCGACGATCATTAACTTGGTACGCGAGAAATGCCTGGATGTCTGCTTGCTGCACGCACAACAGATCGCCATTGCCGTTCTTTTTCAGCCACGAGGCAAACTGCGTCAGATCACGCCGATAACTCGCCAAGGTATTCTCGGCAAGCCCGTCCTCCAACCACAGGGCGTCACAAAAAAGATCAAGTAACTCAGTCGCAACGGGCCTCATGGCACAACAACCAGTGTTTAATCGCCAGGGAGCCAGCCGCTTGACCACGCATAAATCCACCAATGCTCTTTTTACCGACCACCCGATGACAAGGAATAACCAACGGAATGGGGTTTGCGCCGCAAGCCCCGCCTACAGCGCGTGAAGATGATCCGAGCGTTTGGGCCAAATCGCCGTAACGGCGCACGTCACCACTAACAATCTGCGTCATCACCCGCCATACACGCTGCTGAAACGGCGTACCCACAGGACGCAATGGCAAATAAAAAATGTGACGCGGGTTAGCTAAGTACGCATATAACTGGCGACAAATCTCGCGGGCGAGAGTGGTTTGTGGCGCGCACGCCACCGTATCCAGCGGCAAAAAATCAATGGCAGTTAACGCACCCGCCTCGACGCGAATACCGAGAACGGCTAACGGTGCTGCCAGCCGAGCCTGGTGCTCAGTCACGGGGCAAGTCATTTATACGCTGCCGCAAAGCTTGCCGATCTGCAGCATCACGTGTAGCTGCCAGTAGTCGCGCATACTGCGCTCGGGCATCGGCAATAAACCCGGCTTGCGCGAGATGCTCAGCCGCACGCCGACGGCTCTGACGAGCATTATCATCCAACTGCGGCGCAAGCATTGCCGACTGTAAATCCGCCGCCGCAGCCTGCCGGTAATCGCCAAGCGCCGCGGCCACCGTGCCCAACGTCCGCAGCGCCGCACGACGCTGCGTCACGCGGCCTATCACGGCTAGGCGGCGCAGCACTCGCACCGCAAGTCCGGTTTTTCCTACTGCCGTCAACCGCCGCGCTAACGTCAACCATGGCTCAGTTTTCGTCAGATTGTGGTTAATAGCGCCGACCGCTGCCACGGCAACAGCTGCATAATCCCCAGCCGCCATGAACACCTCGGCACGTTTCAACGACCATGACTCCGCAGTTTCGCCTGCCGGCAGAGCACTCAGTCCTTTCCAATAATACGCGGCCATTGTCGCATCACCTCGTACCTGGGCAATCTCGCCCAAGCGATAGCGGGCGGCTGGAGGAATCACTATCGGCTGATGAAAATAGGTCGGATCGGAAAACAACTGCAACGCGGTACCGCTAAGTCTTGCCGTCGCCAGCGCGGCCACCAACGCGGTTATCGCTTGCTGGCGCACTGCCTTTTCCTTGGCGCCGATGGCTAATGCGGCAAATAGCGACCGCGCCACCAACGGTTGCCCAGTAACGGATTTGGCCGCGCTCGCCAGCACGGCGGCAGCACCTTGTGCAAATAAGGTTGACGAGGTTTTTGCCTGTGCAAGGTAGGCGCGCCACAAACGCGTGGCGGTCGCGTGGGCCACGCCGATATTCAAATTCAATAACTGTTCGTCGGCCCGAGTTCCCAGCGTCTCATTCTGTTGCATCGTAGCGGCAACACGGATCAGGCGCCAATAAGCTACGACATCCGGTAAAGATAATTTCTGTTGAGGCGCAGATTTATGGCGAGATACCGCGACGGATAGTGTTCGTCCGAGTGCGCCGCGAGCGACCGTAACGGCCTGCGCAGGTGAAATCATCCCGGTTTTCAGCTTAACTGACAGTGCCAGCGGACTGGCGTCATCGAGCCGCGCTAGCCAAGTCAACGCATCTGCGGACTGGCCTCCTGCGCTTAGCGCTTGGACGAAAGCGGCCGTCGTTGAAGGATCTAATGAAAAATCCTGTTGAAACCGCAACATAGCACGGTAAGCATCACCTAATTGGCCATCCCCCACATAACTCTGGATAATCAGACGGCGCACCATCCGATACCGCGCGTCGCTGGGCACCCCGGTTTGCCATAGCAGACGGGCAAGGTAACGCCGGGCCAACGTGCCCTGATGTAAGGCCAGTGCCGCCCGCGCCGCCGCCCAATCGGTGGGGCGCAGGAACGTCGCCGGCGCGTTAGCAGGCAATATTTTAACCCGCGCCAAGACCGCCGCCGAGCTATTGAGCTGCGCCAACAGCGAAATACGCAACGATTGCCAAGACAACCATTGGCTGGGGTGTTGCTGGCGAGATGGTGGCGATGACGACGCCAATTCGGCCAGGGCAAGTTGCGGCGCACCCGCACGCGCCAACTGGCTGACGTCAGCAAGAGTCGCGGAAAATGATGCCGCGGAAAAGAGAAAAATACCGGCGAGAAAAATAACCGCAAGATAGCGCATAGACGCTATTCTAACCATGATCACGCAGAAAAGCGAAACCCACTCACCGGTCAAATCACGCACCGGCAAGCGCGATAAAACAGCAATTAGCGTGCCGCTTTTCTGGTTGGCAATTTTTCCTTAATACGTGCCGATCTACCGGAACGCTCACGCAGAAAATATAACTTAGCGCGACGCACGTCACCACGACGCTTAACGGTAACCCCCGCGACTAAAGGCGAATAGACTTGAAAGGTTCGCTCTACGCCTTCCCCGGAGGAAATTTTACGCACGATGAAAGAGGAATTCAGTCCGCGGTTACGCTTAGCAATCACGATACCTTCGTAAGCCTGAAGACGCTCGCGACTACCTTCCTTAACCTTCACTTGCACCACCACAGTATCGCCGGAAGAGAACTCCGGGATGGTCTTACCCAGGCGGGCAATTTCTTCCTGTTCTAACTGTTCAATCACATTCATAGTTTAGCTCCTTGCAATTCCCGCTCCTCGAAAAATTCGTCGAGCAATTTCTTTTCTTCCCCACTTAGGCCACGTTTTTCTAACAACGCCGGGCGACGCAACGCTGTCCGACCAAGCGCCTGCTGTAGCCGCCAGCGGTCAATCTTGGCATGATTGCCGGATAGAAGGATCGACGGCACTGCCATCCCACCGTATGACTCCGGTCGAGTATAGTGTGGATAATCCAGCAGACCATCAACGAACGAATCCTCTTCTGCAGAAGCCGCATCGCCGAGCACTCCTGGCAACTGCCGGACAATCGCGTCAATCACCACCATCGCCGCCAGCTCTCCACCAGAAAGAACGTAATCGCCGATGGAGATCTCCTCATCGACTTGACTAGCCAACAATCGCTCATCAACGCCTTCATAGCGTCCCGCCAGGAAAATCAGCCCAGGCTGCCTGCTCAATGCCATCACGTGGCAGTGATTTAATGGTGTTCCCTGGGGAGACAGATAAATCACCCGCGGTTGCGCCACGCCCTTACCGTGCTGCCGCTGCTTAGCCGCCTTAATCGCTAGCTCTAGCGGCTCCACCAGCATCACCATTCCGGGGCCACCGCCATAGGGCCGATCATCCACGGTACGGTAATTGTTCTCGGTGAAATCTCGCGGATTCCACGTTTCTAGGTGGTAACGCCCGTCCTCTGACGCCCGCCGACTCACACCATAAGCGGTCAACGCACTGAACATAGACGGAAATAAAGTGATAACATCAAACTGGGGCGTCACAAATAATCTGCCTCCCAATCCACCCGTATCACACTTGCCGCCAAATCCACCGCCAACACCACAGGATCAACAAAGGGGATCAGGCGCTCTCGTTCCCGCAATACCCGCAGCACATCATTGGCGCCTGTTTCCAGCAGACCAGTCACCGTCCCCAGCACTTCGCCCCGGGCATTCACCACGGCTAACCCAATCAGATCGGCCCAGTAATATTCACCCTCTTCCGGCGGCGGCATTTCGCTACGCGGAACGGCGATCTGCGACCCTGTCAACCAGGTCGCTGTTTCCCGATCGCCGACTTCCGCCAACCTGGCAATCAAAAACTTACCGTGAACACTCGCTTCTGCCACCGGATAACACCGCCAACTTTCGCGGCTGCCCAACCACCACGCGGGATAGTCGAGCAAATCACGAAGCGACTCAGTGAACACGTGTGCTTTGACCCAGCCACGCACCCCGAAAGGGGCGGAAACATACCCCATCAATTGTAAATCTTCAGGCGCCGGCAACGCTTCCTGCTTGTTTGACCAGTCTCGCCACCGTGTCACTTAGCTGGGCACCGTGGCCTTGCCAATAAGCCAACCGCTCTTTATTCAGGCGCAAAGACTCCTGCCCTTCGCCGGCGACCGGATTGTAAAAACCTACGCGTTCGATAAACCGCCCATCCCGGCGATGCCGGGAATCTGCCACGACTACATTGTAGAATGGCCGCTTTTTCGCACCACCCCGAGCCAGTCGAATAATCACCATAATCAATCTGCCTGTCACTAATAAATTCGAAAAGTGGTGGATTCTACGATAAAAATCACCGCCTTGGCAAGCTGTTGCTTCACGCAGTTATTGTGCATCCACTCACATTCCCGGCATAAACCCCCGCATCCCTCGCATCATTTTTCCCAACCCACCCTTGGCGAAAGTTTTCATCATCTTGCGGGTTTCTTCAAACTGCTTGAGCAAACGATTGACATCCTGTACTTGAACCCCAGAACCAGCAGCAATCCGCCGCTTGCGTGATGCTTTAATGATGGCGGGGAAACGCCGCTCCCGTGGTGTCATGGCATTAATAATCCCCTCAATACGACTAATCGCCTTATCGTCCATACCCCCTCCTTGCACCGCCTGGCCTAACTGGCCGGGAAGCTTATCAACCAAGGCACCCAGCCCCCCCATTTTCTTCATCTGCTGAATTTGAGATTTAAAATCTTCCAAACTAAAATCCTTACCGGATTTTATTTTCTTCGCCAGCTTTTCGGCTTCCGACTGATCGACGTTGCGCTGAGCCTCCTCAATAAGCGACAGAACATCGCCCATACCAAGAATCCGTGACGCCATCCGCTCTGGATGGAACGGTTCGATTCCGTCTATCTTTTCCCCCACGCCGACGAATTTGATCGGTTGGCCGGTGATTTGTCGCACCGACAACGCCGCGCCGCCTCTAGCATCGCCGTCCAGCTTGGTCAAAACAACGCCGGTCAGCGCCAAGGCGTCCTTAAACGCCTTGGCGGTATTCACCGCGTCTTGCCCCTGCATCGCATCCACCACAAACAAGGTTTCAACGGGGTTGAGGCTCTTATGTAAGGCACTAATTTCATCCATCATCGCCTGATCAATACCGAGACGGCCCGCTGTGTCGACAATCACAACATCATGGAAATGCTTGCGGGCGAAATCAATCGCACCACTCGCGATTTGCAGGGGCGCTTGGTCAGCGGTTTCCGCAAAATAATCGGCCTGGATTTGCCGAGCGAGTGTATGAAGCTGCTCCATGGCAGCAGGACGATAAACGTCGCAGCTCACCAGCAGCACCTTTTTCTTCATCCGTTCCTGCAACAATTTAGCCAACTTGCCGCAGGTGGTCGTCTTGCCCGCACCCTGGAGGCCAGCAATAAGAATCACCGCCGGTGGCACCACCGCTAAATTCAACGCGGCGTTACGCTCCCCCATTAAACGCGTAAGCTCGTCGTGAACGACCTGAATCAGCGCCTGTCCTGGTGTTAGGCTACCCTTAACCTCTGCTCCTTGTGCCTTCTCTCTGATATGGCCGATGAAGTCCTTGACCACAGGCAAAGCGACGTCGGCCTCAAGTAAGGCCATACGCACCTCACGCAAAGCGTCCTGGATATTTTCCTCGGTTAGACGCGCTTGTCCGCGCAGCTTCTTGACAACACCGCCTAGACGTTGAGAAAGATGGTCAAGCATAAGACTCCAGTTCCTGGCAAAATGGGTTTACGATGGACTTTTAGTGTAGACTAGCCACCTTAGTGGGATCGTCAATTTTACTACACCATGGCCGGTTTTCCTTCCTATCTCATCAATTCTTTACTTTACGCGATACTCGCCGTTTATTTTTGGCGCGCGGGCTGGCATTGGTCGGCTGGGGTCGGCGCACGAACGATCCGAACCCGCGTATTGGAACAACTGGCACTGGCCGTACCACTCGCGCTTCACGCCATCTTGCTGTATCACACCACCTGGCACACATATGGCCTGGATTTTGGCGTCAGTGACGCGCTTTCCGCTATCGCTTGGCTCTCAATACTTATTTATTGGTTAGCCGGTATGCGCTATCCAATGGCTGGCATGCTCGCGCTGGCGTTACCTATCGCCGCCGTCTGCGTAATCCTACCCACGCTTTTACCCGACAGCCGTGTTATTCAGCACAGCAATTTACCCCTATTCAAGATCCATCTATCGATCTCCATGCTAGCCTATGCGCTGCTAGGTATTGCCGCGCTGCACGCCGTATTGATGGCCTTGGTGGAACGCCGGTTACACAAAAAAACATTGCCGTCGAACATTCACGGACTACCACCACTACTATGCATGGAGCGCCTGTTATTTCAAATTATTACCGTTGGCTTCCTGCTGTTGACCCTAACCATGATTAGCGGCATGCTGTTTTCCGAGGAACTGTTTCACAAACCATTGGAACTCAACCACAAAACAGCCTTCGCCATCCTATCATGGGGAATTTTTGCCGCCTTGTTGGGTGGGCGACACTGGTATGGATGGCGCGGCCGTATCGCCATCCGCTGGACACTGACTGGATTCGTGATGCTATTGCTAGCTTACCTGGGAAGCCGGTTCGTGCTGGAGATCATTCTTCACCAATACTAGTTAAAGACCATCACGCAACCCGGCCATAAGCTAGTTTCCACAGCAAGATCGCATCGGCCACCGCATGGCGGAAATACCGTCTACTTGACAACACCAGACATATTTACAAACAATGTTGACTGTTTACCGCACCGCACGGGAGACCTTAGAACTTGGATGACATACCGCTAAGCGCGCTGTTAATCGCATTCATTTTTCTTCTAGCTGTTTCTGCTTTTTTTTCCATTTCCGAAACGGGCATGATGGCGCTAAATCGCTATCGGCTGGAACACCTGGTCTACAAGGGTCATGCTGGCGCGAAACGCACTGCCAGGCTTCTGGAAAAACCCGATAAGCTGCTTGGCGTCATTCTATTGGGTAACAATTTAGTCAATGCCGCCGCCGCCACCTTGGTCACCGTTATCGCTATGCGACTACTGGGAAATAATGAAATGGCGCTGACCAGCGCCACGCTCACTGTCACATTCACCATTCTGGTGTTCAGCGAAATCACACCCAAAGTCATTGGTGCCACCTATCCGGAACGTACCGCGCTAGCGGTTAGTTACGTGTTAGCGCCAATGCTGCGGCTCGCCTACCCGCTGGTCTGGTTTATCAATTTGTTCGTCCGCCTACTACTGTGGGCCACTCGTTTACAGCAGAAAAACACCGGCCACCCTCCTCGTCTTAGTATGGAAGAACTACGCACATTGGTGCTGGAAACCGGCCGCTATCTCCCACAAAAACACCACCATATTCTCCTTAACCTCTTCGAGCTGGAAAAAATCACCGTCAACGACATCATGATTCCCCGCAATCAAATTGAAGCGGTGGACATCAACGCCCCAGTAGAAGAAATTCGGCAACAACTCGCCACGTGCTACCACACGCGACTACCGGCATATGAGGGGCAACTCGACAACATCGTTGGCGTCATCCATGTACGCAAGGTACTACGACTAACCCAAGCCGACGAACTAAGTGGTGATGAGCTACGCAACTTGTTGCGCGAGCCGTATTTCATCCCCAGCGGCGCGGCATTATTCACGCAATTACAAAACTTTCAAGAAAATCACCGCCGCCAAGGGTTGGTGGTGGATGAGTATGGCGAACTAATGGGCCTGATCACCCTGGAGGACATTCTCGAGGAAATCGTTGGAGAATTTGCCACCCAATCACCTGCCCATGGCACCGCTTACCGGATGCAAACAGACGGAAGTTGGCTAGTGGACGGCACCAGCTCGCTTCGAGAAATTAACCGCAAGCTGAAGCTCAGTTTTCCCACCAATGGCCCAAAAACATTGAACGGCCTCATTCTCGAATATTTGGAAGACATCCCGGAAGGAGGTACCAGCTTGAAAATCGATGGGATTACCCTTGAGATCATTCAAACCCAAGACCACCGGATAAAAGTCGTCCGGATTTTTCCTGCTGCCAATACACATTCCCAACCAGCCTTTCCCTAGCTTTACAAACAGATAGGCTACGGGCATCATTCGCTGAGATTATTCATCGGCTCCACCTGAAGATTTACCGGCTTCCACAAAGAATGGCAACTCTTCCGTCCACTTCCCCAACGCAGCTGAGCGGACTCGCTCGCTCTCTGGTTCAATGCGGCTTGCTGACGGAAAAAGACGCTGAGGACACTCAAGCGCAAGCGCAAAACGCCGCCACGCATTTTGTCGTCCAATTGGTGCATAGCAAAAAACTCAGTGCGCTAGAAATCGCCGAATTTGCCGCGCAAACATTCGGCTACCCGTTACTCGACATTGACGCCATAGACACCGACAGCCTCAGCACGGACACGCTGGACGACAAACTGATGCGACGACATCGGATTGTTGCCCTGTATCAGCGTGGTAACCGGCTAACAGTCGCCACCGCCGACCCCACCAATCTACAAGCGCTGGACGCCGTAAAATTTCAGACCAGCCTCGCCATTGACCCGATAGTGGTGGAAGATCCGAAGTTGGATCGGTTGATTCGGCGGATATTGGAAAGTCACGACACATCTCTTGGTGATTTGGGCGGTGACGACATTGACCTTGAACTTACCGACAACGAAACACTCGCCGAGAAAAATGCCGAGATCACCGTAGAAATTGACGATGCGCCAGTTGTCAAATATCTCCAGAAAATTCTGTTGGATGCCATTAACGCTGGAAGTTCCGACATTCACTTTGAACCTTACGAAAAATTTTACCGTATTCGCTACCGGACAGACGGGGTTCTGTACGAAATCGCCACGCCGCCACTCGCCATTAAAGAGAAAATCTCCTCGCGCATCAAAGTGATTTCCAAAATGGACATCGCCGAAAAACGGGTGCCTCAAGACGGCCGGATGAAATTAGTCCTATCCAAGAACCGCGCTATTGATTTCCGGGTTAGTTCGCTACCCACGCTGTTCGGAGAAAAAATTGTGATGCGGATTCTTGATCCAGCCAGTGTGACCATGGGGATTGATGCTCTCGGTTATGATCCCGATCAAAAAGAACACCTCCTTCACGCAATCCACCGCCCCTATGGTATGGTGCTGGTTACCGGCCCCACCGGTAGCGGCAAAACCGTGTCGTTGTATACTTGCATTAATTTGCTCAACGGGACGAACGTTAACATTTCCACCGCGGAAGACCCGGCGGAAATCAATCTGCCTGGTGTCAACCAAGTAAATGTCAACGATCGCGCGGGGCTAACCTTCTCCGTGGCGCTCAGATCCTTTCTGCGCCAAGACCCAGACATTATTATGGTTGGCGAGATTCGCGATCTGGAAACATCTGATATATCCATTAAAGCGGCGCAAACCGGCCACATGGTTCTGTCCACCCTGCACACTAATGACGCGCCCAGCACCCTAACTCGCCTCATGAACATGGGCGTAGCGCCGTTCAATATCGCTTCATCAGTCATTCTGATAACCGCCCAGCGGCTAGCGCGCCGGCTATGCCAGTGCAAGCAGCCCGTCGACATCCCGAACGAAGCGCTACAGCGCGCCGGTTTTGCCGCCGCTGAGATTGATGGCAGTTGGCAGCCTTATGGCCCTGTTGGCTGCGAACGCTGTAATAGCACTGGTTACAAGGGACGTGTCGGCATCTATCAGGTCATGCCCATCTCCGACGCGATTAGCCGAATCATCATGAAAAATGGTACCGCCCACGACATTTCCGACCAAGCTCAACGCGAAGGTGTCTGCGACCTGCGGCAATCAGGCCTGCGCAAAGTCAAGACTGGCATGACCTCATTGGCAGAAATCGAAGCCATAACCAACGAATAATGTATAACGAACAATGCGTTCGTTTTAGTGAAAGAGGAACCCCGATGGCAGTCGAGAAAAAATTGACGGTTAAGGAAGTCACCTATCTGTGGGAAGGTGTGGATAAAAAGGGGAAAAAGCTGAGGGGCGAAATGAAAGCCGCTAGCCAAGCATTTATCAACATCTCACTACGCCGTCAGGGTATTACACCCACCAAGGTCAAAAAGCTCAGTGGGCTGCCGCGAGGAAAACGAATCACCGAAAAAGACATCACCTTTTTTACCCGGCAACTCGCCACCATGATGAAATCCGGCGTACCGTTGCTGCAATCGTTCGACATCGTCGCCAAAGGACACAGCAACCCCGCCGTCACCCGGCTGTTGCTAGAAATAAAAAATGAAATTCAAACTGGTAGCAGCCTAAGTCAAGCGTTCAGTAAGCACCCACTTTATTTCAACGACCTTTTCGTTAATCTCATTAACGCCGGTGAACAAGCCGGTATCCTGGATACCGTGCTGGATCGCCTGGCGACTTACAAGGAAAAAATTCTCGCTATTAAGGGCAAGATCAAGTCGGCGATGACCTACCCGACGGCCGTGCTGATCGTCGCGTTCCTCATCACTGCGGTCATCATGATTTTTGTCGTTCCTGCCTTTAAAGAGCTGTTCAGCAGTTTCGGTGCCGACCTCCCGGCACCAACCTTGGTGGTAATCGCCATCTCGAATTACTTTGTCGAATACTGGTGGGCGATCTTCGGCGGTATCGGTGGCTCGATCTATGCGTTTTTCTATAGCTTGAAACGCTCTCGTAAAATGCGCGAAATCATCGATCGTCTCAGTTTGAGATTACCCATTTTCGGTGTCATCTTCCAGAAGTCGGCGATTGCCCGCTGGAGCCGCACATTGGCCACCATGTTCGCCGCCGGGGTTCCGCTGGTTGATGCGCTGGATTCGGTGGCTGGTGCCGCCGGCAACGTTATCTACTTCAATGCCACCAAGAAAATCCAAAGTGAAGTCAGTACCGGCAGCAGCCTCGCTGTTTCCATGCAAAGCAGCGAAATATTTCCCAACATGGTGTTACAAATGGTGGCCATCGGCGAAGAATCCGGCGCACTTGACGCTATGCTCAGCAAGGTCGCCGACTTTTATGAAAGTGAGGTAGATGCCGCTGTTGACGCGCTTAGTAGCTTAATGGAGCCGGTTATCATGGTCGTGTTGGGCGTCTTGATTGGTGGTCTGGTAATCGCCATGTACCTGCCGATATTTAGGATGGGTGAAGCCGTTGGTTAAGCAAGGAATCCTTGTGAGCGTATTATCCCCGCTACAAGACTCCCGCGCCATGTTCACCCTGGTGACGGCGGCACTAGGGCTACTGGTCGGAAGTTTTCTTAATGTAGTCATTTACCGCCTGCCAAAAATGTTAGCGCGTGATTGGCGGGAACATTGTGTGGCATTGACAGATACGCTACCCGCTGCGACGGAAAAACCCTTCAATTTAATCGTGCCGCGCTCAGCCTGTCCAGCCTGCGGTGCCCCCATCGCCGCATGGCAAAACATCCCGTTGCTAAGCTTCATTTGGCTACATGGCCGTTGCGCGCACTGCCACATAGCGATCGGACTGCGCTATCCGATGGTCGAAGCTCTGAGCTGCCTGTTGAGTGGCTACCTCGCCTGGCACTTCGGTTTTGGTGCCCAAGCAGCATGGGCATTGATCTTCGGCTGGGCGCTGATTGCCCTCGCCGTCATCGATCTCGATACGCAGCTGCTGCCAGATAGTCTAACTCAACCGCTTATTTGGCTGGGACTATTAATCAATCTATCCAATGTCTTCACGCCGCTGTCGGCAGCGGTGATCGGTGCAGCAGGAGGCTACCTTTCGTTGTGGATAGTCTATTGGCTGTTCAAGCTGGTTACCGGCAAGGAGGGCATGGGCTATGGTGATTTTAAGCTGTTGGCCGCTATCGGCGCCTGGCTCGGTTGGCAACTATTGCCGCTCACGCTGCTGTTGTCGTCTCTCGTTGGCGCGGCAGTCGGCATCACCCTCATCCTGGGAGGCCGCCACCGGCGGGAAGTCCCCATTCCTTTCGGCCCCTATCTTGCGGGTGGCGGACTCATCGCCTTGCTGTGGGGCCATGATCTGAGCCGTATCTTGATGGGATTCTAGACATGCCATTCACGATAGGTCTGACCGGTGGTATCGGCTGCGGCAAAAGCCGCGTCGCCGAAAACTTCGCCAAACTCGGTGCCGCAGTCATCGATACCGATAAAATCGCCCGTGCGCTGACCGGACCAAACAGCAAGGCCCTGGACATCATCACCGCTCAATTTGGTGACGACTACCGCCGCACCGATGGTAGTTTGGACCGAGCTAGGCTACGCCACCTTATTTTTACCAACGCAGGCGCCAAGGCTTACGTGGAAGCGCTTCTCCATCCGCTGATCCGACAACAGGTGGCTGTCGAAATGGCGACGTTAACGTATGCACCTTACCAAGTTATCGTCGTTCCTCTGCTGCTAGAAACACATCAATATCAGGAGTGGATTCACCGCATTCTCGTGGTGGACTGTGATGAAGCACAGCAAATTTCTCGCACCATGGCACGCAGCGGGTTGACCGAAGCCGAGGTACGCACCATTATGCGTCACCAGATAAGCCGCGAGACACGCAGACTCCGCGCAAATGACATCATCACCAACAAGAGAACATTGGCAGAGATGGAAGACCAAGTCATTAAGTCACATAGACATTATGTCGTGCTTGCTCACAAATATCGTGAGGAACGCGAGTAACCCAAACCCTCATTTAATGTCAAACGGGACTATCCTAAAGATTCAACTGACATGGTATCGCGGACGAACGACACGTGCTAACCCGTGACAGGCATTTGTAAAACCCAATACTTTCATTCAAAATAAAAACTTATTTCCTATGGCGCTAACCGTGATTACTTACGATCACCCGCTAAATGAACGAATACGAACTTTTCTTCGGCTGGAAGACTTGTTTGCTAAATTTTCATTTTTCTCCGCCAGGACAGATGTAATTGACCATCATGCGGCGGTTATATCTCTGTTTGAAATCATCGAAGTCGCTGGCCGCGCCGACCTCAAGACCGACCTGTTGCAAGAATTACGACGACAGAAGACACTGCTGGAAGCCTTACGCAATACCCCCGCCATTCTAGAAACAGCACTTAACGAGGTTCTTGTCGGCATCAAGCGCACCAGCGAGCATCTCTGCGGCCTACCGGGCAAAATTGGTCAACACCTGCGGGAAAACGAGTGGTTGATGAGCATCAAGCAGCGCACAAACATTCCCGGCGGGGTATGTGAGTTCGACATGCCATCTTATCATTATTGGTTGAATCAGCCGTGCGCCACGCGCCAGCAAGACTTCTCCCAGTGGATCGCTCCCTTACTACCCATTTGCGACGGCATCACCATCGTGCTTAAGATGTTACGCGACAGCGGCGCCTCGTCGCGCCGTACGGCTGACCAAGGATTATTTCAACAAATGCTCTCTGGTAAATCAGTACAAATGCTGCGCGTAACCCCGCAAAATGGCCCTCCTTGCTACCCTGAAATCAGTGCCAATAAGTACGCAATCAACATCCGATTTACTCGTTTCGGCAGTGAGCGATCGCGTGTGTGCGACAAACCGATCGATTTCGATTTGACCTTGTGTAACCTATAACCTACAAGTAAGGAAATAAAATGTGTACCACCGACCTACGCCAGCCACCTCAGGCGCCGTGCCCGATTTGTGGCAAAATGTCCAGATGGCATCAGGACAATCCTTGTCGCCCATTTTGCTCCGAGCGTTGCAAGTTGATTGACTTGGGGCAATGGGCAACAGAAAGTTACCGCATCCCGCAAACCGACAACGACCCGGAACAATAACCCCACCGCACAATCATTGACGTCGGCCGGCATCAATCCCGGTTGACCGCGGCGTACCACGAGCCGTGGCTAACGTACGATCAATCATATGCTAACATAGCGACTACCGTAACCGATGCCCCGATAATTGTCGTGAAGCCGCTAACGTTTAGGATTCTCCGTCTGCTGTCCGATCATGAATTTCATTCTGGCGGCGCCTTGGCGGAAGAACTCCAAGTCTCCCGCACCACCATCTGGCAAGCGCTACGTCCGCTGAGCCAAGCTGGCTTTGCATTACAACGGATTCGTGGCCGCGGCTACCGCCTGCCTGCCGGTATCGAATGGCTGGACAAAAACCACATTATGAGTGCCATGGGGGAGGCCGGCGCGCACGTCACCCTGGATATCTTAGATCAGGTAGACTCCACTAACAGCTTGCTGATGACTCAAGCCGCCAGAGGAGCACCTCACCAACGCTGTCTTGCTGCTGAAATACAAAAGCAAGGGCGCGGCCGCCGTGGCCGACGATGGTACGCGGAGGTTGGTGGCAGCATTACCTTTTCCTTCTTATGGCGCTTCCCGCAAGGAGCCTCCGCACTTTCCGGTCTTAGCCTAGCGGTCGCGATTGCAGTCATCCGCGCACTCCGCGAGCAAGGTCTCGCGAGTGTGCGCGTGAAATGGCCTAACGACATCCTCCACCACCAGCACAAATTGGCAGGGGTTTTAGTTGAATTACAAGGAGAAGCACTCGGCCCCAGCGCGGCGGTTATCGGTATCGGTCTTAACATTAAACTCTCTGCCCACACTCGGGAGAACATTGACCAGGCGGCCACCGACTTGCACACCATCACGGGTACCGCAATAAATCGCAATCGGTTGCTAGGTGGGCTGCTCACCCATCTAATCAACGTGCTCAATGTTTTTGAGCGCGATGGATTAACACCTTTACACGATGAGTGGTTAGCGTATCACGCTTACCACGACAAACTCGTATGCCTGGTGCTGCCGGATGGATCCAGCCATGAAGGCAAAGTCACCGGCATCGCAGCAGATGGAGCATTAATGGTACGCACCCCGGCTGGATTACATACTTTCGCCAATGGAGAAATTAGTTTGCGTGGCAGCGAATGATCCTCGTCGTCGATGCCGGCAATAGTCGGGTAAAATGGGGACTGTACGACGACCAGCGCTGGCAAGCACGAGGAGGGTGTGAAAACCGCGATGTCGGCCAACTCGCCGCGCGCTGGTCCGCGCTACCGTCGCCACGCCAAATCGTCGTCGCGAATGTTGCGGGAGACACCATGAACGCCGAATTGCGGACACAGTTCCAACACTGGCCCACTAAGCCACACTGGATTACCGCACAAAAAGAACAATGTGGCGTCAAGAACGGCTACGATGAGCCGACCCGCCTCGGCAGCGACCGTTGGGCAGCGCTCATCGCCGCATGGAGTCAATGCCACCACAGTTGCGTCGTCGTCAATGTTGGCACTGCTGTCACCGTAGACGCATTGAGCGATCATGGTGTTTTTCTCGGTGGCTTCATTCTTCCTGGCCCGACCCTCATGCGCTGTGCGTTAGCAACCCACACTGCCGGCGTCAACACTGGCGCCGGCCGCACCTACCAGCCCTACCCACAGACGACGGACGATGCGGTTTACAGTGGCGGACTCGCCGCGATCACCGGGGCCATCGAACACATGGTCGCGCAATTGACACAAGAAGGAAGCCTACCTTCATGTCTATTAAGCGGCGGCGGTGCCGCAACCATAGCGCCACAGCTACCGTTTACCACACAGGTTATCGACAATCTGGTACTGGACGGACTCATCAGGATTGCCCGCACATGTCCATAATTCCACCAGCATCACCTCCGAATTGCGACGGCGCGATCAGCCAATGGCTGTTCCTACTATTGTTAGTCGCCAACCTCTTCTTCTGGGGCTATCAAACCGTAGGCCGTGGGCCACAAATAGCCGCCGTGGACAATCACACGCCACTTAATCGCGATAAAATCCGGCTGTTGACTGCAGCGCAAGCACAACATCAACCACCCACAACTACACCGCCGGTATGCCTGGAGTGGGGTGACTTCTCCGAAAGCGAAGCTCAGCGCGCATTACAACTGTTGAATCAACTACAACTCGGCCAGCGCTTATCATGGCACAAAAGCGCCGCCCACCGTGCCTTCTGGGTTTATATCCCGCCGCGAAACACCCGCCAAGCAGCAATCCTAAAACTCAAGCAAGTGAAAGCGCGCGGTGTTGCTGATGGCTTCATCGTACAAGACGGTACATCCTGGCAAAATGCGATTTCCCTCGGGGTATTCAAAACTCAAACCGCCGCCAATCACTATGAACGGCAACTGAAATCAGAGGGCGTACGTTCGGCGATTGTCGGTCCGTATGAATCGACAGCGGCTAAAACACGCTTCCAGATACGCAACGCCGATGACACGATCATGAAACAGCTGGTCCAGCTAAAATTGGATTTTCCCGGCAGCACGGTCAAAGCAGTAGATTGCACCACGCTGCCCCGTGCCACCACCGAAGCGGGAACCACGACAGGGCAGTAGTTTCCACTCAAGGAAAAAGCTTTCCCGGATTCAAAATCCCGCGCGGATCGAAAACCTGCTTGATGTCTTTCATTAGCTGCAAAGTTACTGCGTCAATCTCCCGCGGCACAAAAGCGCGCTTCTCCATGCCGACTCCGTGCTCTCCTGACAAAGTGCCTTTAAGGCGCAGTACCAACGTAAACATTTCGTCCAAACACGTGGTAGCTCGCGCCATTTCGGCGCGGTCATCTGGGTTAACCAGCCAGTTGACATGAATATTGCCGTTGCCAGCATGGCCGAAATTCACGTTTGTGAGATTATAACGGCGGCTAAGTTCAGCCAAGCCACCCAGCAAATCAGGAATGCTGGATACCGGCACCACGATATCCTCGTTGATTTTTTTCGGCGCAATATCACGCAGTAATGGCGACAACATTTTGCGTGCTGCCCACAACGCGGCAGCATCTGCCACCTGATGAGCCTCGATAAGCCCATCATTGCGGCAGGCGTGAATAATAGCCGCTGCTGCTGCCGCAATGCCAGCACTAGCACCATCGACCTCGATCATCAACATGGCCTGGCTGTGCACCGGCAGCAATCCCGGCTGACGCGAACGGATAAGATCGAGCGCACCCGCATCCATAAACTCCAGCGCACTGGGAACCTGTGGTTGCGCCATAATAGCGGAGACCGCTTGAGCGCAACTAGCCACATCCTGAAAATGCGCGGCAATCCCGCCTTTAGCGTCAGGTAATGGCGATAATTTAAGTGTCACCTCGGTTACGACGGCCAACGTCCCTTCCGAACCAACAAGCAAGCGCGTCAAATCATAACCGACGACTCCTTTGGTAGTATAACAACCCGTCCGGATTACCGCGCCCGCGCCGGTAACGGCAGTAAGTCCCAGCACATGATCGCGCGTGGTGCCATATTTCACCGCATGAGGCCCCCCAGCACCAGTCGCCACATTGCCTCCCACAGAACAATAAGGCGCACTGGATGGATCTGGTGGCCAAAAAAAACCCTGCGCGCGCGCGCCTTCTTGCACCTCCTGGTTGAGCACCCCCGGTTCGACGACCATTACTCTGTTAGGGGAATCAATGCGGACAATCCGGCGCATTCGCTCTAACGACAGCACCAATCCGCCAGCCTCCGGCAGGCTGCCTCCCGCAGTGCCAGTCCCTCGCCCCCGAGGGGTCAACGGAACGCGAAAATCATTACACAAACAGATAATTTGGCTGACTTGCTCAGTTGAGCGCGCAAACACCACCGCGTCGGGTAAAAACACCTTGCGGCTATTGTCATACGCATAGGCATAACAATCCGCTGGGTCAGTAAACAAATCTTCCGAGGCCAATACCGCATGTAAGTGGTCAAGAAATTCTTGGGTAAGCATAATTTTTGCCCGTTAAAATACGCGAAAAATTTCCACGGCCACGAGAACAGGGAGTGTGCAGCCAATACTATCGTACAAATCAAGACAACAAGGTCCATTAATTGGGCCGCGAAGGCTTGTTATTACTTATGGTGGCAAAAGAAATTCTGATGCGCCGACTCGCGCCAGTGCTTGACGCCTCACCGCCGATCATACTAGAATTTACTTTAAATTCTAATGGTAGCGATTGAAAGATGGAAGCGCACGCCCGCCGCGTGACTGCGTTACAGGCCGTAATGACCTTATCACTCACCGTAATATTTTATGTGGCGGGGGATGCTTCCACTGCAGAAGCGGCATTGTATGGTGGCGCTGTAGCCTTAGCAAACAACCTCTCCCATGCCAGAAGGTCGATGCTGGCGGGAAAAATCGTCCTAGCGGTTCCTGCTAAAGCATTTGCGTTGATCTACGGTGGCGCCGTTGGCCGCACGATCCTGACTCTAGGATTGTTTGCTCTGGCATTCGGCCTTCTCAAACTCCACGCCGCGCCGGCGTTGTTTGTTTTCGCCGTCGCGCAGTTGGCCTACGG
>VAOX01003523.1_pt1 | contig 20432 bp, 22 predicted proteins | sample 3393891 | NCBI WGS metagenome assembly VAOX01 (sample SAMN08290429, study PRJNA428436) | hydrothermal vent metagenome | isolation source: Deep-sea hydrothermal vent chimney | place: Indian Ocean: Southwest Indian Ridge | depth 2822 m m | reverse complement strand
GGCACCACGCGCCATTCCATGAAGTAACACAACCGTTTCATTGTTCGATATCACAGTCTCATGAACCTTATTAAATAGTATTAAACATAATAATAGCCAGGCTAACGATTAATCCATTGATAACACACATTAACTTTACAGTAATTACACTACTGTCATTCACTTTATTTGTTCTGACACAATTAAAAGCATTAATATCAAATGCATATCAAAAATATTATAAATTATGTTGTTATTGAAATGAATTTTAAGCACTAAATATGTACACTAGTAATGTCAATAACAACAAAAAATTATTGTAAAATTCTTTAAAGCGTTACACAATAAAATAAAAACTGGAATTACTATGTCGATTAAAAAAGTCCAAAAAGTTATCGAAAGCTTTATTGCAAGCGAACAACCTGAGGTGCTATCCATTAAAGGTGGTTGGGGTGTCGGTAAAACCTATTTTTGGAATTCGGTGATTAAAGACTCTGCGAAAAATTCGAAGCATAATGTCTTTACTCATTATGCCTACGTATCATTATTCGGCATAACTTCGTTGGAAGAATTAAAATCAACGTTGTTCGAACAGATTGTCGAAAAATCTCAAATTGGACTCAAAGTATCAATTGATAATTTAAAGAAAAACAGTGAGGAACTTACCAAAAATCTGGGTAAAAATACCGTCACGTTTTTACAAGAAATTCCACGTATTAAAAATATTAATACTGCCATTCAATCAACCTCGTATATCAATGATAAAAAATTGATCATTTGTTTTGACGATTTTGAACGGAAAGGCGAATCACTCAACATTAAAGATGTGATGGGGCTGGTGTCAATATTAAAAGAACAACGCGATTGTAAGATTGTATTAATTTTAAGTGACTCTAATCTCGATAAAAAATCGTATGAAGAATATTGGCAGTTTCGAGAAAAGGTCATTGATATCGAAATAAAATATGCACCAACCTACGAAGAAGCAGCCAAACTGGCTTTTAAGGGCAACCCCCATAACTATGATCGTTTAAAACAGTTATCAACCCAGCTTAAAATTACCAATATTCGAATATTAAACAAAATTGAACGATCCGTTAATGATGTCATAAATTCACTTGACAGTTTAGAAACCGAAATTTCAGATCAAGTGATGCACACCTTGATGATTTTAACATTAAGTTATTACACTCATGATAATTCTTTCATACCACCGTACAGTTACATAAAAGAAATTGGGTACAAGCTGTATGGCCTGGATGAAAATACCAAAGAAAAAAATTCCAATGAGATAATATGGGATTCAACCTTGAGGGATTATGGTTTTCAAACGTTTGATGATTTTGATATTGCATTATCCAAAGTTATTGAAACGGGCTATGTTGATCATGACTTTTTAGCAAGTAAGGCAAAAGCACAAAATGATTTAATCCTGAGTAATAAATCTCAAATTTCATTTAGCCATGCCTGGGATATGTACCATCATTCCTTTAATGATAACACCGACGAGTTATTATCATCATTAGGTGATTCCTTAATAGAAAATGCCAAACACATTAGCCCGGCCGATATGAATGCCACAGTACGTTTATTTAAACGCTTGGACAGAGACGAAGAAGGTAGTTTGTTAGTTGATCGGTATATCGAGATGAATAAAGACAATCAAGAAATATTCGATTTGGCTAAAAACCCATTAACCCACAGTATTGACGACGACGAGGTTATTGATAAATTTAACCAACGCTATTATCAAATTAAGAATATTAAAAATGCTGAAGATGTCTTAAATAATATCGTCGGCTCGAATATCCAGTGCAGCCAATCAGACGAAGCCATTCTAGCAAAAACCAGTATGAATCAATTTTATGAATTATTTAAAAAACAAAATGGCATTCATTTATCACAGTATGTGGATAGTTGTTTACAATTTGGGCGCAAAAACAATGCAACCGAACGACAGCTTCAAATTTCAGAAAATGCTACCATGGCTTTAGTTAAAATTGGCAATGAAACCCAACTCAATGCTTTACGCGTTCGAAAGTACGGTATTGATATTTATGAGTATGAACAGAGTTAATTTAACCCAACCTAAAATAAAAAGTTGCCCCTTTATCAGCTTCGGCTTCGGCCCAGATAGTGCCGTGATGCCGCTGAATAAGGCGTTTCACAATGGCTAAATCAATCCCAACACCGTCAAAGTGAGTGTCGCTGTGCATACGTTGAAATACACCAAACAATTTATCGGCATATTTCATATTAAAACCTACACCATTGTCTCTAATAAAATAAACTAACTGTTCGTCAATGCTCGTACTTGAAAATTCGATACATGCATTATCAATTGTCGAACTGTATTTCACAGCATTGTTTAATAATTTTTCAATTACAATAACCATCATTTTAAAATCTGCATCAACAATTATATCTTTTGATATTTTCCAATCAACTTGTATTGTTGGATTTGTTAACAGCAGGTAATCTACTCGCGCGCTCACGATTTGACTTAAATTAACTGGCTCTAGTGTTGGCGCCATTCGTCCAGCCCGTGAGTAAGCCAGCAGTGAATTAATTAACCGTGACAGATTGTCGATATTTTTTCTAACACTCGATAGATTTTCTAACGTCTCTTCATCCTTAATGGATTCGCAGCCACTTTGTAGTAGTTGTATAAAACCATCAAGCCGGGCTACTGGTCCTTGTAAATCGTGAGAAACGGAATAACAAAAAGAATCCAGCTCTGCTTTTGATTGTTGTAATTCATCTGCTCGGGATTTTACTATTAAACTTAATTTCGTATTTTCTTGTTGCAATAAATCATAGGATTTTTTTGCACTATCATTCATTTGTTTAATATCGAAACGCCAAGTTACGAGTAATATAAAAAAGAAAATACTCGACAGAATTACTATTATGTTTAATGTAGATTTATTAATTAAGACAATATCATCATCACTAAACGACTGTTTATGATCGATGGATACTGTGTAGCTGTATATCGTTAAAAAAAATAAACATAGTATTATTGTAGCGATGAACAGCTTAGTAATCAGTCTTATACGCATGTTATGATTTTAATATTCCTTTAACAGAAATGTTTACATCAGTACGATAACAACAGAATTTTAATGCATACTTTTCCGGGTATACTCTATCAAATATTATAGAACGACTATATTGAATTGCACTTATAACATTATTCTAGTTGCATTATTTTTGTTGTTATTTGGAGTATTTCTAGGCACTATATTAGCGTTTTAATCCCGCCTCAACTTCTTTTCGTTTGGATGAACCACGCAGTATATTAATTAACTCTAAAGCAAAATCCATTGCGGTACCCGGGCCTCTTGAGGTGATGATATTGCCCTCTTTTATGACGGCCTGAGTATAGTCTAATTTGACGTTTTTAATATTTAACTCTTCCAACACCCCTGGATATCCAGTCACTTTTTTACCATTTAACAAACCTAATGCTGCAAGTACTTTTGGTGCAGCACAAATAGCGGCGATGGGTTTATTATTCTCATTCAATTGCATGATTAAGTTTTGAATATACGGATCACGGTTTAAATTATCGGCACCGGGTAGCCCACCTGGTAATACAATCATGTCAATATCCGCTGCTTTTACTTTATTAATGGTTGTTTGGGCAATGAGTACTGTACCACGACTTGCTATTATTGGTTTCTCATCAAGCCCAGCTGAGATAACCGTGATACCGGCGCGAACCAATAAATCCATGATGGTCACGGCTTCTAATTCTTCACAGCCCTGAGCTAATGGGACGAGGACAGTTGCCATTCAGATAATTCTCTTTTACGTTTTAACTTAATTAATTCGGATACTGGTATTAAATCGACTCCGGCTTCATAAAATAACGGCCAGGCACTTTCTAATACGGCTAATGTTTCTGGGTAGGGGTGCGCTATTCCAATCGCCGTACCATTTTTCTTTGCTAATTCAATTAGGTACTTAATTTGCTTTTTTATGCTGACTATTGAAACATCATAATCAATAAAGGTATCACGAGATAAAACGCGAATATTATTTTGTGTCGCGGCTTGTACAATAACGGAGTCTGCCGTAGTTCGGCTGTCAATAAAATAGAGTTCTTTTTTCTGTCTGGCGACAAAACTCATGACCCAGCCCATGAACTCTTTATCGGCAGTTAGTAAACTGCCCATGTGATTATTGATCCCTTTAATATGCGGTATTGAGTTCATTGCTGCTTGAAGCGTGCTATCAAAAACTTCTCGAGTCATGTCATTGGTTAAACCATTGGGACCGAGCTTTTTACCATTGGTCGCTTGCATCGGTAAATGTAACATGACTTCTTTATTCATCTTTCTTGCCTGCTTGGCGAGTCTTTTTGCAAAAGGTGTATTGGGCAAAAAGGAATAGGTATAGGGAGCAGGCAAGCTAACTGCACGCAAACCATCTTTATATCGATCACCAATATCATCGATGATAATGCTCACTGCAGGACGTAGTGGTTTAATGCTAGTGTTAGTTAGTTTCTTTAATTTAATACGCTCGCTATAATCACCTTCCAAATAATTTTTTTCGGCAGGAATTTTAGTCTCAAGAGCATAACTGGTTTGCAACAATAAAAACATCACACATAAAAAAACGACAGCGTGTACACGCTGTCGTTTTTTATTAATCAATTTAATGTTCAAATTGATTAGCGTCGAGTTAATAAATGTAAACCTTTTAACAAGTTTAATGCTTCATAAAGATGATAATCTGTTTTCGCTAAACTTTCTTTCTTAGCTTTTTTATCGCCTTTTTTACTTGTTTTAGCCTTCTTGTCGTCTTTATTCTTTTTACCTGATTTTGTTTCTTTATCATTTTCTAAATGACCGGTTAAATCAGCTTCTTTAATTGGTTTAAACACATTGTCGACAACTTTAACCTCAACCTTGATATCATCAAGTTTAATATCAGGCTCGATACCTTTAGCTTGGATGGTTCGACCCGATGGGGTGTAATAACGTGCGGTGGTTAATTTTAAACCGGCGTTATTACCCAGAGGCACAACTGATTGAACCGAGCCTTTACCAAATGATTGTTTGCCCATGATAATTGCGCGTTTATGATCTTGTAATGCACCGGCGACAATTTCGGATGCTGATGCTGAGCCACCGTTAACTAACACGACCAGTGGTACACCTTTTATTTGGTCACTGCTTTTTGAACGACGAATATCGTGGTTGTCTTTGTTCCGTCCTTTCACTGATACAACTATTTTACCACTTTCAATAAATGCATCCGTGACATCAACCGCGGCATCTAATAAACCACCAGGGTTATTGCGTAAATCCAATACCAGACCATTTAGTTTATTGTCGTTTTCTTCCTTGAGTTTTTTAATGGCAAGTAATAAATCGTTACCAGTGCGTTGTTGAAATTGAGTGATTCGGATATAACCATAACCGGCTTCAAGGGTTCTTGGTTTGACGCTTTTAACTCGAATTTTGTCACGTACGATGGTTACTTCAAATGGTTTATTTTTACCTTCACGAACCACCATTAATTTAATAGGTGAGCCCGGCTTACCGCGCATTATTTTCACCGCGTCGTCAAGGGTCATGCCTTTGACTGGTGTGTCGTCTAAACGAATAATTAAATCACCGGCTTCAATTCCGGCTCGAGCGGCTGGTGTGTCATCTATTGGTGAAACGACTTTAACAAACCCGTTTTCCATGCCAACCACGATACCAAGTCCACCGAATTCACCACTGGTGCCAACCCGCAGTTCATGGAACGATTCTTTGTCCAGGTAGGTTGAGTGAGGATCCAAACCCGATAACATGCCGCGAATGGCATTTTCTAATAAGGTTTTATCTTCAACTTCTTCGACATAATTTTCTTTAATTTTACCGAATACTTCACTTAAATTACGAATATCATCCAGTGGCAGACCTTTATAGTTTGGAGTTGATTTATCAGCCCAAACACCTGTGCCAACTGCTAGCATGATACCAGCCACCAGACCAATTGCCATTATAAAACCGTTCCGTAATACTAAACTCATTCTTATACACCTTCGAAATTTAATCTAAACTTGAATTTGATTTAACATCATCCGTTAAACACATAAAATACATACAAATCTTATTATTATAATCTTTCTTTATTTTGATAATACCCTATCAGCTCATTAAAAACACATATTTACTCCACATTTAGAGCTATAACCTTATATATAGTTCAATATACAAAGTATCGCTTACAGCTTTCGAGTTTTTTTACACCATCGGCTTGGATTAGTGGGTTTGCCATTTTGCCGAATTTCAAAATACAAGCCGGTGAATTCATTACCGCCACTATTACCAACCGATGCGATAACTTCATTAGCTTCAACCCAATCACCCGTTTCTTTTTGAATACTTTCATTATGGCCATACAAACTCATGTAACCATCACCGTGATCAATAATCACCAACATGCCATAACCCCGTAGCCAATCAGCATAGGCTACGCGTCCACGTGAGATTGCACGAACATTCATCCCGGATTTTGCTTTGATGATGACGCCATTCCATTTGAGCTTTTTACTTTTACGCGACTTTCCAAATAATCGTTGGACCTTGCCGACCGTTGGCCAGTACAGCTTGCCTTTTAATTCTGAAAATTTAAAGTGTTCGCCGGGTTCCATCTGGATATCGGGCATTACTTGATTAATTTCTTTAATCAAGCGTGCTAACTTGTGCTCGTTTTGGATTAAGTGTTCTAACTCTTCACCTTTATTTAATAATTCAGATTTTAGTCGAGTTAAAACCAAACTACGGGCTCGTTTGGTATTTTGCAACGCCGCTTTTTTGGTGCGTTGTTTCTTTACTAGTGTGTTTAATTTTGACACTTTTCGATTAATGGCGTTTCTAACTTGATCTAACTTATTAACAATTTTTTCTGCTCGTGTGACACGCGAACTGCGCTCAGCATTAAAATATTGGTAATACCGCAATACCCGGCCAACGGTTTCAGGCTTTTCCTGATTGAGTAATAACTTTAAGTATTCTTGCCGACCAATGGCATAGGCGGATCGAACTTGAATCGCTAGTAATTCTAGCTGGGTTGCTTTGTCTTTTTGATAGCGCGCTTTATCTTTTTTTAATCGTCGTAATTCTTTTTTCTGTTGCTTTATATTACGATTAAGTGAGTTCAGTGCTTTTACAAATTTATTGATTTTGAATTCAGCATCATGAAGTTCTTTTCTAACATTGGCATGTTCGCCTCGAATCACATTTAACTCATCCCGTAAACCACTGATGCGCGTTCGTAGATTATCGAGTTGTTTTTTTTGTGTTTCCGATTTACCTGCAATTACAGGTGTTGTAACAGAGAAGGTAAGTAATAATACTAAATAAAGTCCGATTTTATACTGCATTCATTTAGCCAGCAAATCAGTATTACGCACAGAGTTACGCCAGTTACTCAAAACTAAAACAACACTATTATATTCCTCTGTTTTTAGCATTCATGACCTTGGCGTTATTGGTGCTGATGAATTTATATTTATTTACGTTTGTTCAGGTTCTAAATTAATTAAACTTGCACCGTTCATTTCCGATGGCATTTCAAGTCCTAACATTGTAATTAATGTTGGGGCAATATCCGACAGTGCGCCGTGTTCTGACATTGTGGCAGGCCGCCCGATATAAATACACGGCACAAGATTGCAGGTGTGTGCAGTATGAGCTTGACCCGTCTCTTTATTTTCCATTTTTTCAGCATTGCCGTGATCGGCGGTTATTAACAGTTCACCACCGGCTTTTTGAACCGCGCTGACTACTTGCCCAACGCAAGAATCCAGATGTTCGATTGCGGTAACGGTGGCATCAAAATTTCCGGTATGACCAACCATATCGGGATTAGCAAAATTACAGATGATGACTTCGTATTTATCAGTTTCAATTGCCGCTATCAGTTTTGAGGTAACTTCGGAGGCACTCATTTCAGGCTTTTCATCGTAGGTGGTCACTTCACTGGGGGATGACACTAAGATTCGGTCTTCAAATTCAAACGGTTCTTCTCGACCACCATTAAAAAAGAATGTGACGTGGGCGTATTTTTCAGTTTCGGCAATGCGTAGCTGGTGCATGCCCAACTTCGATATGAATTCACCAAAGACATTATTGAGTCGTTCGGGTGGATAGGCTACCGGTATGTCGTATTCGGATTTATATTCTGTCAAACTCACAAATTGACCGAGTGTTGGCACATAGTTACGTTCGAAACCATCAAAATCAGCTTCAATAAAGGGCAGGGTTATTTGACGTGCGCGATCGGAACGGTAGTTCATGAACACAACGACATCACCGTCTTCGACTCGAATTGCTGAACCGCCGCCTTCGGGTAAAATTGCTGTCGCTTGCACAAACTCGTCTTTCTCACCACGTTCATAGGCCATATCAAGCGCAGTTTGTGCCGATGTTGTACTGAATTCTGCTTTGCCTTGCGTAATTAAATCGTAGGCCGATTGAATTCTAGGCCAGCGGTGATCGCGATCCATGGCGTAAAATCGACCAATAATCGATGCTATTTTGCCATTACCCAGTTCCTTAAATTTAGCATCCATTGCCGTTATTGACGAACTGGCCGATTGTGGCGCGGTATCACGACCATCAAGAAAAGCATGCAGGTACACCTCTTGCACGCCTTGCTTCACGGCTAATTCGGCCATCGCATGGATGTGGGTTTCATGACTGTGGACACCACCATCGGATAACAAACCGAGGATATGCACGGCTTTGTTAGTATCGACCGCAATTTGCATGGCATCGGTCAGGGTTTGATTGGTAAAAAATGAACCGGTTTTAATGGAACGATTAACGCGTGTGAATTCTTGATACACCACACGGCCAGCACCAAGGTTTAAATGCCCCACTTCAGAATTACCCATTTGATCGGCGGGTAAGCCGACGCCCGCACCGGAGCATTGGATAAAGGTATTGGGATAGTTGGCTTGATAACGATCCATATTCGGGGTTTTTGCATGAGCAATGGCATTTCCTTCCAATTGCTCAGAATGTCCATATCCATCTAAGATAAGGAGTGTAATCGGTTTTAAATTCAATAACTTGACTCTACGTAATTCAGTACATTGGTTATAACAAAAATGAAATATTACACGGATTATTAGACTACAGCATTAACTGAAACTTTCAACAAGTTCACCAATCTGCTTTGAAATACAGGTAATACACAATATTTTCATGTTAATTATCGTGATTAGTAAAGATGTGGTTGACAAAAACGGTCATTTCACAACAAATATCAAATTAAATCCAATATTTTTGTTAATAATCAAAATAATACTTTTAAATCGGTACATAATTGTATAATGTTTTAGTAATAAAGACACTAGTAATGTACTAAAATACTGTTACAGTATCAGTGAAAACGTATCATGGCAGTAATGTCCTAAACTTAATAAGGTTTAACGCAACATGAATAGCTTGAATCAACTTGAAAGTATGGGTTTACTCACCCGGGAAGAAGATATTGATCGTGCATCACGCTCTTTAAAAGCAATGTCTCACCCTCTACGTTTGAAAATATTATGTACGCTAGGTGATCAAGAAGTGAGCGTACAAGAAATTGTTGAAAATGTGGGCACTTCGCAAAGCAATATCTCACAGCATTTGGCCATTTTACGGGACAAAGGCATTTTAGCCTCACGCAAAGATGCTAATCGTGTCTTTTACCGGGTTGGTGATGCTCGTACACTGCGATTAATCGTGATGATGCGCGAAGTATTTTGCTCACCGGATTAATAAAAATATACGTCTAGCACGTATATCAATAGCACCACTTTATTAGTATTATATACTGTCTGCATTTTCACATGTTGGATTTAATCTCACTAGGCTAAAATTAAGGCTCAACTACAAATCATATTCAATTTCACTGCACACTATTGAGTGTTTGCGGTAAAAATATCTTAAATTACGATTGGAAAAAAATTAATGGATCAATTATCAGCATTTATTTCTGAAAACTTATTATTATGCATCGCGTTTGTGATTATATTAGTCATGTTAGTAAACAACCTATTTGGTGCAAAATTTAAAGGTTACAATCCAATTTCACCCGCTGAAGCAACACAATTGGTTAATCACGATAGTGCCGTTTTTGTTGATGTCCGAGAAGATAAAGAGTTTAACTCAGGGCATATTGTCAATGCGATTCATATGCCTCAAGGTGGTATCAGTAAACGGCTATCGGAACTTGAAAAATACAAACAAAACCCTATTATTGTCAATTGTCGCAGTGGCAGTCGTTCTGCTCACGTATGCGGTATTTTAAAGAAAAATGGATTTGAGAAAATTTACAATCTGACCGGTGGAATTATGGCTTGGCAAAACGCCAGTTTACCCATTACGAGACACTAATTTTTTTACTTTAACTTAATAAAAAGGACATTCCCCCAATGCCAAACGTTATTATGTATAGTACTTCAACATGCCCTTATTGCTTTCGAGCAAAACACTTATTGAAACATAAAAATGTTGAGTTCGAAGAAATCATTGTTGACGGTAATCCAGAACTACGTCAAATTATGATAAACAAAAGTCGCGGTGTGACCAGTGTGCCCCAAATATTTATCGGTGAACAACACGTTGGTGGTTGTGATGATTTATACGCGCTTGAATCCCAAGGAAAACTGGACTCACTGCTTGGTGTGAGTGCGGCATAATAATTCATACTGAATTTTGATGTACGGCTAAAGAGCAGGCCAGTTGAACCTTTAGGATTTTATAGCCCAGCAAGATTAAATTAGAAAGGTTATAGAGAATGACTGAAGCGCTTCATATCGTCTGCCCAGAGTGTAATAGCATCAATCGCGTGCCTGCAGATAAAATTCAACAAGCTGCTAAATGCGGTCATTGTAAATCAACGTTATTTGATTCAAAACCCATTAATTTAACAACCCAAAACTTTATGACTCACGTTAGTAAAAGTGATATTCCGTTGCTGGTTGATTTTTGGGCACCTTGGTGTGGCCCCTGCAAAATGATGGCACCCACGTTTGAACAAGCTGCATTACAATTAGAGCCTCTGGTTCGACTCGCTAAAGTGAACACCGAAGTAGAGCAAAATATAGCGGCTCAATACCGTATCCAAAGTATTCCAACACTTGCGATTTTTAAAAATGCACATGAGGTAACAAGAACCTCCGGCGCAATGGATTTAAACTCGCTAGTCAATTGGGTAAAGCAACATATTTAATTTATCGATATAAGAATTTAACAGTAGGAAATATACAATGTCCGATTCAACATCAAAAGCACCAGAAAATAAAACAGAAGAAAACAATAAACCAGAGCAACAATTAGTTATTCAAAAAATATATACCAAAGATATTTCTTTTGAATCACCGAATACTCCAGCCGTGTTCCTTAAAGAATGGAATCCTGATGTTAATATGGAGTTAAACACCGGTGCTAATAAAACTGATAATGAAGAAATTTATGAAGTGGTTTTAACCATTACCATTACAGTAAAAATAGCCGATGAGACTGTTTATTTAACCGAAGTGCAACAAGCCGGCTTATTTACCGTCACTGGATTTAGTGACACCGACATGGGTGCTATTCTTGGCAGTTTTTGTCCAAACGCATTATTCCCGTATGCTCGTGAAACTATTTCTGATCTGGTTACTCGTGGTGGTTTCCCGCAATTATTGCTAGCTCCGGTTAATTTTGATGCCTTATATCAACAACATTTAGAGTCTCAAGGCGAGTCTGACCAAGCAGCTACAACAACGCATTAATAATAGTAACGTTATCGCAATGCCTAATAATAGTCCAAAAATCACGATTCTCGGCTCAGGATCGTGGGGCACGGGTCTCGCATTGTTATTCGCGAGTAATGATTTTGAAGTTACATTATGGTCACACAATGCTGAGCACATTAGCGACATAAAAATCGCTAACGAAAATAAAAAATATCTACCGGGCATTCAATTGCCATCCAATATTTTATTCAGCAGTGACATCAAACAAGCCGTTTCTGATTTAGAATATTTATTAATAGTAGTACCGAGCCATGCATTCCGTGACACTTTAATAAAAATTAAACCGTTTATACGCCCCGATCAAAAAATCATGTGGGCGACTAAAGGTCTGGAGAAGGGTAGTTGTAAATTTCTATTAGATGTTGCCATTGAAGAATTAGGAAAAGATAGAAGTTATTCATTATTATCCGGTCCTAATTTTGCTAAAGAAATCGCAATGGCATTACCGAGCGCCATTACTGTCGCCTCAACGGATAAGCACTTTGCAAAACACATTGCGGCAATTATACAAAACCCGTACATCCGTGCTTATACCAGTGACGATATGCCTGGTGTGCAACTTGGTGGTGCAATTAAAAATGTTCTGGCTGTCGCTGCCGGTATTGCTGATGGTTTAGGTTTTGGTGCCAACACCCGATCGGCGTTAATTACCCGGGGTTTACATGAAATGATGCGTCTTGGTGTCAGTTACGGTGCTCAAAAAGAAACCCTAATGGGCCTGTCAGGATTGGGTGATTTAATACTGACCTGCACTGATGACTTGTCTAGAAACCGACGCCTTGGACTTGCTATTGGTCGCGGTAAGACTATTCAAGATGCCTGTGATGAAATAGGTCAAGTTGTTGAAGGCATCAACACCGCTGCCGAAGTCCATCGTTTGGCTGAACAAAAAAATATTACCATGCCAATTGCTGAACAAGTTTATCAAGTATTACACCATGGACGTGATCCTAAAACGGCAGTACAGAGTTTACTAACTCGGGATGTTAAAGCCGAGACCGACTAGGTTTAACATGAGTAAAGTTACTCAGATTCCCAGTTAAAGTATCATCTAGTTTGAAACTGATATTAATTTAATCCGTCACCCCGGCACTTTAGAACGCTAAGGCGTTCATTAAGTATTTCATCGCTAACGCTCAGGTCATATGACGTGAGGGTGAAATAATATTAACTTATTCAGCACCTTCAAAGCCGCATTGACGCCAGGCTTCATAAACAATCACACCCACTGAATTGGATAAATTTAAACTTCGATTAGTTGGCAACATTGGAATTCGAATAACTTGCTCGCCTGACAGGCTGTCTAAAAATGCTTGTGGTAAGCCTCTGGTTTCTGGGCCAAAGATTAATGCGTCGCCTGTTTGAAAATCGACTTCATGATGAAATTTAGTACCGCGCGTGGAGATAGCAAATACCCGTGTGATATCGAACTGAGATAAACACTCATCCAGACTATCGTATTCCTTAACTTCGGCATATTCATGGTAATCCAAACCCGCGCGGCGACATCGTTTGTCGTCTAATTCAAAGCCGAGTGGTTTTATAAGATGCAAATTTGAGCCAGTATTGGCGCACAAGCGAATGATATTACCCGTATTCGGCGGTATTTCTGGCTCAAATAATATTATTTCAAACATTATTTTGATCTACAATTTTTCTGCCGGAAAACCTGAATCAGCCAATGCTGTCATTAATGTTGCTAATTCAATATCACCATTAACCGTCGCTTGCTTGGATTCTAAATCAACCACCACCGAGTCAACCTTACTTAAGGCTGACACTGTGCCCTCAATGCTAGAAACGCAGCCACCGCATTTTATTGCGGGGATTGATAATTTGTATGTAGCCATGATGATACCTCTTATTCTAAATGTTGAGAAAAACCGTTACTGGAATTTTCTGAATGATGATACGCGACAAAATAGTTCAATTAAGCGATAATATGACACTATTATGAATGACTCTATTATACCACTCGATCCCATTTTAAAATCCACTTTCTGCGGCATGGACTTTAATAGTCCGCTGGTGCTGCTATCCGGCTGTGTCGGTTTTGGTGAGGAATATACTCGAGTCGATGGTTTTTCAAATACCGATGTCGGTGCAGTTTGTTTAAAAGGCACAACTTTGGAACCCAGACTCGGTAATCGACCTCACCGTGTCTATGAAACACCGGCCGGAATGCTCAATGCGATTGGATTACAAAATCCCGGTACTGCGGTGGTCATTAATACGATTTTACCCGAGCTTGATTTTGGCGAAACACGCTTCATAGCGAATTTATCGGGTTCTACAATTGAAGAGTATGTTGAAGTCGCTCGTTTATTTAATGACTCACCAATTGATGCCATGGAGATTAATATATCGTGTCCAAATGTCAAAGAAGGCGGTGTTGCTTTTGGTAATGATCCGGATATGTCTGCGCGGGTAGTTGCTGCCTGTCGTGCTGTGACCGATAAACCCCTAATTACAAAATTATCGCCGAACCAAACGGATATTGCTGAAAATGCACGTCGTTGTATCGAAGCCGGTACCAATGGTCTAGCGGTTATCAACACGTTGATGGGCATGGCAATTGACATTGAAAAACGAGAACCGCATATTGGTAATAACCAAGGTGGCTTATCGGGTCCTGCGATAAAACCTGTGGCTTTACTCAAAGTGCATCAAGTCTATCAAGTTGCAAAACACCATAATATTCCAATCATTGGCCAGGGTGGTATTGTATCGTCGAATGATGCCATTGAATTTTTAATTGCTGGCGCTTCGGCTGTTGGTGTTGGCACTGCATTATTTTATGATCCATTAGTGTGCAAATCATTAAATAAAGGTATTGCAGCTTATCTAACTCAACACAAGATGGCATCGTTATCTGAACTGATTGGCAGTTTAAAAGTACATTCCTGATTTTATCGTTAAATTCTAGCCTCTAAAATGAAAAACCGGCACTAACCTCTACATACGAATTTGAACAGCTTGAATATACCGTATTGCTACAATTCTGATACTGGATATAGGCACCACCTAAACCCAAATAACCCCCTCTACCCGTAGCAATATAAACACCGTAACGTGCGCCATAGGCATCGAGATCTGGCAGTTTTTCAATTTCGGTTTTTTGATAAAAAATACCAATGTACGGATCCACTTTTGTTTTTGTTCTAAAAACATAACGCAGTGATGGACTGTATTCAGTAATGGCTAACGGGCCACCTTGCCAAGTGGTATAGCTAAAAGCAGTTTCTAAACCATCAATAAAGTAATAGCCTGCGCCGATGCTATACACACTATAAGTCGACCCAAATGAGCTTGCTTGAGTATAACCAAAAGAAAAAAACTTAGACCCTGTCGAAAATGAGCTAGCAAAAACAGTGGTGCTTATTAATGACTGGCTGACTATCAAAGCCGACAGCGTTATCCATTTGATTGTTGAATAGTGACTTTTTCTAGTGTTCAATATCATATATTATTTTTCTAACCGCCCTATAATTAATTGTAAATTTTTGTGTTTGTAATATAATCACGAAGCACCACTAAATTCAATAAAAGTTTTTAATAACCAAATACCGTGCTGACTATATTCTAAACAAATTAAATTTATTTAAGTAGCGACCAATACTGTGAAAAATGCCCGCCCAACAACTGGCACTGCCGTTAAGTATTATCGACGATACGTTGCGTTAATTTTGGTGTTTTTGTTTATTCTGCTGTCATGGCATGGCTACCATCATTATATCGACTTTAAAACCTATCAATTTGAGTTAATTACGCAATCGGTGCGTGGCGCATCGGCTGAAATTACAACCGCCATTGCCGAACGACAACGCTCGGTTAAAATACTCACTCAACAATATGCTGCATTAATTCAAAAACTCGCAATTAATCCGGATGATGAACAAAAGTATGCTGAACTCCAAGCCATCATTAATGAACGGTTTCCGGATAGCTTTGCTTTTACAATATCCAATAATAATGGTGAACCGTTATTAGGCAATTTTGAATTGCTAATCAATGACCTTTGTCAATTAAACATAAGAAATTTTGTGTTAAATAATAATTACAAAATAACACTGCATCCGCATCCTGATGAATATCATATCGATATTATGACAAGCTGGAATCATAAAAAAAAGCAGCCTAATAAAGGTAATAAAAAAGCCATAACCTCGGGCGTATTTTTCATTAGCTTTAAACCAACAATAATCACTCGCATTCTAAAAAATGCTGAAATACATGATCACAGATTATATTTACTTAATAATACCAGCAAGAAGAAAAGCTTAATCGAAATTTCATCATATGGCACACGCATCGACATTCCTAACTTAAACGCTAATTTTTTTCTTGATGACGAACAACTTAACCGCATTGGATTTAGAAAATCGATAGCCTACACAAATTGGGATTTGGTTGACATCCCAAATGAAAATATTTTTTCAAACTATCAAAAAGATCGATTAATTCAAACCTTGTTGATAGTTACTGGGTTTATATTTATTAGTTTAATATTTTTACGGTTAGTTCGTACAGAAGAAACAATTCGCATGAACTCTGAAAATGAAGTAGAAAAAATAAAAGATAGGTTGGAACAAGCTTTATCTTTTAGTGATGTTGCATTATGGGAATATAATTTACAAAACAAAACATTTTTCTGGTCTGATCGTAGCACCGATATTTTCAAACACAGTTTACCTGCTATATTTGAAGACTATATCGCGCTAATACCAATAGAGCAACAACCATCAGTTCGTCAATCATTTGAGCAATGCATTAAAACCGGATTACCGCACCGTATAGAACACCAATTAATAACGCAACACAATGGCGACAACCTTTGGGTTGAAATAACGGGTAATATTGATCACGACCCGTTTAATTTTACCTCTAAAATGATCGGTTTGGTGCGTAACATTAGCGTTAGAAAATCAGCCGAACAAAATAGACTGTCCTTTGAAATTCAACAAAAAAATACTTTAGTGCGAGAAGTTCACCACCGTATCAAAAATAATCTACAAGGTGTTGTCGGACTTTTACGCCAACACAGTAAGTATGATTCAATCAATAACACAATGTTGGACCATGCCATCAGTCAACTAAATTCTGTATCACTGGTTCACGGCATTCAATCTGATGATTCAAATCAATGTATTTCTGTAGCGCAGTTAGTTAGCGTTATTTGTAAGGCTACCTTTAGTATGATGGGAATAGAGCTTGTACCATCAATACACTGCACTGAAAACACAATACATTTTATCGATGAGAAAAATGCGGTTCCAATTGCTTTGATAGTAAATGAACTAATCTTTAATGCCAAAAAACACACCGCCAAGGTGAGTACTGACAGTATCCACATCGATATTGTATCGAACAACGAGCGCATAACCATTCGCGTGCAAAATGATGACGCAACATTACCCGATAATTTTGACTTTGAAAATGCTGTCGGTCTGGGTACTGGTTTATCACTCATTAAATCACTCTTACCGCGACAAGGTGCCGCACTTTCAATCCAACAAAGTAACAATGCTGTTCTTTCAGTGTTAATATTATCTACCCCGGTCTTAACCAAGCAAGGAAATAAACACGATGGACAACGCAACCCCCAACATCAAGACCAAAAAACTGCTTGAACATAGCCACGACCAAACTATTGTCATAGCTGATGATGACTATCTGGTACTTGCGACGTTAAGCGCAGGTTTGCGCGATGCCGGTTTTGAAGTATTTGAAGCCTTATCGGGTGAAGAAGCAATTGCGTTATGTGAAATGAAAAAACCCGACTTAGCAATTCTTGACATTAATATGCCCGGAATATCCGGTATAGAAACTGCCGATGCCATAAAACGATTTAACATTGCTATTTTATTTTTATCCGCATTAGATGAAAAAGACATTGTGGATACAGCAATTAGTAAAGGCGCTTTAGGCTATCTCGTTAAACCCATTGATATAAATCAAATAATACCTGCAATTGACACCGCCTTAACGCGCGCATCGGATATTAATGCATTACACGATAAAGAAAAAAATCTGACCACTGCATTACACGTTGGCCGTGAAACCAGTATCGCTATCGGCATTCTAATGGCACACAGCCATCAATCTGCCCACGATGCTGAATTGCAACTACGACAATATGCTCGAAATAAGCGGCTTAAAATGAGTACTATCGCAGAACAAATTATTCTCAAATCTGAAAATTTGAATGAATTAATTAAAGACATTACCTTGGCGTAACGAGCAGCTGTACAGAAATCAAGCTAGCTTAAGGTATAAATTAATTAAATGTTAAATTAAAAATATTTGCTACAAATAGCGCGATTAAAAATTGACAGTAAGCATAAAGACTATAAGATAGCTACATCAATTTAATCATCGCCACACCCCCCGCAATGATTAAGACACCGAATTTAGTTACTAAAATTTAATTTCAACATTAGTAACTAAAACAGCAGTAATCCTATTTGGCCACACCGTCGCCATAATCTAAATTTAAAAGTAATATGCTTAGGAGTATTTCCAAGATAGTTTGGTATGCCTAATTTTTATAGATTTTAAAATGGTTTTCTCATGAACTATTGAAAGTTTTGATCACTACTGGGAGATCTCTATGCACTCTACTCCCAGTAGCTTTTTTTATATTTAACCTATCTAATAAATTACAATCTCCCGTTTATGCTTATCAATATCGACAAACAAGCAAACACAATACCAAACTAATCATGTCTGTTTTTCATCATGTTATAGAAATTTTAATTCCTTAGTTAGTTACAGCCACTGATTCAATAATTTAGATTCGGTGCATAACATGCAAGTAATTGAAGCGTGTGCAACTTTTGGAAGCTTTAGTGATGAGTTAACGACAATAAGCTGTTTCAGATAAATATTTTACGGGACTAAGGCGTAAAGTTAATCAACATGATGTACCACGTAATGCTTCCTGAATATACGACCACTTCTTCTCTGTGTAAATTTCGCGATCATCTTTGTAGGTGGCCGCGAGTTTTATTTTGAAATTTGCATACTCAGTTGCGATAGTTATATTCGATCGCAGTAAATCACGAAACGTGATACGTTGTTGCCACAAAGTGCTTTCAAAGGGGATAAAATGAACGTGATGTGTGCGAAAAGCATCTGAAGGTTTGCAAAACCAATGCATTACATCGCCCATATAAGGCCAATACTTGTATCCATGCTTTACCAGGACATCAATTGCAGAACTTGATTCTTTAAGTGATATCACACCAAACATAACATCAATTATCGGCTTTGCTATCATCCCTTTAACGGCAGTGCTGCCAACATGTTCAATACTTCCGTAATGCCACTTTCCGGCGATATTCAACAAATGTTCTTTTTCAACTTCAAATTTAGAAGGCCATGATGAGTCATATTCTTCCAAAATTACCGATGCCTGTTTCATGATACAAAACTCCTCGTGTTATAAACGCAAAGTTAAGTAGCCGAAAATTCCACTGGTTATTGCTTAACCTTTACCTTCAGGTTAGTCATTCTAGACCCGCAATTCAACATTTAGACTATCGATAGACACTAGTTTCTGTACTCATCGCATTATAAAATAAAGTAATAAATAAGCACTAGTAAATTTTGATTCTCAGGAATTTGAAATACCATTCCCACTTTGTTGGAAAATTTTATATTCCGCTATGAAAAATACTGAATCAATGGCACATAGTTTAGTGCACCATATTCATAAACCAATCTAAAACAGATTTTACTCGATAGGGTTGTTCATACTCAGCATGTTCAACAATGTAAATTGTATTAAAAAGTGGTCCTAGTTTTTTGGTGTTTTTATCAGAATATTCATAAAGTGATTTATTGTCTAACAAATCGCTAACGCAGTGTCGTGGTAAAATAGAAAGCCCTAGGCCACTTTTCACCATGGTAATAGCACCTTGAATGGTATTTATTGAGTTAGTCACATTGACACTTCGGTAATCTAAAAATTTGGTATTAGGAAAAAAATGATTGAGCCAGAAATTAAAATGTATTTTAGCGCCGGGGTAATCGATGAATTTTTTTGTGTGTAAACAATTTTCCGTCATTTCTGTTTCAGCAGTTAGTGCATCTGCGGCAACTAGAATGTATTCTTCCGGGCAAAACTCTGTGTATTTGAGTGATTTGTTGGTAAATTTTTCGGTCACAAAACCAAAATCAATTTTACCATTTAGCACCATGTCAATTATTTCATTATTTAACGCTACATCAACATTTAAACTTAAGTTATCATTTTTGACAACATCTACTAATAACATTTCGAAATGTGGCGAAAGGCTGCAACTCGGTGGCATTGCATAACGAACCAGGCCGTCAATACTGGAGTGGTCACCGTAAATGTCTTTATAGAATAAGTCCAAATTTTCAAAATGGTTACTGATGTAATCGACTAATTTTTCACCCACATCGGTTAGTGTTACATTTTTACCGTAGCGTTTAAATAAAGCACAACCAAGTTGTTCTTCTAATTTAGAAATTTGTTGGCTGATCCCGGGCTGGGTCATTTCAAGTTTATCGGCAGCTTGAGTAAAATTTTCGGTTTCGGCTGCGACTAGAAAAACATTGAATAAACGATGGTTTAATTTTTGCTGTTGTTTTTGCATTAGGTAAAATTGCTAAGTCCATTTAT
>VAOX01034678.1_pt1 | contig 20460 bp, 15 predicted proteins | sample 3393891 | NCBI WGS metagenome assembly VAOX01 (sample SAMN08290429, study PRJNA428436) | hydrothermal vent metagenome | isolation source: Deep-sea hydrothermal vent chimney | place: Indian Ocean: Southwest Indian Ridge | depth 2822 m m | reverse complement strand
CTGAAAATCCCCGTGTCGCTGGTTCGATTCCAGCTCTGGCCACCATTCTATAGTTATGTCATTACAGGAATCAAACCCGCGTTCGGCTGCGCCTCATTCGCTGGTATCGATAAGACTCGACACTTCGTGTGCCTCGCCCTGCGGGTGCCCTGTGGGCATCTCAAAAACACTTCGTGTGTTTTTGTCCAGCTCTAGCCACCATTCTATTTAGGATGCATTACGCACACATCGTTTACAGTAGATTCAAGTTAGTAGACTTCAAAATTAAAGTAACGATTTCTATACGGTTCGTTTTTTAATGTGAAGTGCCACCATTCTTTGCTATAGTTTTTAAACCCATGCTTTTCCATTGCCGACTTTAATATTTCTCTGTTTGCCAAGTGTTGTTTCGATACGTCTGAATTAAAGGTATGAGACAGTGGGCTGAAGCAATCGAAGCTTGTCCCCATATTGACTTGACCGGTAGTTTCAATACTATTGGTTTTTCGACAATCAGACGCTGGTTCTTTATAGTGAAGGTGTTTAATGTTTTTAGTCAGATACTTTGGTTTTCTAATGAGGGTGAGGTCAAGGGTGCTGCCTCTGCTGTGGCTAGAGCAGTTGCTAATATATTCGGGTACTAATTGCGACTTGTTAATTCCGGGATAAAAAATGTGCTTCATTTTTTGTTTCTTTAAATTATTAGCCCATTTCACAAAATAATTTACGGCGATCATCGGGCGATAGCAATCAAAGATAAGCAAAGAGTATCCCTTTAACTCGAGTTCTTTTTGAACCCGAGCAATATTTTGCGCTGCTGCCTTCGTGAGTAAACAAACATTTTTACGATAACCTGGTATGCGAGTGCCAGTAAAGTTCCAGCGGGTGTTATAGCGCGCTTCTACCGTTGCGCGAGGCGCGAGGATTTTTATATTGATGAACCCAAAATTTTCTCCTTGGCTGCTAATCACACTGGTGGATGTTACAAGAATAGATACTATTGTGACTAAATCTCGCATCATTTGATAAGGTCTATTGAGAGTATCGGCATTTGTCTGTTGTGGCGATTGTTAGTAATCGTCAAATATGGTTTTGTCCAGTTCTTGTAAGTATGCATCGTTCAAGCTGCTGATTAATTCCTGTAAGCTTTTGGCAAGTTGGGGTTGGAATATAGTTTGTATCTAACATTAGCCCCCAAATTTACTATTGGCATTGTTTGGAAATGTTAACTTGAACGCTGAATGGTGTGGCTTGAATTAAGATACTTCCATTTATGGCTTATTTAATCTTTTTGGTGATGATTTTCTTCATATCAAGCAGATCTTGATTGTCCACGTCAATAACTAGCCCATCATCACAGGTTTTGAGCGCAAGTTCAAATTGTTCACAGGCATAGGCACTTCGTGTTAAAACGAGATGATTGCGTAACGTAGGGTTCGTAGAAAATGCCTTTTGTGCCATCTGCAGTGCTATCGAAAAATGGGGCCGGCTTTCTTCGTCTAATAACGATACGTGTTCCAGCAAAGTTGAGTGACTCATGTATCGATCAAGCAATTCCAAGATGAGTGCAAAAATTGATGTCTCAGACTGCTCGTCGCTATCATCGTCATCATCGAATGCGTCGTCATCATCGAAATCGTTTTCGTCGTCCTGTTCAAGTGGGCCATTGGCAATTTTGTCTTCTACCGTCGTTTTCATTTCCATGAACTCACTGTCGTCAGGGACGATATCAAGGCCGTCACTGCAGCTTTTAAATGCGAGATCCAGGTCGTTACATGCAAAAGCGATACGGGCCATTAGCATTAAGTTATGCGGTATATATTCAATGCTGAGCGCCTTCTTAATAATCGCGATAGCCCCCTCTTTGTCGCCTTGACGAAAAAATGTATAGGACGCACCCCGCATAGTGTTAGTGTCGTTGGGGCTATGCAGCAGTGATATTCGATAAAAGAATTCTGCCTGATTGAGATGATCATTGTTTTTAGATACCACCATGCCCAGATTACTATAGGGTAGGGGGTTTGATGAGTCGATTGCGAGTGCTTCGTTGCGGCAGCAGGGTCTCCTTCAGCGAATAGGGCATTGCCTTGTGCTTTAAGGGCTTCTGATTCTTCACGGTTGTCATGATTAAGCTTAATTTCTAAATCATGCATATCGTTCTGCTCATTATTAGTAAAGGATTCAATTAGAACGACATTTTAACGTAAACGGGTGAAAATTTAAGGTCTGGCTTTGATATATCGTTTCTCCGTGCGGAAAACTGAGGGATATCATAAAAGAAACCAATATCATGTCAGCCTAACCCAAAATATAAACCTAGGTGCCTGTTATTTTTGTATGGTTATCTTTAGTGCGTACAAGGAAAAATAGGTATGTTTGTGGTCTCTATTTTGTACTTGATCTGTTCGAGAGTTATCGGGATGTGGAGTGCAAGTGGTTCGAGGTTTTACCTTTTGGTCATTATTTTGGTATTAGAGTTGCCGTTACTGGTTCAGTTAATAACTCGAGGACGAAAAAATGGATTTTATCCCCGTATAATACTTAAAGAATGAAATCGCTAAGAAAAAGAGCACCCAGAAGGATGCTCTAGTACGCACAAGAGATTAATATAATTTCTTGATCTGACGTTTAAAGTCAGCAGTAGAGCGAGAAAAATAATGTCCAGCTACTACTTTAATGCTTGCGCTGTCCTTGCTTAAAGTGAAAGCTGTTTTACCCGTTTTGTAACCCGCTGCAGGGTGAAACTTAATACTTTTCAATTTTGCAATTTCTTCTTTGTAATCTTTGTCTGCACAAAGAGAGCTTAGCGCTTTCAGTGTTGCTTCAGCACGTTTGCCTGCTTTTGCGAAAACCCAGTTCTTTTGATCAGATCCCATTTCTTTAACAGTTTTAGGGTCAGCGACAAATTTGTCATAATCAGCCCAAACAATCTCTACTTTAAGTTCTTTGTTGCCACAAGCGGAAATAGTTTTAGTCACAGTTTTAGTTACTGTTTCATCACTAGCGCGTTTTGCTTTTTTATCTTTAACGCCAGCGAATGCGCCCGCGGATAAAGACAAAGCCAGAGCGGCTACCATTGTCCGTGTCATTGTTTTAGTCATGTAAAACTCCAGTTATTTAAAAATAGTGTGTTTTTTAGAAGCTAGTGATCAAGCTTGTATGGATAAGGTGTCAAGCTACCAACGTTCAAACAAGAGCTACTAGTAGTGCTTAACTCTCGTTTATTCTGGATGACAGTGAGATACCAAACCCATGTGTTTTGATCAGAATCTTCCGAAGTCACCAATAATAAACGTCAAAAGACGAATTAAGGTTTATTACCGCAAGATAAAAAGTGACTGCCTATTATATACTACGTGTTAGCAAATAAAGCGATAAACCAAGAAATTCAGGTATTATTATGTATGTAAATTGAATAGGGTAAAGGTCCAGAGTGTTAATTGGCACAGGCCTGAAAATGATATTTATGATAAACTCTCAATTACGAATTTTGATATAAAAAATACTGAACGCCCTAGAAGTAATATGTATTTGGAAAACGATATATGTGTACTGGCGGGCAGTTGAAAATAACTATTGGAGGTTAGCTTCGCGATGAAACAAACTCTGCTTGATATGATGCAACAAATGGGTCCTTATATGGGGCCAGTATTCTGGACAGGCGCTATTTTATTGGGATTAGGTTTTCTTTTTATATTAGCGCGTTTTATTTTAAATTTGAAAACAGGTAAAGTAGTTAGTTGGTCTACACATGTAGTGATCGCAGTCGGTGTATTTTTTGTAGTGGCGCATTTCATGGGAACTTACCTGGGAATGGATACTCCTTATATTGCTTTTGGTGATGTCACAACATTTGATATTATTAAGGGGCATTTTTGGGTATTGGGAACAGGCTTGCTTGTAGCAGCAGTAGTATTGAAGTTGTTGCTAAGACTTAAAAAGGATACTGTCGCTTAAAGAATTTTTGCGTGAGCTGGAGTGACTGGTAGCACTTAAGTGCTACCAGTAAGCACGCAAATATTACTACTTGATTCGTGTAAATGTACCTGAGGCACAAACTTTATTATCAGTGCAACCATCAAGCTTCCATGTATCATTATTAGTTAAAGATAGCTGAGTGTTATAAGTTAAACCAGTTAATGGATGAGCAACCTTACCCACAAACTTCTTGCCTCTAGGGGTCAGTTTTGATTTGATCATGTCCAGGCCAACATTTTTAGGGCCAGCAACTACCTTCGCACATACTTCAGTTTTGTCACATTTTTTTACTACGATAGTAAATTCTTTCCACTTCCACTTGCCAATCATTGCTGATAAGCCTTCAGCAGCATTCACGACTGTGCCAAAGCTAAAAATAACTGATGCAACTGATAAAACTACTAATTTTCTCATAGTATCTCCGGTTATGTTCTTTATCTATACAAGTAAATCTGTTTAGCAGAGTGACCAGAATTTTTATAGGGTCACTTAAGCAGAAAATATTAAAGCACTACTGTGTGTGGCTAGTCAATTAACTTGATATACTAAGTCTGTGACATTCCACACAATTCGAACTTAAGATTTTTTTCTTGTATTTACAATATAAATTTAGTAGCAAGGCGTAATGGACAAAAACAAATTAAACCAATATATGGTATGCAGTCAGGCGATGGTTGAAGCGACTAGTGCAGACCAGATATTGCTTAATCTTAAGCTGTATCTAAACAGTTGTCTTGAAGGCTTAAGCATGTTGTATTTCAGCAATACTGAGGGGGAAGAGTCGAATCTCAGGCTACTTGCCTATTTAGACAGTAGTGATGCTTTGCTAGTGTCCTATGATTCAAGAAGTATTGATCTTGAAAGTGAAGCAGTTGTAAATAAGATATCGTCACTACATGATGAAATGGACAAATATTTTACTGTGATCACAAAATCGTTAAAAAATGAAAATTTTAATGCTGATGCAGCGCTTCAAGAAACGGTTTCCAGATTATTACCAGGAGTGGTAACGGGAGCCGTAAATAACGTTAACATAGGTGACTTACAACTGAGCTGTTTTCCCGCTTGCGTTCCCGTCATTGACTCCGATTCACAAAATGCGTTAGTAGTAGCGGCAATGCCCAGAAAAATTTGGTGCTTATTGCTATTTGATAAAAATAAAAAAAACAAACAATACCTATCAGAAAATTCCGACATGGTTTTAGTGCTAATCAATTTGGTTTTTTCGCATATTGGGCGCCTTGAAGCATTGCAAAAATTGAAGCAGGAAAATAATTGGGTTCAGAGTGAATTACAACAAATCGCTGCTTTGCAAAGGCAGTTGCTCCCCCAAGATGATATAACAATAAAAGGCGTTGATATCGCGGCAAACTTTCGGCCGTGTGAACATGCCGGAGGCGACTACTATGATTTTTTGTCTATGACAGAAATACTCGAACCAATGTCAGTTCCTCGATCTTCAGACTATTGGGGGTCGATGATAGCTGACTCAGCTGGTCATGGGGCTACTGCTGCGGTGGAAATTTCGATGTTTGATGCAATTTTAAGAACCATGAAGCATGAAGATAGTACGGTACTGGAAGGTCCGGCCGGGGTCTTTAATTATGCTAATCAATACTTATTTACTCGAATCATTCGAGGTACTTTTATCACTTCGTTTGTGGCGGGGTATAATCCGGATCTTGAGAAAATCACTTATTCTTGTGCCGGACATCCGCCACCTATTTTATACAGAAGTAGCTCTCAAGATTTAGTAGAGCTGGACCAGTCAGCAGGCATTCCACTCGGTGTGGTAAAGGATTTTGTATGGGAAAATGCTTCGGTTGCTTTTAATCAAAATGATATTTTATTAATGTACACCGATGGAATACTTGAAGCGACAAATAGGGGTGGTGAGCAGTTTGGACTTGAGCGTTTGAAGGCTGTGATGACTGAGGATTTGTCATTGTCGTGCAAAGAAATAATTACAAAAATAGAAGTTGCAGTAGAGGTCTTTCAGCAGGGCAGTGCTCGTAAAGATGATCAAACGCTGGTGATTATCAAGCGCCTTTAAACGTTCTGTTTAAGGTAATGTTAAATATCTCTGAACAATTTATTGTAAAGTTTTTTATCGCGTGAATATACGCAAGGTTACTGATAGTATTGACCTCATAGTTTGCTTTTATATGGACGTAATGAGGAAAGCTATTAATGGATGCACCTATTTACAAATCACCGACCTCCTGGGTAAGGTACTTATTGCCCTGGTATATTCCCAAATTTCATGCAGTCAATCTGGATAGCATTGACGAATGGCGAACACAACATAATGAAGTCTCTGCAACAGTGCGGCGTATATTGTTGGTGCTGCTGAGCTATTGTTTCTTTTGTATGCTGTCGCTAGGGGTTTCTGACGTTAACGTAGCGTTATCTCGAGCGGAAACCGTTAAGATTCCCTTTGCAAACATAAATGTTTCATTTTTTAGTTTTGTTATCATCGGGCCTGTCGTGTTGTTTGGCTTGTTTATGTATTTGCAAGTCTTCGTTACTTATTTGATTCGATTGGGTCGAAAAGGTTCTACCAATCCTTTCGTTTTTAATCTGGACTATCCATCTCCACGTATTCTCGCCTTTTTACTTATTTATATTTTACCTTTGGGAACTTTGTTTCTATTTACTTACAGGGCTTTACCAAAATATGTCGGTGGTTGGCTAACCGTTTTCACGGCTGCGGTTCTAATTGTAGTTACACGTATTCTAGTGTTGCATTTTTCGCATCAGAGTTTTATGAAAGGCAAGCGCCGTTTGTTGGCTTATACGCAAAGTATCGTTGTATCTTTAGTTATATTATTTATTTTAGTTCAGCTAGCGCTGTTATTGAGTTATAGAGATACCTGGATGTTTAAGCGGTCCTATGCCATGGAAAGAGCCTACTTGGTAAAAAAGAATCTTCAGTATGCGAATTTAGAGAATATCAGCTTGAAATATGCCAACTTAATTCGCGCCGATCTTTCGTTCGCGTTAGTGAATAAAAGTAATCTGACAGCAGTCCGTGCGAATGAGGCTAATTTCTCAGATGCGCAAATGCATGGGGTGATCCTAAAAGATGCGAATCTTAAAGGTGCGATTATGAAAAGAACGCATTTAAGTGAGGCAAATTTTTTCAATGCGAAACTGCACAAGGCAAACTTACAAGAAGCTGTGCTGCTCGGTGTTAATATGGAAAATGCCAACCTTTATCGTACTCAATTTCTAGGGGCGGACTTACGCGGTGTTATTTTTAAAAATTCCAAGATAGTTCAAACCAATTTCCATAGTGCACAATTTGGTTACTACGATTTCGATGAAAATAAATCAGGTAAACATCCAGCACAAATTTTTGCAGGGAAAAATGTAAAAATAATAGCAGCCAATTTTGATAATGCAACTATCGACAACGGGCGATTTAACTGCGTCAATATGAAAAAAATATTTACCTGTATCATGATGACCAAGGTTAGTTTTAATGGGACTCGTATGACCGGCGCTCAATTTAAAGGAGTCTATATTCGATGGGCAAAATTTAATTGCCTGACTTTATCGGGAAAGTTAAGTTGTGCCGATCTTCGCGGGGCAAATTTTAATTGTTACAAGGGTTTTAGAAACGCAACAGAGTGCACACAACTGCATAACATCACATTTTCAGGGACTAATTTACAGTGGACTCAATTTGTCAAGACCACGTTTTCAGGAGTACGGTTTAGTTGCGTGCAAGGGACTGGTAGTCAGAATATCTGTGCCAACTTAGAGGAAGCTAATTTAGAGGGGGCAAATTTTCGGGCTGTCGTATTTGAAGGTGCGGATTTGCGAAATGCAAATTTGAGTAACGCTCAATTGGCTGGTGCAAAATTTAAGTGTTGGACCGCCAGCGGAGGTGACCTTAAGTGTGTGGATATGGCAGGGGTAAATCTACGCGGTGCCACGATGAAGCGAGTTAGCTACACTCAACAGATTCTACGTACTGATTTAAGAGGGGTGACCAATTTGACTTGCAAACAGTTAAAGCAAGCCAAATATTGGCGTGATGCTTTGCGTCTCCCTGCTTTGGCGTGTGGTGAATCGATCCCTGAGGGCTAAGGCTCTTTGCATTATTAGTGTTATTTATCTAACACTATCTTTGTAATGAGACGTTTAAGGAAGTGTCTACGGCAAATGTATCAACATGCATCTGTCATTTATAGCCGCCTTTTTACGGCTAAAGCTGCCAGTTCAGCCAATATGTTGAGCTGGTACGCCTTTTTTACCAGTTTTATTCCTGCAATTCATTCAGCGTTCAGTTCTCAGTGGGTAGAATGCACTGTATAAGTTCATTGTGTAGCGGTAGAGTGGGTTTATCCTAAAATTTGGCCGGTCTAAATAAGATATCAACAACTTACCCTTGATTGATCGAAAGGTCTACAGGTGTTATTATCCGAGCCGTTACAGTGTTTAGTTTATGGGATTTGTGGAATGTTTCTTGAATGAAACTTTGAGTGAATATGAAAAAACGGGAAAACATATTAGCGATATTGGTCGTAGCATCTTTGCTACTGGCACAGCTATTTCCTATGCATTTACATATACATAATCACTTTCACTCAGAAACTAGTCAATATGTTTCAAGTGAACTCGAGTTCGTGCACTTCGACCAGAAATCTTCTCATCATAAGCATGCAATCGTATCAGATGTAAGCAGTAAGATATCTTCAAGTCATAACGATTTTGATAATGTTATAGTCTTATTTGTCTTTACTCTAATGTTGTTCAGTCTTATTTTCTTTAAGGGGCATCTACGGTACACCCGTTTAATCCGTCGCTTAAATCTCTTCTATATCAGGCCCATCCTCCGCGCTCCTCCTGTGCAGGCATAAAGTTTTATCTAAATTTTATTACCCTGTTTAACGTAGTGTCTGGCTAAAATGTCAGAATGCTATAGTGAGGAATTATTATGGATGTTATAAGAAAGCATCAGCGTTTGTTGTTATGGACGCTTTATCCCGTTTTATTGTTAATCGCGAGCCAGATTTTTGCACAAGATTCTAATGTTAGGAATCCTGTGAACTCAGTGCCACAGCAGCATAGAGCCTTGAACCTGAAAGATGTGCTTAGGCGAGTATATGCTTATGCGCCGGAAGTTCATGCGCTTAAAAAATTGATGAACGCTAAATATTCTAGCTATCGACAAGCTGGAAAATGGCCTAACCCTGTATTGGAATTTCAAACAGATAACCGTTTGCAAAAGTCTGGTGTAAAGAATGGCTATCAGACAAATGACGTTGCGCTAAGTCAGTCTTTGTCATTGACTGGCCGTTATTCCAAGAAGAAGAAAGTGGCATACACTGAATATCGTCATGCGTTAGAGAACGGAAATTGGCAGCGATTAAAGCTTGAAGCCAAGGCAGGAGGTTTGTTCTACGCAATGCAGATTGCCAAAGCGAAACTCTATTTAGCTAAAACCCGACTTTCAGAATCGACAGTGTTGCAAAATATCGGACGCCGCCGTAGCCGTGCAGGAGATCTATCACGATTTCAACGCGATCGTCTCAGTATTGTACGCGAAAAATCACATCAGGAAGTTTTGTTTCTGACCACGCAATATATTGATGCAAGAAATCAGTTGATTCGATTTTTACAGCTCGATTCAAATGCGAAGTTTACGACATTGAATGTTAAACACGATATTGTAAGCCCAGTTGCAGTGAATACTAACGAAATAATCAAGCGTCATCCCAAGTTTAGAATGATAAAACTAAGGTTTGAAAAGACGCAGCGCGAATTGTCTTTAGCTAAATCACGACGCCTGGGTGACATTACTGTTCGTGTGTTTCAGGAGCGTGATGAATTTAATAACCGTAGTGATACCGTTTCTGGTGTTGGAATAAGTATTCCTTTGCCCATCTGGAATACACAACGTCATTCAGTGAATAGTGCCAAGGCGTACCTCGAACGCAGTCGCTACAGTGCGAAATTTGTTGAACGGGATTTACGTAGTGATCTTGCAAGTCGCACGCGGCATTTAAAGCATTTGATATTACAAATAGAACATTATAGAAAAACCGTTCTAGAGCCTGCAAAAAGGGTCTTCTACTTATCGAAGCGTCGTTTTCGCATCGGTGATACGGGAATTCTAATTCTTGTCGATACTATTAATACCTATTTTGAAGCGACCAATCAGTATTTGACTTTGGTCGAGGCTGCACTTAAGGAAACCGTCAAATATAGACTAGCGTCAGGAAAATTGATTTTACCTAACGCGATCAAAATGCCTTATAAGTAGCTACGTTGCTTAATGTTTGCTCTTTTGCAATTTACATCTAATTAAATAAATTCTCTAAGGAGAAGCCGATATGAATACTAAATTACTTGTTATCTTTTCTGCCCTTATTCTTTCCCCTATTGCTGCTAATGCGACTTGTGGCGCCAATCATGGCAAAGGTCACGTACAAACCACAAAGGGTGATAAGGCTCATAGTCATAATTGTAAAACGGCCGGCGCCAAAGATGCTCATTGTAGTAAAACCGGTAAAGAAGATAAGTCCAAGCACGATAGTGCGCACAAGCATTAATCGGTCATGATATGAGGTCATATTGTTGTTGTGTTCTACAGTCAAAGGTCAGAGGGAAAATGTTTGGTTTTTCGCTTTGGCTTGGTTGCGTTAAAGAGATATGCTCTTAATTTCGGTATGACTCACCTCTAATTTATTTCGAATCTTGACAGGATGATTCCTGTTATTTTAACGAGAAAAAGGTAACACCATGAAAATTTACGTACTAGGTACGCTAATCATATTACCGCTATTCGTAATAACTAGCGCATGCAGTAATAGTGAGCCAGCGGGCGGGAAAAGTAAATCCGCTGTGTCTAAACATAAGCATGGAAAAAACGAAGCCAAAGATGCTCATGCCAAGAAAGGCCACGACGAAAAACATAAGCATGGTAAAAATGAAGGCAAAGACGTTCATGCCAAGAAAGGTCATGACGAAAAACATGAGCATGGTAAAAATGAAAGCAAAGACGCTCATGCCAAGAAAGGTCATGATGAAAAACATGAACATGGAAAAAGCGAAGCTAAAGACGCGCACGGTAAAAAGAAAGGAGGACACGGGGGGCATGAAGAAGAACCCAAGATGGTCAAGTTAACTGCTACACAGCGAGCGCAGATAAAATTAAAGGTCTTAAATTCCACGAGTGCAGGGAATGGTAATTCCAGCAAAATAAGAACAACAGGTGAAGTTAAGCTTAACCGCTATAAGTCGGCAGAGATTGCACCGAGAATCCAGGCGCAAATTATCAAGCGATTAGTGAAGAATGGTGATCATGTTGTCAAAGGGCAGCCGTTAGTTATCCTGTCAAGCGTTGAAATGGCGAAAGCGCAGGGCGATTTGCTGTTGGCAGAACAAGAATGGAAGCGCATTAAGTCGCTGGGAACTCAAATTGTTTCATCACGTCGATATTCTGAAGTTAGAACTAAGCGAACTATTGCTTCGGCTAAAGTGCTTGCTTTTGGTATGAGTAAGAAGCAACTGAAAGCCTGGCGAAAAACCCCTACGGGAGCGAACGCTACAGGGCAATTTAGTCTGGTATCCACTATTAGTGGAACCGTTGTCTATGATGATTTTATTGAAGGTCAGGTGGTCGAAGCAAGTAAGAAACTAATGCAGATAACTGACGAATCTAATATCTGGGTAGTAGCGACCATAAAGCCGCAAGGGTTAAAGCACCTTAAGGTAGGTTATAAGGCACAAGTTAGTCGAAACAATATAACATTTGAGGCAAAAATCATCCGTCTTCCACATGTTATTGACGAGAAAACTCGTACTGCCCCTGTGACACTTGAAGTGATTAATAAGAATGATGTGTTGCATGCGGGAGAATTTGTAAGCGTGGTGATATACGCAAGTTCTGAGCATAATCGAGGAAGTTTGACATTACCAGTGGGTGCGGTAGTGAGAAATAGTAAAGGAGACTGGCAAGTATTTGTTGAAAAACAGCCCAACGTTTTTTACCCGGTAAAAGTTAAGATCATTAAAAACCAGGATGGCAATGCCATTGTGACAGGCGTGAGTGCGAGCGACAAAGTAGTTATTAACGGCACTTTCTTTTTACAGTCTGAACTCGCCAAGGGTGGGTTTGATATTCACAATCACTAAAGGTGCGGACTAGTCATGCTGGATAAATTAATTGAATTTTCTGTCAATAACAGATTGCTCGTGTTACTCGGGTTGATCGGAACTATCTTTGCGGCTGCAATGATGATTCCCAATCTTAAGCTTGATGCTTTTCCTGATGTCACTAATGTACAGGTGACTATTAATACTGAAGCAAGAGGCCTTGCTTCAGAAGAAGTAGAACAGTTAATTACCTACCCCATTGAATCGGTAATGTTTACCTTGCCTGCGATTGAGGAAGTTCGATCGATCTCTAAAACAGGCTTGTCAGTCATTACCGTTGTTTTTAAGGAAGGCACCGATATTAACTTTGCACGGAGTCTTGTTTTTCAAAAATTAGCGGAGGCGCGTGGAAGAATTCCACAAGGGATTGGCGTTCCTTCTATTGGCCCGAACACCACAGGCTTAGGTCAAATATTTCAATATACCTTACGTTCAAAAGTGCCTGGACAATATAATGCAATGCAATTGCGGTCAATCAATGACTGGATTGTAAAACTTGCCTTGATGCCGGAAGAAGGCGTCACAGAAGTGTTGTCTTTTGGGGGTTACGTAAAACAATATCAAGTGTTATTAAATCCCGATGCGCTTATTTCGTATAAGGTTGACGCTAAACTGATTATTGAAAAAATTGAAGAGAATAATCGCAATGCTGGCGGATGGTATATGGATCGTGGCGCTGAGCAGCTTGTTATTCGTGGTGTAGGCTGGGTGCGTAGCGGAAAAAACGGTATTAGTGATATCCAAAATATTCCCATCAAAACTCTCGACGGTAATGTCGTACGCGTGAAAGATGTTGCTCGCGTGGTGTTGGGGCCTGAGATTCGTCAAGGCGCTGTTACCATGACAACAAAAGACAAAACAGGTAAAGCCACAGCACACGGGGAAGTAGTGGTCGGGATTGTCTTAAAGCGCTGGGGGTCAAATACTGACTCAACTATTACGGGTGTGAAACAGCGAATTAATAATCTGAAGGACACTCTTCCGAAAGGGATTGTTTTAGAAGCGTTTTATGACCAGGCCGATTTAGCCAATAAAGCGGTGGCAACGGTACAAAGTGCTTTGCTTACTGCTTTTGTATTGATCATTGTTATTTTATTTCTATTCCTGATTAATATAAGAGTCACCTTACTGGTACTAATATCGATTCCGATTTCCAGTGCAATTGCGTTAATGTTCATGTCTTACTGGGGTATCTCGGCAAATTTAATGACGCTTGGTGGCTTAACGATCGCGATTGGAATGATGGTCGATGGTTCGGTGGTGATTATGGATAATATATTTAATCATCTTAATCAGAAAAATAAAATATTTTCTGGCGATGAAGCTAAGTATCATACGAGCTCAGGTGGTATTGCTTTGAGAATTCAGGAAGCCTGTAAAGAAGTGGGGCGCCCTGTATTTTTTGCTGCGATGATTGTTGTAATTGTGTTTATGCCCATGTTTGCCCTCGAAGGGGTCGAGGGTAAGATGTTTAAACCGATGGCAATTTCCATCGTGCTCGCCATGTTAGCCTCTCTGGTGGTTGCGTTAATTGTGGTTCCTGCTTTAGCGACTTATACTTTTCGCCGTCCGATAGTGCAAAAAGATAGCTCTATATTTGTACCTCTTGAAAAAGGTTACCGTCGATTACTTGCAGCTTCTCTGATCGGCAAGAAAACAGTGGTGATTGGAGTGCTCGGCTTATTTGTCGGCAGTATGGTGCTTGTGCCTATGCTTGGAACTGAATTTGTTCCCGAGCTTGAGGAAGGGACGATTAATGTACGAGTCACTCTTGCGCCTTCATCAAGTTTAAAAACAGCGGTTGAAGTCGCCAAGAAGTTGGAAGCCAAATTAGTGAAGTTTCCTGAGGTAATATATGCTTCGAGTCGTATTGGTCGTGCCGAAATTGGAGGCGATCCAGAACCGGTTTCAAATATTGAAATATTTATCGGGCTTAAGCCTGTGTCTGAATGGACGTCGGCCAAGAATCGCTACGAACTTCAGAAAAAAATGAAAATCGTAATGGAAGAACATTTGGGCTTGTTATTAACTTTTTCTCAACCGATTGCAACCCGTGTGGATGAGCTGTTGTCTGGTGTAAAAGCTCAGTTGGCTATTAAGCTGTTTGGACCGGACTTAAAGCAACTGGCAGTGTTGGGTAAAAAAATAGAAGCTATCGTCAAAGGAATTAGAGGAGCAACAGGAGTTGCATTAGAGCCTATTGCAGGTGAATCGCAATTAGTGATTAAACCTCGTCGAGCAGTTCTGGCACGTTACGGTATTTCAGTGTCTGAAGTCATGGCGATGGTGGCCAACTCTATTGGGGGTCAAACGGCAGGGCAGGTGATAAACGGCAACGAACGTTATGATATATATGTTCGACTGGAACAGAAGTATCGTAAGGATATTTCTGCTATTAAGCGCCTGATTTTGTTATCACCGAAGGGTGAACGAGTTCAGTTAGGTCAGTTGGCAAGCGTTAATATTGAAGAAGGCCCGCCGCAAATCAGACGTGATAATGTTCAACGGCGCGTCGTGATTCAAGCGAATGTCGCAGGTCGTGATATGGGCGGATTTGTGGCTCAAATTAAGAAGGAACTTAAAAATAAAGTTGAATTTCCGTTAGGGTATTATACTGAATATGGCGGACAATTTAAAAACCAGGAACGAGCTCTTAAGCGTTTATCGATTGTCGTGCCTATTTCTTTAGGTTTAATTTTCTTGTTGCTGTATTTTGCTTTTAGCTCAGTAGGCCAGGCATTACTCATTATGATTAATGTTCCTCTGGCATTAATCGGCGGCATTGTTTCTCTTTATATTACTGGGCAATATTTGTCGGTACCGGGTTCCATTGGCTTTATTACTTTGTTTGGTGTGGCTGTTTTGAATGGAGTAGTGTTAGTGAACGCGATTAACCAAAGGCTAGTCCCAGGCGGAAGTTTACATGAAGCTGTTTTCGAAGGAGCCTTGTCTCGTCTCAGACCTGTACTAATGACAGCCATGACAACGGTGCTGGGGCTGATTCCTATGTTGTTTGCGACGGGTGTTGGTTCAGAAGTGCAGCGTCCCTTGGCTACAGTAGTAGTAGGGGGGATGTTCACAGCGACGTTCTTGACCCTTATCGTTCTTCCTGTGCTTTACCGGTTTTTCTCTCGCGCCCTGCTTAAGGAAGAGAAGGTCAATTAAGCTTGGTCTTATTTTAGTGTTCTGGCAGGAACTCCTGCCAGAAGTGGCGCGCTGGTGTACTATAACGCTATTTCCGTGGCGTCAGAAGTGTTGCTCTATTGTGCATATAGTCTAATAATGATAGATAGTTTTTTTCAATTGGAATATTACACTAATATTTTTTGAACTGAGCATTATTGTATTAACATATTGATATTATTTAATAAAATATCATTTCTATCTAAAAATAACGTGCTTGGCAAGCTGTCTAAGTGAAATATTTTCGGTATTAATTGTAGGAACGGCCTTAATTATTTGGCATAATATTCTATATTAATGGGGTGATATTATAAGATCGAATAAATAAATGACAGAACTTTTAGTCTCTGTCAAAATTGACTTTATATTTGGGAGGCAGTGAATGAATCGAACGCTTAAAATGGCAACCTGGTGCTTGGCTATGTCAGTACCCGCCGGCGCAATGGCAAAATCTTATGCTGTTAAGTCTGATGGTTTGTGGTCGTCACGAATTATTGTATCTGGAAAACAGGTTGTATTTCGTGCTAGTACTCTTGATAGGAGTAAAACTGACCAGGTAGCATTAAACTTTAATCGATCACTAAAGAAGTGTACTACACAAACAATTACGCTCAACTTTGCACTGAAGCGATCAGCTTCAAGAACGTTTTCCAAGTCTAATTTGTTTGGAAAAATTCGAATTGATACGCACAGCGTTCATAATATAAATTATAGAATGTCTACTACCAAAGGTTCCAGGTATGGATATATTTATGTGACTAATTTTGGTAATGGTCAATCGATATTACGGGAGATGAAGCGTGGGCAACGAATGCGTTTCAAACTTGATAGTAGTAGCGGTAAAGGATATTTCTTTAATTTTTCTTTAAGAGGATATCCACAAGCAAGTAAGCGCGCACGTAGACTTTGTTTTGCATTCTTGAAAAAGCGTCGTGAAAGACGAAATCAAAGCGATGAAAGCTATTTTAATAGCGGTTCACCAAAGCGTAAAAACAAAGACTATTTTTTATAGGGTACACAACTACCTACTAGGAGATAGGCCGCGTTTGCGGCCTTTTTTCTGCTCCATTTAAAGGTAAATATCCTTTATGTTCTGGAAAATAACAAGTAACAACAGAGGAAGTATATGATTGTCGGCATAGATCTCGGAACTACCAATAGTTTAATAAGTGTCTGGCGAGACGGTAAGGTAGAGGTTATTCCTAATTCATTGGAGGATAAATTAACGCCTTCTGTCGTTGGTCTTGATGAGCAAGGCCAAGTTTTGGTAGGGATGGCTGCAAAGGAAAGGATGATTACTCATCCTGAGCTTACTACCGCTAATTTTAAGCGATATATGGGGACCGATCGAGAAACGTTATTAGGTAAAAAAAGTTTACGTGCCGAAGAGCTATCTGCGTTAGTTCTTAAGTCTTTAAAAGCAGATGCCGAAGCGTATTTGGGTGAGACGATTATTGAGGCAGTGATCACTGTGCCTGCCTACTTTAATGATTCGCAGCGCAAGGCGACACGTATTGCTGGTGAGCTAGCGGGCTTAAAAGTAGAGCGGCTATTAAACGAGCCTACTGCTGCAGCGCTTGCTTATGGGTTACAAGATCGTAAAGAGAGTCGGTTTCTTGTTTTTGATCTTGGAGGCGGTACTTTTGATGTATCTATAGTCGAATATTTCGAAGATATTCTAGAAGTGCACGCGAGTGCAGGAAATAATTTTTTAGGGGGTGAAGACTTTACAACACAAATATACAAAAAGTTTTTTGTTCCGCGTGTCGATGAGCTTGGTGTTGAGAGTACTGCAATACCCGCTAAACTTGAACAGTTGTTACGTTTTCGTTCTGAACAAGCCAAGATACAATTGGGGTCGGTTGAGGCTGTGACAATGAAGGTTCATTGGGAAGAAAAGGTGCTTGAAGTTGAAATTAGCAGTGAATCCTTCGAGAAATCCATTGAAGGCTTGCTGGAGAAGATAGCGGATCCTATCAAGCGCGCGCTACGTGACTCTAAGTTACGTGCCAGTGATCTTGATGAAATTGTTCTTGTGGGTGGAGCAACTCGTATGTCGGTTGTCCGCTCAATGGTTACCCGACTATTTAAGCGTTTCCCTGCTACTGATATTGATCCTGATAAAGTGGTGGTGGTGGGCGCTGCTATACAATCTGGATTAAAGTCACGAGATGCAGCATTAAAAGATATTGTTATGACGGATGTTTGTCCGTATACCTTGGGTACTGATACTTGTCGTGGTGAAGGCCTCAATTTAACAGACGGATATTTTCTCCCTATAATCGAACGTAATTCGTTTATTCCAGTAAGTCGCGAACAGACGTTGTTTACAGCAGTCGATTATCAAACGAAAATAGATTTTAATATTTACCAAGGGGAGAGTGTTAGGGTCCGAGATAATGTCTTTTTGGGAAAGCTTTGCGTTAAAGTCCCGAAAAATAAGAAGGGTGAAGAGCCTGTTATATGTCGTTTTACTTATGATATTAACGGCTTGCTGGAAGTAGAGGTCACGGTAGAGAGTAATGCTCAGAAATTTTCAATGGTGATTGAGGAGAATCCCGGGGTGTTGTCGCCGAAAGAGATTGTAGAAAGAATGCGAGCATTAGAGCACCTTAAGATTCACCCTCGCGCACAAATTGCTAATCAAGCGTTAGTGAATAGAGCGGAACGGATTTATCAGGAATTTGTGGGTGAAAAGCGCGACTATATTAGTCATTGGCTTTCTGGGTTTAACGTGATACTCGAAAAGCAGGATGAGCGGGAAATTAGGGATGCACGTGTGGAATTTGCGGCGCGCCTTGATGAAATTGAAGACGATTCGGTTTTCCAATAGGTGAGCTGATGAGTTGTTGGAAAGTATTACAAATTGATGCCACTGGGGATAAGCGTGAGATAAAACGTGCCTATGCCAGACGTTTAAAGGTAACTCACCCAGAAGATGATGCAGCGACATACCAGCAGTTACGTGAGGCCTATGATGCGGCATTAGAGGAGGCTGACTATCGGGCTAAATATGGTGACTATGATGAATGGGACGAGGATGAAGATGATGTCGAGGGTAACCTTAAAAGTGAAGAGGCTGAGAAAGAAAAGAGTGCATTAGATAATGTAGCCGTTATTCAGGATGGGGTGCCTGTAGCGAGTAGTGCAGGATTAGACGTTGCGGAAAATGAGCTGGAGGTTCTTCAGCAGTCTAATGTTAACAGAGAGCCCGGTCCAGCTTCGCTTGAATTGAAGGGTGAATCTGCTGCTGAAAAACTAATCGTAAATGATAAGGATTCTGAAAATTCGCAAACTGAAAAGCACGAAAATCAGCTTGGTGATAAAGATACAAATCTAGAAATAACAATTAGCGCAATAGAGGTTATTGACTCGATACTACAGCTTGCGTCTGATGAAAGTGAAGCGGCTGCTGTTAAGCTTTTTACGGAAAAGGTTAAGAGTAATGACTTTGTAGGGTTAGACGAAGCCTATGATTTTGAAGGTACTTTGCTTGTAGGTTTGTATAATCAGAAATTAATGCCCCAACAATTCGCGGAGGCCGTTTATGAATATTATGGATGGTCTATCTACGATAATCAATTTAAGTACAGTGATGACTACCGTGCATACTTTGAATATGTAGTTTGCCTTATTGAAAGTAGGCAAACATTTAATTTTATGTTAAAAAATTTGATGCCCACGTATAGATCTGAAGAATGTACACGAGTTCGGAAGGCACTTTACACTTCATATGATGAAGAGTCATTACAAAAAATCGCTGATAATACACACAAAAGGAAGTTGGCGGACCGAATATTCACATTGGCATTAAAACATGAAGCTCAATACCAGATTGATGAATGGTATGTTGGGCCGTTAAGTAATGAGAATGTTGAGTGGTGGGAAGAGAACGTTAATTTTTTTGATAAGAAAGAGATCGGTGTTAAGGCCAGAAACGATAAGGATAAATATAAAGAAAAAGATAAAGCGAGAGAAGAAAAGAGAGATACAAAGATAGGCTGTTTGATAATGATTGTTGGTGCCTTTCTGTTGCTGAAATATTGTGGTAACACAGCACTTGATTTTTTATTGACCACTAATAACTCTGACCCACAAGCGTTGATTCGAGCCTTGGATACAGTTACTAAATTCACAAAAAGACATAATGAAAATAAAGACTTCAATAAATATGAGCTGGGTAAAGTACTGAAATCATTATCCAACAAGGAAGAAAATAAGGGTAAGGGGTTACCTGGTAAAGAACCCCCCTCTACAGAGTAGACTCTTGCATTTTCGGATCATAGAGCTATCATTTTTTTGTCCCTGCTTATTTGATACAAAGACTAGCAAGGTGTATTATTCGCGCTGCTATCAATTATTACTATAATGCTAATCTTTTATGTTAAAACCTGAAAACATTATTTATCCACCGGATCTTCCTGTTGTCGCCGAACGAGAGAAAATTCTCGCTGCGATAGACCAAAATCAAGTTGTGATTATCGCAGGAGAAACGGGTTCTGGTAAAACCACTCAGCTTCCAAAAATGTGTCTGGAGCTTGGCTATGGTGAGAAGGGTCTGGTCGGCCATACTCAGCCGCGAAGAATAGCCGCTCGTTCCGTGGCTGAACGGATTGCGGAAGAGCTTAAAATAGCCCCAGGTACTCTGGTGGGTTATCAAATTCGTTTTCACGATAATTTATCAGAGCAAACGCAGCTCAAATTAATGACAGACGGAATATTGCTTGCTGAAATTCAACGTGATCCCAAGCTCAGAAAATATTCGGCCATTATTATTGATGAAGCGCATGAGAGAAGTTTAAATATTGATTTTTTACTGGGTTACTTAAAGCGTTTGTTGTTAATGCGTCCTGATTTGAAGCTAATTATTACCTCAGCAACGATTGATACGTTAAAGTTCTCGAAACATTTTGCACAGGCGCCAGTAATTGAGGTCACCGGGCGTAGTTATCCTGTGGAAGTACGTTATAGACCTTTGCATAAAATAGAGGAACTGGACCAGGAAAATGAGCAGTTACAAGGGGTGCTGGATGCTATGCATGAGGTGCTGGCAGACGGTCCTGGCGATGTTTTGATTTTTTTAAGTGGTGAACGTGAAATTCGAGACACCGCAGATTTATTGTTAAAACAGTTTGGCCAAAAAATTCGGGT
>VAOX01010850.1_pt1 | contig 20601 bp, 17 predicted proteins | sample 3393891 | NCBI WGS metagenome assembly VAOX01 (sample SAMN08290429, study PRJNA428436) | hydrothermal vent metagenome | isolation source: Deep-sea hydrothermal vent chimney | place: Indian Ocean: Southwest Indian Ridge | depth 2822 m m | reverse complement strand
ATGATGGATGGCCTGGCACTCGGGGAAACTACACCAGGTCCTCTTATTATGGTAGTGGCATTTGTCGGATTTATAGGAGGAGCTTCCCAGAGTTTGGCGAGTCTCGGTATCGATCCCATTGCAGGTATCGCCGGGGCCAGTATTGCTACTTTATTTACTTTTTTACCTTCCTTTCTGTTTATATTAGTGGGTGGTCCAGCAGTAGAGGCAACACGTGGCGACATTAAATTCACTGCGCCATTAACAGGAATTACTGCATCAGTGGTCGGGGCGATTTTATATCTGGCAGTGTTCTTTTTTACGCATACGCTTTGGCCGGAAAATTTAAAGGGTGGTTTTGATTGGTTTGCCAGCTTGATTACTTTGGTAGCTGTTATCGCACTATTCGAATTTAAAGTGGGAATTATTAAATTGATCGGAGTTTGTGCCCTGGTAGGTTTAGGGTACTATTTGATGTTTCCGGGTGTTAGTTAGAAATCATATATTATTTAGACACCAGCTTATGGTGAGGTTAAGCTCAAGCGGAAAAGAGTCATATAATGAAAATGAGTGCTAGTCAGTTTGTTTCAGCATTACAAGCAAGCTGACTAGGATAGTAATTTAATTAATGTTGCTTCATAGATAGCCGATATATCATCGAGTGACTGGACACTAACGCATTCATCTATTTGGTGAATCGTTGCGTTTAACGGTCCAAGCTCCACTACCTGGGCACCCGTCGGTGCAATAAATCGACCGTCTGAGGTTCCACCAGAAGTAGAAAGTTCTGGCTTGTATCCAAGTTGTTGTTCAACAGATTCTGTTATGGCTTGCACCAGTTCACCTTCAGCAGTAATGAACGGATTACCTGATAACTTCCAATTAAGATCGTAGTTTAGCGAATAGCTGTCGAGTATTTTATGGACTTGTTGTTTTAGTCCTTCTTCCGTACTTTCGGTTGAAAAACGAAAGTTAAATAATAATTTTAATTTTCCAGGGATGACGTTAGTGGCCCCTGCGCCTGTATGTAAATTGGATATTTGAAAGGTGGTTGCTGGAAAATGTTTATTTCCCTTGTCCCATTCATAGTCACATAGTTCGGCCAATGCTTTGACTGCGCTGTGAAACGGGTTATCTGCCAGGTGAGGGTAAGCAACATGTCCTTGCTTGCCATGAACCACTAACTCACCGTTGAGTGAACCGCGCCGCCCATTTTTGATAACATCCGCTGTTTTAGTTTTACTTGACGGTTCACCCACCAGGCACCATTTAATCTTTTCCTGACGTTGCTCAAGCCATTCTACTACTTTAACTGTACCGTCGACACTTGGGCCTTCTTCGTCACTGGTAATTAGAAAAGCAATTGAGCCTTTCGGTTTGAGATGTTTTCGCAGAAAACGCTCCACCGCTGTAGTCATGGCAGCAATGCTGCCTTTCATATCTGCCGTGCCGCGTCCCTGGAGCATTCCATCGATGATCTCTGCACTAAAAGGGGGGAACTTCCACTCTGCCACTGGGCCGGTAGGGACTACATCAGTATGACCCGCAAACGCAAGCAGTGGAGCTGAATCGCCTAATCTTAGCCAGATATTTTTTACATCACCAAAAGGTAATCGTTCGGTTTTAAATCCGAGTTTTTCGAGACGTTCGATTAACACTTCCTGGCAGCCAGCATCATGTGGTGTCACAGATTTTCTGGACACTAAATCCTGCGCGAGTAGCAATGTTTCTGACATAGTTTCTGACATACGCTATATGTCTCGTAACAACTCGTTGATACCCACTTTTGAGCGGGTTTTCTCATCGACTTGTTTTACGATAACCGCGCAATATAAACTATATTTACCATCTTTGGATGGCAAGTTTCCGGATACTACCACCGAACCGGCTGGAATTCGGCCATAAGTCACTTCATCCGTTTCGCGGTTGTAGATTTTGGTGCTCTGTCCAATATAGACGCCCATTGAGATAACGGCGCCTTTCTCAACGATCACTCCCTCAACTACTTCAGAGCGTGCGCCAATAAAACAGTCGTCTTCAATAATAGTAGGAGCAGCTTGCAATGGTTCCAAAACTCCGCCTATACCAACACCTCCTGAAAGGTGAACATTCTTACCAATTTGTGCGCAAGAGCCGACAGTGGCCCAGGTATCGACCATTGTGCCTGAATCGACGTATGCGCCGATGTTGACGTAAGAGGGCATCAGTACCACACCAGAGGCAATATAAGATCCCATTCGCGCGCTGGCTGGAGGGACTATGCGAACGCCACCTTCGCGAAAGGCGCGGGAGTTATGATCAGCATATTTTGAAGGAACTTTATCGTAATAGTTAGTGAAGCCACCTTTTACAGAGCGATTGTCTTCGATTCTGAAATAGAGCAACACGGCTTTTTTTAGCCACTCATTGACTTTCCATTCACCGTCAATCTTTTCAGCGACCCGTGCCTTACCTGTATCAAGTAGCCGAATAGCCTCTGAAACGGCTTCTTTGACGTGAGTCTCGACAGTGCGAGGAGTAATGTCAGCACGTTTTTCAAACGCCTGATCAATGATGCTTTGGATGTCACTCATGGAAAAAACCTTTATTTGCAGTCGTACATAGTTAGATGGGATGAATTGTATTGAAGAATGGTCAGCAACTCCAGTATTTATTGCATTTTGGTCTGCTATTGAGCAGAAAAGCCTGACCAGAGTTTGCCCAGGCATAATACTGTGCGGCAGTGTACTTCAAAGTCGCAAAAGGCGCTTTATAGTGTGACGCTATTTTTCCGCGTTTATACTGGTATTCAGTAATTGTCGTTTTTTCTGATTGTTCGCGAATGCGTATTCTTTAATTCCAATAGGGTTAGTAGGCGCAATAGTCACTGTGAGTGATTTTTTAACCCGCATAAAATCAATCAATGCTTGAGCTCCTTGCTTGATCATTCTATTAGGCGCGCGGGCGAGTGTTTTTGATAAGCTTTGATTGATTGTTTTAGTCATTGCTGGAGACATGGTGTTGAATACTTTTTGTATGAATCCCTTATTCGTAAGTTTGAACTTACTAAACACGAGCCTTGCATTATCAATATGATGTTCAAGAGTAGCAAAGTCGCGTTTAGAGGCGGCATAGATCATAGTCAAGAGTTCAGGGTTAAAATTACTCAGTTTTAGTTGGTACTCTGTGTTAAATAATTGGCGAAATTGAATGTTTATTGATACAGTAAAAAGTTTTGTAGCCGGTTTATAATCAAGTACGATTGTGGCATCAGCCAAAACTTCTTTGAGACGAAGCTGCAAAAAAGGTAAATATAACATTCCCCCTGGCAGTGTATCGCGCGTTATTTTAAGGGCGGAAATTTCGAGTGTAAAAAAATGCGGAAATTTATTTGTTTGATCAAGGCGTGTTACTTTGAATTGCCCCATTTGTAACGCATTTTTTAACAGAGGGTTACGAAATTCAATATTTTTAAGTGCATAGAGTCCGCCTCTGGTTTTGCTTGAGCTTTCAAAATCTATTTCTATTTTATCCAGAGTATTGAGCCTGTACTGCGGATGGTAAAGTTTATCCAGCATTGCTATTGCTGCTTTGTCGTATTTCCCAACCGGCTTATTACGTAGTAGCCATGCTGTTGTAATTCCAACACTAATTACAACGAGTAGTAATACACTTTTAAGTGTGTTGCCTTTCATTTTATAACTCCACTTACTATTACAGTCAACTCATCACGATTCCAAGTGTGATGATGATACCAAATTTTAGAATTATCGGCTTAAGCGCCTAAAAACCTATTGCCAATAAATGCGTGTGACTTATGCTTTAGCCTTCAATCCCGTTACCGGGATTCATAGACGTTCTAAATACCGACGTATGCGATCAGCTGCTTCCAGGCATTGTTTTAGTGGGGGGACTAGTGCTATGCGCACATAGTTTTTGCCGGGATTAATGCCGTGTGCCTGGCGCGACAAGTAACTGCCTGGCAGTACGGTCAAATTATACAAGGCATACAAATCCTGAAAAAACTTTTCGTCACCGTCGGGCGTTGCTAACCAAAAATAAAACCCCGCGTCAGGTATATGAATGTCGATTAAGGGACTTAATATCTCGTGAACTTGATTAAATTTTTCTCTATAGAGCGTACGATTTTTAGTGACATGGTGCTCGTCATTCCATGCAGCGATACTGGCGGCTTGTACCTGAGAGGGCATAGCGCATCCTTGGTAGGTACGATATAAACGAAATCGATCGATAATTGAAGCGTCTCCTGCCACAAAACCAGATCTAAGGCCTGGTACATTAGATCGTTTTGATAAACTATGAAAAACTATGCATCTTTCAAAATCATGACGTCCCATTTGTTCTGACGCCTCAAGCAGCCCGGCCGGTTTGTTTTGCTCGTCAGGGTAAATCTCTGAATAACATTCGTCAGAGGCAATAATAAAATTGTATTGGTCGGCCAAACGAATAAGAGTTTGCATTTCACTTATTGATAGTACAGTGCCAGTAGGATTCCCTGGAGAGCATATATAAATTAATTGGCAACGTTGCCAAACTGCTGGTGCAAGATTAAAGTCCGGTTTAAATCCCGTCTCTTTAGTACAGTTCATGAACCAGGGTTCAGCGCCAGCAAGTAAAGCAGCCCCTTCATAAATTTGATAAAAGGGATTAGGGATCATCACCAAAGGTGATTGCTGACTGTCAACAATGCATTGAGCAAAGGCAAATAAGGCTTCACGTGTCCCGTTCACTGGTAATATATGACTATTGGGATCCAACGAAGATGAAAGTGAAAAGCGATGACGCAGCCAATGACTTATGGTTTCTCTGAAGGCGTCAGTTCCACGAGTCAGCGGATATTGTGATAGGCCCTGAGTATTATCATATAACGCTTCAGCGACAAGTGATGGCGCTGAGTGTTTTGGTTCACCAATGGAGAGGGCGATAGCGGTCTTCTCGACGGGGGGAGTCAGGCCCTGCTTAAGTTGATTGAGTCTCTCAAAAGGGTAAGGCTGCAGTTTACTAAGATCGGGGTTCATGTTGGATCGATTCTGGTTATAGAGTGCAAATTTTTCTCTGTACTTATAATGTTTTTACTATAAAGTCAGTGAGCTTGCTTATCTGTGGTGAGTAAACATATTAACATTGTTGTGGATCCGGTGTATGGTTTTTTGCATAGCTAGCATTAAGGAGCCTCTGGTTAATGAGATTGCTGTTCAGAAATATCAGTGGCAAGGCGAAGATTGCAGCTAATAGCACGCCTATTGGCAAGATTTTCAACGTAGTCACTGATATTTAAGGATAGTAAAATCGTAATCATGAACTGATCAAAGGCTCCTTAAGCAATTACATTCAATAATAAAGGAACTGGCTAAATTAATGAACGGTTGCAGTCAATGAATTCAGTTTATGCTAAACATCAGGCGTCGTTAAGTTTACTATTGGCGGCAGTTTTGTGGGGACTTTTATGGTGGCCTTTACGTTATTTCAATACTCATGGTATTAGTGGCTTATGGTCCTCAATTTTAACCTATAGCTTTGCCTTGTTACCTGGGTTTTGGTTAATTCGCAAGCATTTAAAGGTATTTGCTCAGTATCCAGTAGCACTATTTGTCATTGCCGTTACCTCGGGTTTGTGTAACGTCAGCTTTATTGTTGCTGTTGCAGAGAAAGATGCAGCACGTATGGTGCTGTTGTTTTATTTGTCTCCTGTGTGGGCCACTTTACTGGGAATATTATTTTTACGAGAGCGGCCGACTATTCTAGCGCTAATAGTTGCTGTGCTTGCTGTGGCGGGGGCTGTGTTAATGTTGTATGACCCTTATAAAGGCACTTTGTGGCCTAGAGATTTTTATGACTGGCTTGCCATTTTCTCGGGATTAATGTTTGCGGTGACCAATTTAGTCATTCGCGGTCTTGCAGAAGCCCCCGTTGTGGTCAAAACATTTTCGAGTTGGTTGGGTGTGATTTTAGTGGCGATAATATGGTTGTTGTTCAATCATTGGAGTGTTTCTGCGCCTGTCAGTTTTCCTGAGATCACCCTGGGCTTATGGCTAGGTTTGGCTGCGTTGGGAGTGTTCGGAGTAACGACAATGACGTTTGCAGTGCAATATGGTGTTTCTCGTCTACCTTTGTATAAATCCTCAATAATATTGGTCTTTGAAGTGGTCGTCACCATAATAAGTAGTTTGTGGTTAACTCAGGAACAACTGTTGCATTTGGCGCCCTACGGCGCGTTGCTTATTGTCGTGGCCGCGATTATTGCAGGATGGACGGGTGACTCAGGCGAGACTGTAAAATGACTAAAATAGAGTATCAGGGTTTGCATCATGCCAGTATGTTAGTAAGTGACCTCAAATTATCACTCGATTTCTATTGTGGGCTGTTAGGTATGGCCATTGATCAAAGTCGACCAGACATCGGCTTTAATGGGGCCTGGTTAAAAATCGCGTCACAAGAGATACACTTGCTTGAACTGCCGAATCCTGACCCACTTGAGAATAGGCCAGAGCATGTTGGACGGGATCGTCATATTGCTATATCAGTGAAGGATATTAGCGTGGTGGTCAATATTCTGGAGCAGGAGAAAATATTTTACACCAAAAGTAGGTCGGGTCGTTTGGCCATTTTTTTTAGAGATCCTGATTCAAATGGCCTGGAGTTTGTGCAGCGCTAGGCGTTTATACTAGTGCTTAACTCTGTAGTTTGTCGGCGCGGTCTATTTCTCTGCTTAGTTCTCTTGCAAATGATAGTTGATTCGTTTCTTTAGGTTTTCAAACTGACTTTGCTCAGTAAGCGCCAGGTTGTTTTGGTCGGTTATAATAAAAGTGTCTTCAGCAATGACCCCAAAAGTCGCAATCCGAGCATTGTGTAATCGAATACCACAGTCAGAAAATGCTTGCCCGATTCGGGATAGTAATCCTGGACGGTCAGTCGTTCTTATTTTTAGTACTGTTCTTAGTCCTTTTTTGTCTTGTTCAAAAGATATATCAGTTTTTACATTCATGAATTTAAGTTGGCGTGCAGGACGTTTATTAATTACGGCATTATCCGTCGGTGTGTTTATTGCCTGATATAGTTTATCAATAATCTCTTGTTTTCTATTTGAGGCAGTGACTGCTTTACCTTCATTGTCGTGAATAAGGTAGGTATTGATAGAATAGTGATTTTCAGTAGTGACAATCCTTGCATCCAGAATATTCAGATTTAGTAATTCGACTGCAGAAGTAATTGACGTAAACAGAAAGTCTCGATCGTGAGAATAAATAAAAATATTAGTCGTTCCAAGATGCTGCTGGTCATATATTTTTATCAATGGCAGGTCATTAACGTCTACATTAATAATGAGTGACGTTTGCCAGGAAATTTCGTCTGGGTGGTAACGTAAAAAATATGTTTTACGCAGATTTTTCCAAACAGCTTCAATTTGCTCTGGACTATATTTTTTCCGTAGAGTTTTTAATGCAGCATTTCGTACTTGGTCAATACGTTCTTGTTGAGCAACGGGGTGCTCAAGTCCACGCTGTAATGCCAGTTTGGTTGCATGGTACAAATTTTCAAGTAAGGAGGATTTCCAGGAGTTCCATAAACTAGGGCTGGTGCCGCGAATATCGCACACTGTTAAAAGATATAGGCAATCAAGGTGCAGTTTATCTCCTACAGCAGCTGCAAAATCATAAATTATAGCAGGATCGCTAATATCTTTTTTCTGAGCAGTAATGGACATTAACAGGTGACTATTTACTAGCCAGCTCACTAGTTTAGTGTCAAATTCAGTGATGCCATGATCGAGACAAAATTGTTCGGCATCACTTGCTCCTAGCTCAGAATGATCCCCGCCACGTCCTTTGGCAATGTCATGAAACAAACCAGCGATATAAAGCAATTCTGGTTTTGCTAAATTACGTATAACATCACTGCATAAAGGAAGTTCTTTATAGTATTTGCGAACGGTTAATCTACGGAGGTTGCGAACTACAAATAGTGTGTGTTGATCTACTGTATAGACATGAAAAAGGTCATATTGCATACGCCCAACAATATTGGCAAATACGGGTAAGTAGGCCGCCAGTACACCATAGCGATTCATGCGCCTAAGCTCATGTGTAACGCCTATAGGCTGCTTAATTATATCGATAAACGTTTGCCTTGCTTCACTGGATTGGCGTACGTCGTTATCTATTAAGTGCAAATGGGTACGGATCAGACGAATAGTGGAAGCACGTACTCCTTTCAATTTTGGGTGGGTTTCAAGTAATAAGAATAACTCTAATATTGCGGTAGGCCTTTGTTTAAATAAATCAGGATTTATGACCTCCAAATAACCACCGCGAGACTGAAAGTTATGATTGAGTTTTTTAGGCTTTAGTTTTTTATTGGCATCAAGTATTGCTTCCTGGAATAGTTGCAATAACATTTCATTTAATCGTTCAAGCCCCATTACTGTTTTGTAATAACGCTGCATAAACTGTTCTACGGCAATGACATGAGTATCTTTATAACCGAATAATTTCGCCAGATCTTTTTGAAAGTCAAATAAAATGCGATCTTCATGTCGTTGGGTGAGCATATGAAGTGCAAAACGAATTTTCCATAACCAGTTTTGTCCGTCAATTAAAAGCTTGAGTTCGTTTTCTGTTAAAAAGTCATGTTCCACTAAATCGTGAAGAGTGGTAGCACTAAAATGTCGTTTAGCGACCCAGCCGATCATTTGAATGTCGCGTAGTCCCCCTGGACCTTCTTTAACATTAGGCTCCAGATTATACGCCGTATCATTAAATCGATGGTGACGAGTAGTTTGCTCATCACGTTTGGCGACAAAAAATTTATTCCCTGGCCAGACCTTTTTGGGGCCAGTGGATTCAGACATTTCGGAGAATAATTCTGGATCTCCGAAGATTAGACGAGCCTCCATTAAATTAGTGGCAACAGTGATATCTGCACGTGCTTGTTGTACGCAGTCTTTTAATGAACGAACACTATGGCCGATATCGAGTTTTATATCCCATAAAAAAGCTAGAAACTTTTGTATGTCGGTGTTGTACTCAGGATCATTGTGTTGACGTAAAAGTATCAGCAGGTCAATATCAGAGTAGGGGTGTAATTCTGCTCGACCATATCCTCCAACAGCTATTAGTGCTATGTCCTGCTGTACCTTGGGACTGGTAGTATTGAAATGGTCCTTCCACACTTGTATTAGTATTTTATCTATCACCACTGCTCTGGCCAATACCAGTTCTTCCACTGAGTGATCCTGGCGAAATAACCGAAATAGAGATTCGTTTAGTTGAGTGACTTCATCTTTGTAAATTTTTATACGTTTTGCCAAGGTATCAGCATGGCTTAGTGCTTTATAAAACCCTACTGGGTAAAACGCCAGTGCTTCAGTCAGCGCTGGACTAAGGTCAAGGTCATCGGATGAACTATGGTGATAAGTCATTATGTTTCTTTAATTTTAGTGGGTGGGCAAGAACTCTTCTTGTCGTAAGGTGAATACTTCATAACCGTCCGCAGTCACCAGTAATGTATGCTCCCATTGAGCCGATAAAGAACGGTCTTTAGTCACTACTGTCCAGGCATCACCTAATAGTTTGGTTTGTCGTTTGCCTGCATTGATCATGGGTTCAATGGTGAAAGTCATGCCCTCAGTGAGGATCAGGCCTTTTCCTGGTTTTCCATAGTGTAAAACTTGTGGGTCTTCATGAAATACCCGGCCAATACCATGTCCGCAATATTCTCTGACTACCGAATAGTTGTGTGATTCAGCATGTTTTTGAATCGCACTGCCGATATCGCCCAGTGTAGCGCCAGGTTTAACTTGCTGAATACCTAGCCACATACATTCGTGTGCAACAGTGACCAAGCGTTGAGCGAGCTTGCTCGCCTCACCAATAAAAAACATTTTACTGGTATCTCCATGGAACTCGTTTTTTATAACAGTAATGTCGATATTAACAATATCACCATTTTTAAGGGTTTTGTTACCAGGAATTCCGTGGCAGACTTGGTGGTTGACTGAAGTGCAAATAGATTTAGGGAATTCCTTATAATTTAGAGGAGCGGGAATAGCTTTTTGCTCGTTGACTATAAACTCATGGCATAAAGTGTTGAGCTCATCTGTGGTGATACCGGGTTTGACATGAGGTTCGATCATTTCCAGTACTTCGGCGCCAAGACGGCCAGCAATACGCATTTTTTCTATTTCATCAGGGGTTTTGATTGTAACAGGCATTATTCTAATAAATCCTTTAATAACTTTTAATAACTACAGGTAAATTTTGTCCATGGGACCGACAATTAATTCAAAATGAATCCTAGTCTCATTGGGTGTCATGACGACTTGGGTCGATAAGGAGGCATGACCACCCATTAAATTCAATTTGAATTACATTGAGACAAATTATAATATATACCTGAGAGAGTTACTAAGTTTTAGTCCAATTTGGCCAATCTATTGCCTAAATGACTGATTTTTAACTAAACTCACACTAAATCATTGTTGTCGTGCTTTGAATATGGTATAAAGCGCGCGCAATTAATTTAAATTCGTGTATTTATCGGCACATCCTGCGGGGTGCTTCTGAAAATATTGTGATTTTGACGACCTCATTTATGCCGATCATCGGCTTGTTTGGAGTTGTTCGGGTCTCGATTCGGGGGTCGCAGATGGGATAAAGACACCTTTGGCTAAACCCCAACAATTGGAGAAAAATATCATGGCTAAAGTCACTATGCGCCAAATGCTAGAAGCGGGCGTACATTTCGGACATCAAACTCGTTATTGGAACCCTAAAATGGGTCCTTATATTTTCGGCGAGCGTAGCAATATTCATATTATAAATCTGGAAAAAACCCTTCCTTTATATAACGACGCTGTAAATTTTATAGGCGGCATTGCCTCTCGTGGCGGTAAAGTGCTGTTTGTCGGAACCAAGCGATCTGCTCGTGACAGTGTTAAAGAAGAAGCACTGCGTTGCTCTATGCCTTTTGTTAATCATCGTTGGCTCGGTGGTATGTTGACTAACTATAAAACGGTCACGCAGTCTATCAAGCGTCTTAAAGAACTTGAAACTATGATGGAAGGTGGTGATCCAGAGCACCTTAATAAGAAAGAGATTCTAATGTTAAACCGTGAGCTTGATAAACTCGAGCGAAGCCTTGGTGGCATCAAGAATATGAACGGTTTACCAGATGCGCTTTTCATTATCGATGTGTCCCATGAAAAAATTGCAATCGCTGAAGCGATTAAACTTAATATTCCTGTTATAGCAGTTGTTGATACTAATAATAGTCCTGCTGGTGTTGACTATGTGATTCCTGGTAATGATGATGCGATTCGCGCAATTCAGTTGTATACCGGCGGAATGGCAGATGCCATTATGGATGGTAAGACTGCAACACAATCAGTGTCTTCTGGCGATGATGGATACGTGGATGTTGAAGCAGGTGATGCTCCGCAGGCCAAGAAAAAAGCCGCTAAAAAAGTAGCTAAGAAAAAGGTTGAAAAAAAGGAATCTACTACGAAAGATGATAGCGAAGCGCCAGCAGCCAAGAAAAAGGTTGCCAAGAAAAAGGCTGTTGCTAAAAAGAAAGCGACAGACTCTGATGACAACGCATCAGAAGAGAAGTAAGTAATACCTGGGAGACTTTGAATAGACTTATGGTGATTCAGTAGTTTGCTTGTTACCTAACTAGTGACTCTGATTTCAATAAGCAATGGTTATACTCATTAGCGTTAAGCTTATAGTTAACATTGGTATGTGAGCACTGTTAGGTCTCCTGCCCAATAGGCAGTCAGCATCGTTGACTGCTTATTTTGTATTACTGCACTCGTATTACCCGCGCCACACACTCATTGAGGCGTTACAAAAAAATATATTCTACCAAGGTAAAAAATTATGGCTATTACAGCAACATTAGTGAAAGAGTTACGTGATCGTACCGGTGCCGGCATGATGGAATGTAAAAAAGCGTTGACTGTGACGGATGGTGATATTGATATCGCAATTGAAAATATGCGCAAAGCAGGCGCCGCTAAAGCAGATAAGAAGTCAGGCCGTATTGCCGCTGAAGGTAAAGCCGCTTATGTAATTTCAGCCGATGGAAAGACAGCAGCAATACTGGAAGTAAACTGCGAAACAGATTTTGCAGCAAGTAATGAGGATTTGTTGAAATTTGTCGATAATGCATGTCATTTGGTTTTAGAAAATTCGCCAAAAGATGTTGATGCGCTCAATGAGCTTTCACTCGCTGATGGCAATTCTGTTAATAAAGCAAGAGAAGCACTCATTGGTAAAATCGGAGAGAATATTCAGATTCGAAGATTTGAACGAGTATCAGCAGAAGGTGTGTTTGCAGTTTATCAGCATGGTGCAAAAATAGCAGTGCTTGTTGATTATTCAGGCGGTGATAGTGATCTAGGAAAAGATGTAGCAATGCATATCGCAGCGAGTCGGCCAATGTGTATTAACGCAGATCAGGTACCACAAGAATCTCGTGATAAAGAAAAAGAGATATTTACCGCACAAGCTCGCGAAAGTGGTAAACCAGATAATATTATTGAAAAAATGATTGAAGGTCGCATGCGCAAATATTTGGCTGAAATAACATTGTTGGGCCAATCATTTGTAAAAGAACCAGACTTAACAGTAGGCAAGTTGCTGGATAATAAAAAGGCGACTGTTCATGCTTTTACTCGCTATGAAGTAGGTGAAGGCATTGAAAAGAAAGTTGAAAACTTTGCCGATGAAGTTAGCGCGCAAATGAAAGACTAAGGTTTAAGATGTTATCTTTTTGACGTAAATTGTTTGCAATACTATCCACAAACAATTTAGGTAACACGAAGATCGCCTTACTAGATTGTTTTAGGAAATGCTAAAATGATTGTCGATGGTAGCAGGGAGTTTGGTACTGGTTTAGTTAAATTTCTCTGCTATTTATTCAGAAAGATTTTGTTTAAGCCTATGCTTTCAACTCTCACGTTCAAACTTTGAGGTATTAATGACTAAACAAACCACGCAATATAAACGGATCTTGCTGAAATTAAGTGGTGAAGCGCTGATGGGAGGGGGAGACTATGGGATTGATCCTAAAGTTATCGCCAGAGTGGCGGGCGAAATTAAATCAGTCACTGAAATGGGTGTTCAAGTAGGCTTGGTCATTGGTGGTGGGAATATATTTCGTGGAGCGGGTTTAGCCGAATCAGGTATAGATCGGGTAACAGGGGATCACATGGGGATGCTGGCAACAGTGATGAACTCATTGGCGATGCAGGATGCCCTTGAACAATGTGATTTAAGTGCGCGAGTGATGTCCGCTTTGAGCATACACCAAGTTTGTGAAGATTATATCCGCCGACGAGCGATTCGTCATTTAGAAAAAGGAAATGTCACTATATTTGCAGCGGGCACAGGAAATCCTTTTTTTACCACTGATTCTGCAGCTAGTCTAAGAGCCATAGAAATTGGTGCTGATATAATGATTAAGGCCACCAAAGTGGATGGCGTGTACGATAAAGATCCTATGACGAATGATGATGCCATTAAGTATGAGGCATTGAGCTATGATGAAGTAATCGATAAGCGCTTGAGCGTAATGGATGCGACCGCCATTGTAATGTGTCGTGATCATAGTATTCCTTTAAAAGTCATGAACATTAATAATCATGGTGACCTTTTGAAGTTAATTCAGGGTGACCGTATAGGAACAACCGTAACTTAATTTTCCTGCTGAAAAAAAGTTATTGCCGGGAGGCCATGTGATAGACGAAATTGTGCAAGACGCGACGGAAAGAATGAGTAAGTCGGTTACTTCATTTGAGATTGGACTCACAAAAATAAGAACTGGAAGAGCGCATGCGAGTTTGCTTGATCATATTCAAGTTGATTATTACGGTAGTATGGTGCCGATTTCACAAGTTGCTAATGTGTCCGTTGAAGATGCACGAACACTGAGTATCATGCCATGGGAAGCAGATATGGTAGTCGTCGTAGAAAAAGCGATTATGAAATCTGATCTTGGCTTAAATCCTTCTACTGCGGGCAGTAATATTCGAGTTCCTATGCCAGCGTTAACTGAAGAGCGACGTAAAGACCTGGTCAAGGTGGTCCGCAATGAGGCTGAAAATGGCAAGGTGGCCATTAGAAATATTCGTCGTGATGCCAACAGTGACTTTAAAGATCTTCTCAAATCAAAAGATATTTCAGAGGACGATGAGCGGCATGCTCAGGAGTCAATTCAGAAGTTAACTGATAAGTATGTGACAGAGATTGACAAAGTTCTCGCAAAAAAAGAAACAGAGTTAATGGAAGTTTAATGTAAGTAAGTTTTATTCTCTTAAGCGAATTGAATTTGTTTTGAATTGTCGTTTATTTTTTGATTGAATAACAAAGCTCACAGGTTATTATTAATTATGAGCGAACTACCAAACCACATTGCTGTCATTATGGATGGTAATGGTCGTTGGGCCAAACAACGTAATTTGTCCCGCAACGCAGGGCATAAAGCTGGAGTAGAGGCGACACGTGTTATTGTCGAAGCCACCGCCTTTCGAAAGATAAAAGCATTAACATTATTCGCTTTTAGCAGTGAAAACTGGAATCGTCCAAAAAAGGAAGTCAGCCTTTTAATGGAGCTCTTTTTATTTAGTCTTAAACGTGAAATTTCAAAACTCCATAAAAATAATATTCGTATCCGGTTTATTGGTGACAGAACAGTATTCAATAAAAAGCTATTTGAACAAATAAACCAGGCTGAACTTCTTACCAATGCCAATACAGGCATGTCTTTAAATATCGCGGTTAACTATGGAGGGCGCTGGGATATTGTTAACGCCTGTAAAGAAATAGTCAATAAGGTGCAAGCCCAAGAACTGCAGGTTGATGATATCGATGAACAATGCCTTGGCAGCTACCTCACTCTCGCCGACATTCCAGAACCCGACTTATTTATACGTACCAGTGGTGAATGCAGAATTAGTAATTTTTTACTATGGCAATCAGCGTATAGTGAATTATATTTCACAGATACTTTATGGCCGGATTTTGATGAACAAGCGCTGGAACTCGCGTTAGAGAGTTATGTGTCTCGTCAAAGGCGTTTTGGAAAAACAGGTGAACAACTGCAAACGGAACAAGAGCAATAATGAAAACACGAATTATTACGGGTTTAATCCTCGGGACTGCGTTTATAGTGGCAATTTTCATGCTAAGCCCATATTGGATGTCGATAGTCTTTGCGACACTGATTGTGATAGGGGCTTTTGAATGGGCTAAGTTATCTGATGTTAGTTCATTTTTGGTTAAGATTGCTTATAGTACGCTTTTGATTTTTCTTATGGTATTAGGTTGGAAATTTTTGCAAATCGCTACAACGATAGTGCCGGTCATGGTGACGGCGGCAATCTGGTGGTTGTTGGCACTCTTTTGGGTAATGAATTATCCCATGGGCAATCAGAAAAATTTTTCAAATATAATGGTTAAGCTTTTTTCGGGAGTCCTGGTGATGTTGCCTGCGTGGATGGGGCTGGTTTATTTGCATCAGCAATATTCGCCGGCGTGGGTTATCTATATCATGGTATTAATCTGGGTGGCAGATAGTGGTGCGTATTTTGCGGGAAAAAAATGGGGAAAGCGTAAGCTAGCCCCGAAAGTAAGCCCGGGTAAAAGCTGGGAAGGTGTATATGGCGCTATCACTGCGGGTGTGTTGTACGCCATCTTTGGACTATGGTGGTTAAACATTGAGACTCAATCTATTTTTTATTTTGTGGTGCTGAGCATTATTATTGTACCAGTGTCGGTATTAGGGGATTTGTTTGAAAGCATGGTAAAGCGGCATAGCGGGCATAAGGATAGTGGTAATATATTGCCAGGGCACGGCGGCATTATGGATCGAATTGACAGTTTAACTGCTGCGGTTCCTGTGTTTGTATTAGGTATTTTAGTATTGGGTATCAAGCAGTGATTTTTTGTGATAGTTCGTTTATGAGAGAGAACTGATGCGCCAAATTACAGTGCTAGGTTCAACAGGCTCCATAGGGGTCAATACACTTGATGTCATTGCGCGTCATCCAGACCGCTATCAAGTATATGCACTGACAGCGAATAAAACTGTAGCGCGCATGTTTGAACAAATTCAAGCGTTTACCCCCAAATATGCAGTGTTGGTCGATAAGGCAGCTGCTACTCGTCTAAAACAAAAACTTAATGAATATAATGAAAATAATAGTTCGGTCTTATGTACCAAAATTCTTGATGGTGTTGATGCGTTAAATAAAGTGGCGAGTGATTCTGCTGTCACTGATGTTATGGCCGCGATTGTAGGCGCTGCGGGTTTACTTCCTACCCTGAGCGCCGCCTATGCTGGAAAAAAAATATTACTGGCTAATAAAGAAGCGCTAGTGATGACGGGTGAATTAATGATGGAGGCAGTGAGCGATAATAATGCTGTTTTGCTTCCTATTGATAGTGAACATAATGCAATTTTTCAATGCATGCCACACCAACTTGATCAGCAAACGGTATCGAATGTTAGTGGTGTAGAAAAAATTATACTAACGGGTTCCGGCGGTCCATTCAGAACTACCGACATCGAAGATCTTCAGAAAATTACTCCTGACCAGGCTTGTGCTCATCCGAATTGGGATATGGGACGAAAAATATCGGTCGATTCAGCGACTTTGATGAATAAGGGTCTTGAGTTAATTGAGGCCTGCTATTTATTTAATACCTCTGTAGATAATGTGGAAATTGTTATTCATCCACAAAGCGTTATTCATTCAATGGTGCAGTATGTCGATGGTTCTATGTTGGCACAATTGGGTAATCCGGATATGCGAACGCCGATCGCTCATGCACTCGCTTGGCCTGAGAGGATAAAGTCCGGGGTTGAGCCATTAAACCTTATAGAAATCGCGGCGCTAGAGTTTGAAAAGCCTGATGATAAAAAATTTCCTTGTTTGCGGCTTGCTCGTGAAGCAATACTGGCAGGGAAGTTTTATACTGTATCATTAAATGCTGCCAATGAGGTGGCAGTGGAACAATTCTTGCGCGAAAAAATAGCGTTTGTCGATATTGCGAATGTTATTTCGCATGTTCAAGCCACTATTAAATTTGATGATAAACTTGATGTATCAGTAGAGTCAATATTGATCGCTGACCAACAGGCACGAAAAATAGCAGAGACTTTCATCAAGCAATTAACAATGTAGTAAATTAAGGATAATTATGTTGCACGTTTTATATTCTGTTTTAGGGTTTATTGTCGCGATTGCTATTTTGGTAACGGTGCATGAGTTTGGGCATTTTTGGGTTGCTCGTCGATGTGGTGTAAAGGTATTACGGTTTTCGGTAGGATTCGGCAAGCCGATCTGGAAGCATACCTCCAAAGTGGACGGAACAGAGTATGTGCTCGCACTTATCCCGCTGGGCGGTTATGTGAGCATGCTTGGGGAGGCTGATAACACCAAAGATCAGATTAACGATAAAAATCGTGATCAAGCTTACAATGAAAAACGTGTTAGCAGGAGGATGGCCATCACACTTGCTGGCCCCGCAGCAAATTTTATATTTGCCATTTTTGCCTTCTGGGTATTGTACATGATGGGCATTCCAGGAATAGAACCCAAGGTCGCAGATGTTCTTCCTGATAGTATTGCCTGGAAGGCAGGTTTTAGGGCAGGGGATAATATTGTCGAAGTTGACGGGGAGAAGGCTCAAACGTGGAATATGGTGCGTTTTAGAATCTTGACTGCTCTGGTACGTCAGGAGCGGATAGAGCTTAAGTCTATGTCAAAGAATAATATGGAAAAGAAGCTCGCGTTAGATTTTAGTAAAGCAAAATATTTTCTTGGCCCTGATAGTCGTTCACCCCTTTATTACACTGGCTTTAAAGTCGCATTACCTTCCACTATTGCATTTGTTGCTGCCGGCAGTGCTGCGGAAAAAGCAGGACTAAAGCCAGGGGATAAAGTGGTAACATTGGATAATAAGGCTATTTCTACTTTTCAGGAGATGTGGCCTATTTTGTATAAAAATGCCGGCACGTCTATTTATATGCAAGTACGTCGTCAAGGTCAGTTGCTGAGCTTGAAAATTACTCCAAAGAAATCGGATAGAATAATTGGGCTCATTGGCGTAAAACCAGAAAAAAATTCTACTGTAATACAAGAAGTCATGTCAGGAGATCCAGCAGAAAAGGCAGGAGTGCTTGTCGGCGACAAAGTAGTAAAAATAAATGGTTTGCCCATCAATGTTTTTCAAGATATGCAGAAGATTATTTATAAAAAGGCCGGAACCCCCATCGTTGTTGAGTTGAGCCGTAACGGTCGAGTCGTCAGGTTAAATGTTATCCCTAAAAAATATACCCTTAAAACGTCAACTGGTGGTTTGATAGGCGTCAGTGCTTCTAGAAGTACCACTAAAGAGTCCTACGGTTTTTTTGATGCTTTAGCTGTGGGTGGCTTAAAAACCTGGGATATGTCGTTACTGACTTTTCAGGTGTTTGGGAAAATGATTACGCGAGAGGCTTCGGCAAAAAATGTAAGTGGGCCTTTTACTATAGCGGATGTTGCGGGTAGGGCAGCCAAGCGAGGACTGGATTGGTATATCTACATACTGGCAATAATCAGCTTGAGCCTGGGAGTGATAAATTTATTGCCGATACCGGTATTGGATGGCGGACATTTTATGTTTCAACTTGTTGAATTAGTGACTGGCAAACCTGTTTCGGATACGATAAAAATGGTGGGTATGGCTATTGGTCTTGGGTTGATACTTATGTTGATGTCTTTAGCCTTTTATAACGATTTTCAGCGATTTTTTGGATAATACTTGAGTTTTACCTCATAACTGCATTTTTTCGACTTCACATAGCCTCTGTTTAAGTTAGAACCTGGACAGAGGCTTTTTTTGCTTATTGCCTTATTATTATTCCATTACGTATAATATATAGTCACTTTTCGTGATATTCATTCAGATGAGCCTATGAGCCAGTTTTTAGTATTGGCGTTGAAGTGACTTGCATATTATAATAATTTTCAAAGATTTAGTGGATTTAATAATAATAATCAAGTTGAGTTTGATCTTGAATTAATTAAACAGCCTTTAGCTGATTAAAGCCCAAACTAATTTTGTGGCAATGTGCCATGTAAAAAACAATATTGAGTGCCACCGCACAAACATACCGATTTTAGAGTTGGTGTTCATGTGCCTTACATTTTATACTGTTTACTTAACGTTGATGTGAATTTAATTTAAAAGATATTAGTAACTATCGGATTTATAATGAAAAAGTTGATATTATTTATTGTTTGCCTGGGGGTAGTGAGTTCATCATGGGCATTTAAACCTTTTAAAATATCGGATATTCGTGTTGAAGGATTGCAGCGTATTTCGCCAGGAACAATTTTTACCTATCTTGGGGTAAAAAAGGGTGAAGTATTTAACGATAACAAATCCGCACAGGCAGTCCGCGCTTTATTTAAAACAGGTTTTTTTAAAGATGTACGGTTAGCACTGGAAGGTACAGTTGTTGTTGTTGTTGTCACTGAAAGGCCCTCTATTGCCAGTATTAAAATTGAAGGCAACAAAAGTATTGATGAAAAAACACTAAAAGGCAGCTTTCGGCGGCTTGGTTTTGTTGAAGGGCGTGTATTTAATCGGTCTTTGTTAGATAAAATTGAACAAGAATTACGCCGAACATTTTTGTCACAAGGCAAATATAATGTTCGCGTCAAGACATCCTCAACGCCATTAGAAAGAAACCGGGTTGCCATCGAAATTACGATTTCCGAAGGTAAGCCAGCCAAGATAAAGAAGATTAATATTGTCGGTAATACTAAATTTACTGACAAGAAACTTTTAAAAAACTTTAAGCTAACAGTTCCTGGTGGCTTGAGTTTTTATAGTAAGAATGATCGATACTCAAAGCAAAAGCTAAAAGGCGACTTGGGTAAATTAAGGTCATTTTACCTCGATCGCGGTTATCTGGATTTTAAGTTAACGTCCACACAGGTTTCAATATCACCTGATAAAAAAGGAATTTATATCACCGTCAATGTTGTTGAAGGTGAGCAATACAGGGTAGAGAAAATTAAACTTGCAGGAAAGCTAGTTGTTCCAGTCAAGGAACTGCAAGAGTTGATTCGAATTCCTTTAGGTTCGATTTATTCTTTGCGTGAAGCCACTGATAGTAAGAAACGCATTACTGAACGCCTTGGTGATGAGGGCTACGCTTTTTCTAGAATTAAAATTTCATCCGCACTTAATCGAGAAAAGCACCTGGTTACTTTAACCGTTTTTATCGATCCGGCGCGTAGAGTTTATGTTCGTCGCATTATCATGATTGGTAATCTTCGTACCAGTGATATTGTGCTGCGCCGCGAAATGCGTCAGTTGGAAGGAGGTTGGTATTCAGCCAAAAAAATTAAACGTTCACGAATTCGTTTGCAGCGACTAGGATTTTTCGTTGATGTTAAGGTTGGAACGAAGCCCGTCGCTGGAGTTAATGATCAGGTAGACGTGGTATTTACAGTGAAAGAAAAGCCTTCGGGTAATTTTCTGGCGAGTGTCGGTTATTCACAAACCGGTGGCGTGCTATTCAACACAAGTGTCCAGCAAGATAACTTTTTGGGTACTGGTCGTCGCT
>VAOX01049602.1_pt1 | contig 20624 bp, 15 predicted proteins | sample 3393891 | NCBI WGS metagenome assembly VAOX01 (sample SAMN08290429, study PRJNA428436) | hydrothermal vent metagenome | isolation source: Deep-sea hydrothermal vent chimney | place: Indian Ocean: Southwest Indian Ridge | depth 2822 m m | reverse complement strand
CTGAACCTGCTCAAGACGAACCTTACGACGCCAACCACACTGACGGTGGCGCGGGATACCGCATCTATTACCTCGGCGGTGGGCGGTTTTGTCAATGCCTACAATGACATCAATAAAGCTATCGGTGACTTGACTTCCTACGATGTGGCTACTAAAAAAGGTTCGATTCTCCAAGGAGATTTCTCCACACTAACTGTTCAGCGTCGAATACGACAAGTTCTTTCTAATACTATCCAAAGTCTCAGTGGTAATCAGACTAGTCTCGCTAGTGTTGGTGTGAGCTTTCAAAAAGATGGGACGATAGCCTTAGATAATACCAAACTTCAGCGTGCTATCGACGCGAATCCTGCTGATATTGCCGGGCTTTTCTCTGCCACGGCGCGGGCAAGCGACAGCTTGGTCCAATATCTCGGCGCGGGTAGCGCTGCCCGGCCAGGAGTATACGCTGTTAACATTAGTCAATTGGCGGCACAAGGATATGCGACGGGCGCCTCAGCGGTGGGTACGTTGACGATAGATTCCACTAACAATACGCTCGGTGTAACCGTGGATGGTGTCGCTACCACTATTACGCTTAACCAAGCGACATATGCGACATTCGACCAGTTAGCGGCGGAAATTCAATCTAAAATTAATGGTGACTCAGCTTTTTCGTCGATGGGTATTTCAGCGAAAGTGACCCAGACGGCGGGAGTGTTCACGATTACCTCAGATCGCTATGGGGCGGCATCAGACGCCAGCATTACGGGGGGTAGTGGTATGACGAACCTAATGGGTGCCGCCTATACGTCCAGTTCGCCAACATACAATGTTGTTGGTAAAAATGTGACGGGGACCATCAATGGGATTGCGGCGACAGGTTCTGGCCAGTATCTTACCGGGGCGGCCGGTACAGCGGTGGATGGATTGAGGTTTCTGGTTAATGGTGGTGCGACTGGAGACCGTGGCACAGTGACTTTCACTCAAGGTTACGCTTACCAATTGGATCAGTTGATGACAGGGCTGCTGTCAAATAATGGGCCGATTAACAGTCGGACAGAGGGGATTAATCGATCAATCGGCGATATCACAAAGCAACGTAACGATTTTAATCGTCGACTGGTGGTTGTCGAAGCACGCTACCGAACGCAATTCAGTGCTCTGGATGGATTGATTGGCACGATGAGCCAGACGAGTGCTTATCTTACGCAACAATTGGCCAATCTACCAAAAATTGGTGGGTTTGCCCCATAAAAAAGCAATACTAACGGACGGAGAGTAGCTATGATGTACGAAGCGGCAGTCGACCATTACTCCCAGGTGGGCATGGGAACAGGTGTTGCGAGCGCGACCCCTCATCAATTAATTCTTATGCTGCTGGAAGGCGCGTTGATTTCCACCAATATGGCTAAACTGCATATGGAAAAGGAGAGTGTCCAGGGAAAATGCGAAGCCATTTCCAGGGCGATGGCAATTATCGATGAAGGACTGCGTGTAAGCCTGGACAAAACCAGCGGCGGCGAGATCGCGAATAATCTGGACTCGCTCTACGAGTATATGAGCAATCAACTGCTTATGGCGAATTTGCACAATCAGCCAAGCTATCTTGACGAGGTGGTACGACTGCTCACCGAAGTCAAGGCGGCATGGGGAGAAATTACGCCGGATAAAATGACGTTGGATGCTCCCGCGAGATATGCCATAGCCAATGATGGGGCACCAGCGCGCCGGGAGTCACAGAGCTATGGTAAAGTCTGAAGAGGATCAAGTCCTGGTTCTTTATCGAATGGTGCTAAAGCTTTCTGAGGAGATGCAATCATTGGCGCGAGGCGCTGAATGGAATGCGCTAACTGCCAAGGAAACAGTGCGGAGGGCGCTGATCGAGGAGTTACGGTTAACTGATGTGGCCGTGCACACCACTCAGGCGTTTACTGATTCCAAGCGTAGCCTAATCCAGGCTATTATGGCGTGTGACCGGGAAACACAAGAATTTACTCGCAGTTGGTCGACGGAATTAAAAGAAATATTGGATGTCTTGAACGCAAAAAAAAACTTCAAAAAACCTATGGTACCCATGGTTAAACTCTCAACCGAGTTGATTGGGGAAGCGTCCGTGTCCTCGTTGATCTATTTTTCCTACTCTGACAATACTATCGTCTATATGCTTTTTAGCACAAGAAATAACCGCTTTTCCGTCACCGGATGATCTGATAAACGTAAAGATAATAATGGCGGAGGCTGGTTTTGTTCCATTGTCGGTAGGAGATGCTGGCGTGCCATCCATTCATCGCGATAGACGATTTTTCTTCCCCGAGACTTTTAAGTCATTATCCGCTAACTAATTTTTACTTGATGGGTGGCTGCTTGATGATTTTCTGCTTACCCGTCAGAATAACAGGGGTTTATCGCCCGATTTTCAGAGGAAAATTTGCAGAATCTGGTTATTACCTGGAGGGAGCTGCTGGTCGCTGTTACCCTGGTATTGGCGGTTTATATCGCCGAAATGCTCCTTCTGATGCGATCAAACAGCAAGCACAGCGCGAAGAAGGGATGGTCGTTCAGTGGTGCTCATGAGCAACGACGGGAAACCGAGCTGTTGTGGGAAAAACTGGATCAACTGTGGGATGAGGTCAAAGCACTTCGTACGATGGTCGAACAGTTAGATGCCGACCAATCACCGACATCTTCCTATTCCCGGGCAATTACCATGGCCAGAGAGGGGCATAATGCAAGCGAGATTGCTTCCGTCTGTGCGATTCCCAGTGGCGAGGCTGAGTTGATTATTACCCTTCATCGGACAAATCATAATGATTTATAACGATGTCTTTGCTCAGCTCCAGCTTCTCGTTAGAAATGTGGCACCGCCACTCGTTGAGGTTGCCGAGTCGCCTGCCACCTTGCCCCAATGGGTGCCTGGGCAACGATTATCGGCTACTGTCTTGGCTATGTTACCTAACGGGCGTTTCCAAGCGCAGATTTCAGATCTAGTACTGGACATGAATTTGCCGCGTAACACCCAGCCAGGTGAGAAGCTCGACTTGACTTTCGTTTCTAGCCAGCCGCGCCCTACCTTCGTATTAACCCAAGACATGGCGACAGCTCAAGGAAAACCTGCGGTTAGCTTGAGTGAGGCAGCAAAGTTCCTCGGCGGGTTATTAGACAAGTTATCCCAGCTTAAGGGTGAGCAGACGACACCACTCACGAAGACAACGCCATTGTTGACAGGAGCCCCTCAGGATACCCAACAGTTGGGTCACTTGCTCCGGCAAGCACTCTCTAAGAGCGGCTTGTTTTACGAATCACATCAAGCACAATGGGCGGCGGGGAAGCGGCAGCTGACAGAATTGTTGCAAGAACCGCAAGGCCGCCTGCCACCGGCGGTGTCTCAGAATAATTCGCAACAGACTACGTCTAGCCAAACAACGGGGCTGGCTAGCGCAGCACCTACGAACAGGCCCACGGCTGCATTGGTGCATCCGCATACGTATCCGCTTGTACAACAGCAGCTTGGGCTGTTAGATGGGCGGCAGCTATTATGGCAGGGCCAAGTTTGGCCGGGGCAAGAGATGCGTTGGGAAATTGAGGAGCGAGAGGCCCGTCGGCAAGGAGTGCGCGAAGAAGACGCTGTCAACTGGAATACAACATTGCGTTTGCAAATGCCTCGCTTGGGGAATGTGACGGTAACCTTGGGATTGGTGCCTCAGGGAGTTAAGGTGCGCTTAGGTGTAATGGATAGTACGATTAAATCACAAATTAGGCACGCACATCCTGCTTTAAATCAAGCTCTTGAGGCGGTCGGCTTGCATCTGACCGGATTCGCGGTGGAGTCTGATGGATCCATATGAGAAACAGCAGCAAGCTGTTGCACTTGCCTATGATGCTAATGACGGGGCGCCGCGGATGGTTGCCAAAGGACGCGGTATCATGGCGAAAGCGATTATTGAGCGGGCCAATGCTGCTGGCGTATATGTCCACGAGTCACCAGAGTTGGTTTCGCTGCTAATGCAGGTTGATTTGGATCAGCATATTCCACCGGAACTGTATCGCGCGGTCGCCGAATTGCTGGCGTGGCTCTATCATCTCGACCATGAGATCACGGATGGTAGCGCTCCATGCGCTGTTATCCCCTAGACGCATGGCCGCGTAAAAGCGGTGGTATTATGAATATGTATATTTTTGGCCATTAATGCGGTTGCCTGTGAGTTTCTTCTGTTTGGAGAATTTCTAGTAAATCACTTTCAAGTTGCCGCGCTTTTTTTGAGTTGGCTAGTTCGCCGTCCATATCGGTCACCAGAAAAGTATCTTCGATTCGCTCGCCGAGCGTGATGATTTTCGCCATATGGAGGCTCATGTGGTGCTTAGCCAGCAGCCGTGCAATATGAGACAGCAAGCCCGGGCGATCGCCAGCGGTGATGGAAAGAATCTGATACTGGCCTTTTTCATCCGGCGCGATCTTAATGTCTGGGAGCATGGGAAAATGCTTAAGGTGGCGGCTAATACGTCCTTGTAATGGCGGCGCAACGGAATCTTTCCGTTGTAATTGCAGCGTGAGTTCGTGTTCGATGTAATTTAGTAAATCCCGGTATTGTTTGGCCCGGTTCATTTCGTCCAGCACCATGAAACTGTCTAAGGCGAAGCCGTGGCTGGTTGTGTGGATTTTAGCCTCCACAATATTAAAGTCGATGCGTTCGAAAAAACTACAAAGCCTGGCGAACAAACATTCATTATCTCTGGTGTAAATAAGTACCTGAATACCGGCACTCATCGGAGCAACCCGTGCTTTGACGATGGGAACAGAGCTATTCGTCAACCCATGTAGAATACGGCCATGCCAGGCGATCTCCTCTGCGCTATTGCGTAGAAAATAGCTGGCATCTAATTGTTTCCATAGAGCGTATGGTGCATTTTCCGCTATTGCGTGCTGTCGCAGGATCGACAAGGCTTCACTTTGTCGTGCCCGTTGGCGAGAGGTGCCGAATAATGCGGCTTGGCCGTGATGCAAATAACGGTGGGTCGTGAGGAATAAATCCTCCAGCAATTTTGCTTTCCAGGCATTCCATACGGTAGGGCTGGTGCCGCGAATATCAGCTACTGTGAGTAGATATAAAGCGGTAAGTCGGCGGCCATTTTCTACCAGGCGGGAGAATGTGGCGATAACCTCGGGGTCGTCTATGTCCTGTTTCTGAGCGGTGGCCGACATAATGAGGTGGCTTTCCACTAGCCAGCATACCAATGCAGTATCTTCTTCACTTAGGCCATGCTGACGACAAAAACGGCCAGCATCCCGTGAGCCTAATTGAGAATGGTCGCCGCCGCGACCTTTGGCGATATCATGGAACAAGGCCGCAATTATTAGTAACTCTTGCCGTTCGAAACTGCTAATCAGTTGACTACATAACGGAAATTCATGTGCGAATTCCGGTACGGTAAAGCGTCGTAGGTTACGCACGACGAACAGCGTATGCTCATCTACTGTATAGACATGAAACAGGTCATGTTGCATTTGGCCGGTAATTCGGTTAAATGCTGGAATATAGCGCCCCAACACACCGTAACGGTTCATTCGTCTTAGGGTATGGGTAACTTTTCTGGGTTGGCGGAGAATGTCGATAAATTTTCCGCGCATCTCAAGATTGGCACGGAAAGTGGCGTTAATTTGATCCTTAGCACGCCACATCGCACGTAAAGTCTTCGCGTTGATGCCTTCCAGTCCAGGGTGCCGTTGGAGCACCAGAAATGCTTGTAGCATTGCCCCAGGATGGGTCTGAAATAAATGCGTGTCACGCATTTCCAATAATCCGTTCCGCGCCTGGAAAAAATCATCAAGCACCGCTGGTAAGGCAGTAATGCTTGGGAAAACATGATTGCGCAAGCCGATGAGCGCGAGTTCATTGATTAAATTGACCGCCTTTGCAGTGCGGTAGTAGCGTTGCATGAGGCGTTCGCTGGCGAGGCGGTGCGTTTTATCAGTTAGACCTATGTCAGCGGCTAACTGAGTTTGATAATCAAATAACAGCCTGTCTTCTCGCCGTTTGGCCAGATAATGGAGGCGAATTCGTAAATTTTGCAAAAACAATTCGTGGCGGCGTAATTGTTGTGCTTCCCCATCGGTAATTATTTGCGCTTGCGTTAGTTGCCGCCAGTCGTTACCAATAGCCAGGGCACGGCTGAGCCATAAGATATTTTGTAAGTCCCGCAGTCCGCCAGGACTCTCTTTGATATTGGGCTCTAGATTATAAGCACTACCATGAAATCGCTGATGACGCTGTTTTTGCTCCAAGAGCTTGGCCTCGAAAAAAGCCATTGGGTTGAGTGCTGTATGTACCGCGTGGGAGAATGTATCGAATAATAAGCGATTTCCCGCAATCCATCGTGATTCAATCAGGTTGGTTTGTACGGTAATGTCTTTCTTCGCTTCATCGAGACAGTCACCGATGGTACGGACGCTATGACCGATCTCCAAACCAATGTCCCACAATGTGCTGATGAGTAGTTCTAATTGGCTGGCGGCTAGTGAGCCGTCATGATCCGGTAGTAAAATTAGAACGTCGATGTCAGATATGGGGTAAAGCTCTCTCCGGCCATAGCCACCGACAGCAACCAGGGTAAATGTTGCTGGCAGATTAGTCTGTCGCCAGATATCCGCCAGAACCTGATCGACCAGCTGACTGTGTTTGCTTAGTAACTGCGTAGCGTTAGCTTTTTTTCTGTATTGCTGCTGTAGGGCGCAACGTCCCGCGGTTAGCGACTTACGCCAGTCGATTGCACTAGAAGACACGGCTGTCAGGGAATGTGTGCGGGCTTGGGTGGCGTCCCCGCAGAAACAGTCAACACTTCGTAGCCGCTGTCAGTGACCAACACGGTGTGTTCCCATTGGGCGGAGAGACTGTGATCCTTGGTAACGACAGTCCAGCCGTCGCTTAATTGTTTGATATCACGCTTACCAGCGTTAATCATTGGTTCTATGGTAAAAATCATCCCTGTTTCTAGCCGGACACCGCTCCCCGGTACCCCGTAGTGCAGTACTTGAGGATCTTCATGAAATTTCTCACCAATACCATGGCCACAGAACTCGCGTACGACGCTAAAGCCATTTTTTTCCGCATACGTTTGAATAATATGACCGATATCTCCTAATGTGCTGCCTGGTTTGATCGCGGTGATGCCTAACCACATACAATCATAGGTAATGTTTACGAGGCGTCGTGCTTGAATAGAGGGTGGGCCAACAAAAAACATTCGGCTAGTGTCGCCATGGTAGCCATTCTTGATGACGGTAACATCAAGGTTAATAATGTCGCTAAGCTTAAGTTTTTTATCTCCAGGTACACCATGACATACTTGGTGATTGACCGAGGTACACGTTGATCGTGGATAAGGGTTTTGCCCATGAGGGGCATAATTTAGCGGGGCTGGGATAGCCTGCTGCACGTTTACTATGTAGTCATAGCACAGCTGATCCAACTTGCCGGTGGTTATTCCTGGCACGATGTAGGGTGCGATAAAATCGAGCAGCTCAGCAGCTAGCTTGCCGACGGCACGCATTTTCTCAATTTCTTCGGGTGTCTTGATGGTGATTGCCATGAACCAAGAGGGTGACGCAAAGGCCAAAGAATAGACGATCGCGCTGCTGATGGCAATTACGCGTTCTGCCCATGGGTCCTGCGTCAGGGCGCATGGGCAGATGGTCTCAGCCTCATTGTGTTATCAATATTATCGTAATTGAGTTTATTAGTCGTTTTTCTGGTTGATTATCCATGTTTCGATGTCGGCAGCCACTCGTTCCGGAGTGAGTTGTCGCATACAGTGAAAATGGCCCAGAGAACATTCCCGTTTGAAACAGGGGCCGCATGCTAAGTCAATGCTGATCACTCGCGCATGAGGTGATAACGGTGGCGTGAACGCCGGGCTAGAAGAACCAAATAGTGCGGCCAACGGCCGATCTAGGGCGGCCGTAACGTGCATTAGTCCCGAATCGTTAGTGACAACCAGCGCTGCGTGTGCCAGCAGGTCGATGGCCTCGCTTAAGGTGGTACGGCCGCAGAGGTTATTGCAGACACCACCACTCAGGTGGTGAACCTCGTCGCCAATAGATTTATCTTTGGGAGAGCCGATTAGCCATACGGCATAATCACGGTGGGCAAACCATTGTGCTAGGGCTGCAAAATAAGTAGTTGGCCAACGTTTAGCTGGACCATATTCCGCTCCAGGACAGAGCACAGCTACCGGTTGTTCTGTCGTAATGCCGAGTTTTTGAGTTGTGGTGTGGTAGCCAGTCGCGTTGGCGCGGAGCGTCGGCAGTGGGATCGGCCTGGTTAATGGAGTTCCGGCTGGCACCGCCAAGGCAGCAAAACGCTCTGCCATCAGTGGGATGGCTATTTTATCCAGTGTGTGTCTATCGTTGAGTAGGAGATAACGTTTCTCGCCAAGGTATCCGGTACGGCGAGGAATGCGGGCGAAGAACGGAATCAACGCCGATTTTATTGAGTTGGGCAGAACGATAGCTTGGTCGTAGGCTTCGTCCCGTAGGCGGTGCGCCAGTTGCCATCGCGCACTTATGTTCAATTCACCATGGACGAAGGGATTTTCCCACGCGCGGCTGACCTCCGGCATGCGCTCCAGCAGTGGCAGTGTCCAACCGGGTGCGAGCACATCCAAAGTCAATTTTTCATCACGCTGGTGCAAGCGCGTGAACAAGGGGTGTGCCATGATCATATCACCCACCCAGGACGGGCCAACGACCAATAACTTCGTCATAGCGGCTCGTTTTAATGATGCGCGGCGGGAAGCGGTCCCTTCAGTCGGTAACGAGTGCCGCAATATGGGCAAAGCGCTTCGCCGTTGGATTCGATTGGGAGAAAAACACGAGGATGAGTATTCCATCTGGTTATCGACGACATTGGGCAATGCAGCGGTAAGTCAGCCGCAGTAACTTCTGTTTCGCGTGGTAAATTTTCATCGGTTGTTGATCGTTCCATGCCGCGCTCCTCAAACAAGACTCAACCAGTCTTGATGCTGTGCCAGCTTACCGCTGACGCTGTCAAAATACATAGACTGGAGTTTCTCCGTCACCGAGCCGCGATGACCGGTGCCGATGGCGCGATTATCCAGTTCTCTGATTGGCGTAATTTCCGCCGCTGTCCCCGTAAAGAACGCTTCATCGGCGCTATATACTTCGTCTCTGGTGATTCGTTTTTCAACTACAGGTATATCAATTTCCTCGGCGAATTGGATAATGGTGTCGCGAGTAATACCCTCCAGCGCTGAGGTAAGATCTGGCGTATATAGTTTGCCATGACGCACGATAAATATATTTTCCCCAGAACCCTCTGCAACATAGCCGTCTACATCTAGCAATAGGGCTTCGTCGTAACCGTCGTGGGTGGCTTCGTTGTGAGCTAAAATGGAGTTCATATAGTTACCGTTGGCTTTGGCTTTGCACATGGTGACATTAACGTGGTGACGGGAAAAGGACGACGTTTTAACCCGGATACCTTGTTCCAGCGCTTCTTTTCCCAGGTACACGCCCCATGGCCAGGCGGCGACGATGATGTGGACGCTCAGTTGTTTGGCCGAAATTCCCATAGCCTCAGAACCATAAAAAGCCATGGGCCGCAAATAGCATGATTCCAACTTGTTCTGGCGGACGACATCTATTTGCGCTTGCGTCAGCGTTGCGGGGTCGAACGGCAACGCCATGCCGAGGATGTGGGCCGAACGAAATAACCGTTCGGTGTGATCCTTGAGGCGAAAGATAGCCGTGCCGTGGGCGGTCTGGTACGCGCGGACGCCTTCGAATACTCCCATGCCATAATGCAATGTGTGCGTGAGCACATGGGTAGTCGCTTCGCGCCAGGGAACCATCTTTCCATCGTACCAGATAAGACCATCACGGTCGGCCATCGACATCGTTCATTCTCCATGAGAAGCTAAAGCGGCCATTTTAGCGTGTCGTCGCGATGTATAGAAGTAGTAGGTAGTTATCACCACCGTACGCGGTAGTAAGTTAATTGGTCTCGCCAGGGAATATAATATCCCATAGATGGCATACCGCATCGCGTTGTTGATTGATCGATGTGAGATCAACCAGTGCGTTAGTTTCGCCTTGTAACCGGAGTTGATGTTGCTGACGACGAAATAGACGATAGGCCTCGCGCACCGCTTCCGCTAGATCGGCAGGAATCAGCCCACAGTCGGCAGCGTGCTGGAGCAGTGCAAGGTTGCCAACATTGTCTATCAATACCGGATATTGCCAGGCATGAGCCAAAATCAGATATTGCACGATAAATTCGACATCGATAATTCCGCCACTGTCGTGCTTGAGGTCGAATAAGCTGCTTGAGTTCGGGTGGGCGGTACGCATTTTCTGTCGCATAGCGATAATTTCTCTACGTAGTACTACGGTGTTCCGCTGTTGGCGTAGTACCGCGTCACGGATGCGGTCGAAAGCAACACCGATCGTGGTATCTCCGGCGATAAATCGCGCTCTGGTTAGTGCTTGGTGTTCCCATACCCAGGCATTATTTTTCTGATATTGTTCGAACGCTTGTAATTGGCTGACCAATAGGCCACTAGCGCCATCTGGCCGCAATCGTAGGTCGATTTCGTAAAGGACGCCAGCGGGAGTAAAACGTGTTAGCCAGGCGTTGATATGCTGCCCGAGCTTGGCGTAAACCGTCGGCGCCTCTGGTGTATCCTCTTGATAGAGGAAAATAAGATCGAGATCGGACGCGTAGCCTAGTTCTCTGCCGCCGAGTTTGCCGTAGCCGATGATGGCAAAATGTGGATCGGTGCAATGGCGATGGCGCAACCCTTGCCAACTTAAGTGCAGCACCTCGCTTAAAATAAGATCGGCAAGAGTGCTTAAATGGTCACTCAACGTTTCCAACGATAGAAGTCCGGCTAGATCTTGTGCCGCCAAATGAAACACTTGCGCGTGTTTGAATTGGCGCAAGGCATCCATTTGCCGCTCGGTGTCGCCAGTGGCTTCTGCCAGTGTTTCTCTTAGCTCGACTTGTAGTGCTGCGTTGTTTTGCGGCGCGTAAAGTACGCGATGATCAAGTAGCTCATCAAGTAATAATGGATTGCGCGCTAACGTATCGGAAAGCCAGGCGCTAGCGCTGCATAGGCGAGCGACCTGCTGGAGTGCTTGCGGATATTCCAATAGTAAGGCGAGATAGGTGCCGCGGCGACCAATATGCTCTAGTAGGCGAAGAACTCTTTCCAGCGTGTCGTCGGGGTTGTGAGCTGCGGACGCTGCCTCAATTAGCGGCGGCAGCAAGGCATCAAAGCGCAACAAACTTGCCGCAGGCAGCTGGCGGTAACGGGTGCTTTCCCTTATCGTTTGCAGGCGTTGTTGGCTTTGTGTTGGCCGCTGGTAACCGAGAGAGGCTAGTGTGGCGACGGCATTTGTTTTTGTGAGCGCGCCGTGCCATAGCGCAGTCAATGGGTGCTCTTCTTTGGCGTTTGGAGGCGCTGCGAAGATTCGCTCGAAATGTCGACTCACCTGTTGGCGATGGTAGTGTAGGGTATGGAGGAAGGTTGAGTAGTTAGCAAAGCCCATGGCTTCAGCAATTAATACTTGCTCCTCGGCTCGAGGCGGCAGTGTCTGCGTTTGTTGATCGTCCAAATATTGCAGACGGTGTTCCAGGTTGCGCAGGAAAATATACGCTTCACGTAATTCCCTGGCTACATCGGCAGACAACAAGCGGTGTTGTGCCAGCACATCGAGTGCCACTAAGGTGGGGCGCGGCTGCAAGCGAGGGTCTCGGCCACCACGGATTAGTTGGAACACCTGAACGGAGAATTCGATTTCGCGAATGCCTCCAGGGCCGAGCTTGATGTTGCCGCGCAGGTCGCGCCGTTGTACTTCTTGACGGATTTGTGCATGGAGCGCGCGCATGGCGGCGAAAGCACCGAAATCTAGGTATTTACGATAGACAAAAGGATGCACCAATGCAGTAAGCGCGTCGTCTTGGCCACCGGATAACGGCCGACCCTTGATCCAGGCATAGCGTTCCCATTCGCGGCCTTGGGTTTCAAGGTATTGCTCTAGCATGGGTAGGCTTACTACCAGTGCTCCACTGTCGCCGTAAGGGCGTAACCGCATATCGACGCGGAATACTATATGGTCAGCGGTGATTTCGCCGATCGCACTGATAATATTGCGACCAAGAGCGATGAAATATTCGTGATTACTGATAGTATGCGCACCGTTGGTTTCTCCGTCTTCCGGATAAGCAAAAATGAGATCGATGTCGGAAGAGACGTTGAGTTCTTCGCCACCCAATTTTCCCATACCAACGATGATGAGGCGTTGCCGTTTACCACTTGATTCACCTAGCGGATTGCCGTATTTATGGCTAAGCCAGCGGTCCCAATGGTGCTCGGCAAATTGAACAGTTACCTCCGCTAAGGTCGTTACGGTAGCGAATACTTCGCTAAGGTCAGCCATTCCTGTTAGGTCGCGTACCATTAAGCGTAGTAGCACTTGTTTGCGCAGGCAGCGCAAGGCATGCTTAAGCGTGTTTTCATTATTGATAGGAACAGCGGTGAGCATGGCCTCCATGGTGTGGCGCTGCCACGGAGTATCAATATTGGCGACCAGCCAATCCCGTAATGGTGGATCGCTGTCCAATAGGCGTTGAGCATAGTGGCTATGACGCAGTGCGTACGCGATGCGGTCTAGTGGATTATCTAGCGCCCAGCGCGGTGGAATGGGGTTTATAGGAGGGCTATTCATCCGTGGCGAAGTGGGTAAAATAGAGATACCATCAATAATATACTGGAATTATGCTGGGCGGTTCGCTTTGTCGTCGCAGGCAGCATCTTCAATTTCTGGGCACCGGAAAGTAACTTTTAATATGGCCGCGAAGCGCATGTACGTGGAGAAAGAATAATGGCGACTATCGAATCAACTTTGAGCGAAACACGGGTATTTGCCCCTAGCGAAGAGTTTCGTGCACACGCTAACGTTTCCGGTATGGCTGGTTATCAGGCGTTGGTGGCTGAAGCAAAGAGAAACTACACTGCTTTCTGGGGCCGGTTGGCGACAGAATTTATCCATTGGCATCAGCCGTTTACTCAGGTGCTAGATGAACAGGAAGCGCCTTTTTTCCGCTGGTTTTATGATGGCGAGTTGAATGTTTCTTACAATTGTTTGGATCGTCACGCGGACACGCAGCCCAATAAAACAGCGCTTATTTTCGAAGCCGATGATGGCCAGGTGACGACGGTTAGCTATCGTGAACTTTACCGGCAAGTCTGCCTGTTCGCCAATGGGTTGCAATCATTGGCTGTTGCTAAGGGCGATCGGGTAGTTATCTATATGCCGATGAGTGTCGAAGCGATTGTTGCGATGCAGGCGTGCGCTCGTATTGGGGCAATCCATTCTGTGGTGTTTGGTGGTTTTTCCGCTAAGAGTTTGCATGAGCGCATTCTTGATGCTGGTGCTAAGGTCGTAGTAACCGCCGACGAGGGAATGCGCGGAGGGAAGGTCGTACACTTAAAAGCGGCGGTGGACGAGGCGCTAACCTTGGGCGGTTGCGATAGCATGCGGCACGTAGTGGTGCACCAGCGGACTGGCGGCGAGGTCGTCTGGCATGGTAGACGTGATATATGGTGGCATGATCTAGTCGCGGGCAAGTCGGAGACTTGTGAGCCAGTGTGGATGAACGCTGAAGATCCATTGTTTATTCTCTACACTTCTGGTTCCACCGGTCAACCTAAGGGAGTGCAACATAGTTCCGCGGGCTATCTGCTTGGGGCTATGCTGAGCATGAAGTGGGTGTTTGATTGCAAGCCAGATGATGTTTATTGGTGTACCGCTGATGTCGGCTGGATTACCGGTCATACTTATGTGGCCTATGGTCCATTGGCTATGGGACTGACCGAACTGATCTTCGAGGGTATTCCGACGTATCCTGATGCTGGGCGTTTTTGGAAGATGATCCAGGACCACCGAGTAACTACCTTTTATACGGCGCCGACAGCGATTCGCTCTCTAATCAAACTGGGCGCTAACTTACCAGAGCAGTACGATCTATCTTCGCTACGTTTGCTGGGTACGGTTGGCGAGCCAATCAACCCGGAAGCGTGGATGTGGTACTACGAGGTTGTCGGTCAGCGGCGTTGTCCTATCGTTGATACATGGTGGCAGACCGAGACCGGCAGCAACGTTATTTCGCCATTGCCCGGTGCTGTGGCAACCAAGCCCGGCTCTTGCACATTGCCGCTGCCTGGCATTATGGCCGATGTTGTTGATGAAGCCGGCCAACCTGTGGAGCAAGGTCGAGGCGGTTTTTTGGTCATTAAGCGGCCATTTCCTTTTTTGTTACGCACTATTTGGGGTGATCCTGAACGATTCAAGCGAACTTATTTCCCGGAAGACTTGGGTGGTACGTATTACCTCGCTGGCGACTCAGCCAGTCGCGATAGCGACGGCTATTTCTGGATTATGGGGCGGATTGACGACGTGCTGAACGTTTCAGGGCACCGCTTGGGCACAATGGAAGTGGAATCAGCTTTGGTGGCCAATCCTCTCGTGGCAGAGGCGGCGGTGGTAGGTAAACCGCACGAAATCAAAGGCGAGATGATAGTCGCTTTCGTTGTCCTTAAGGGGGCGCGGCCACTAGGTACGCAAGCACACGAAATCTCCCAAACTTTGCGTCAGTGGGTCGGTGCCGAAATTGGTCCGATTGCTAAGCCAGATGAGATTCATTTTGGCGATAGTTTGCCAAAAACTCGTTCCGGAAAAATTATGCGCCGGTTGTTACGTGCTGTCGCCAAGAAGGAAGAAATTACCCAGGATATATCTACCTTGGAAAATCCGGCGATTCTTGACCAGCTAAAAGAAACGGTGAAATGATCGTATGCTACGAAAATAACGAAAGACGGGGGGCCAGCCTGACATGCTCCCTTTCCCGCTGACGCGCGACATTTATTATAGACTTGGTCGCTGGTCAGCGGCTGCCTTGCTAGCGGCAGTGCTTTTTTTTGCTGGTATGGTGTTGGTGCTGCGTTTTTGGTTACTACCGAATATTAATCAATACCGCAATACGATTACCGTAGCTATTAGCCAGGCCGTTGGCTATCGTGTCACCGTTGGTCGAGTCAGCGCAAACTGGGTGGGTTTGCGGCCCCAGTTGGTATTGTGGCAAGTGGCGTTGTTTAACCGCCGTCAGCAGCCGATGTTAGCGCTCCACCGGGTAGAAGCAGTCGTTTCGTGGTGGAGCCTGTTTTTTAGTACAGTACAGTTGCATAGCCTGACCATCGATTCACCGGTATTGACCGTGCGGCGCCGTCGCGACGGAATTATAGATGTTGCTGGTATCCCCGTTAACCGCTCTGGTGGTAGTCGTGGCTTCGCCGGTTGGTTACTGCGACAGCATCATCTCCTGATTCTTAACGCTCGGGTGCAATGGCGCGATGATTTACGCCGGGCGCCGCCGTTGGAATTTAATAAAGTAAATTTCCGTCTGGATAACCATGGCAATCGTCACCGTTTTGGCCTGACTGCTATCCCGCCAGCTTCGCTGGCATCACCGTTGGATATTCGTGGTGACGTACGTGGTGCGACGACGGGAACATCGGCGGGCTGGCATGGCGAGTTATACGTTCGTCTCAATCGTGTTAATTTAGGGGCTTGGCGCGCATGGTTGACGTTTCCTTTTGTTCTTAGTCATGGTAGCGGCGGGGTGCAATTGTGGTATGTCTTCGGCAGCGGGCGACCGCTGAAAGTAACAGCTGATGTTCGTTTGAATGCCGTCCAGACGCGTCTGGACGGTAGTCTTCCTGTCTTATCGTTAACTCGGCTGCAAGGATGGCTGAAATGGCAGCGGCTGGGAAACGGTTTTACATTTAGCGTTAAGCAACTCTCCCTGGCAACACCAACGGGTATTACGCTGGCTCCAGCCGATGTGTTGGTACGTTATTCACCGGCAACCCAATCGTCACCAGGCCGAGGGGAAATACAACTGAAGCAAGTGGCGTTGACGCCACTCCGTAAGATAAGTGCTTATTTGCCGTTGCCTTCGTTACTAAGACAGAAATTGGCAACCATAGTGCCGCAGGGAATGTTTAATCATCTTATCGTTCATTGGCGCGGTGCATGGGACTCTCCGCAACAATACCAGGTGAATGGTCGTTTCACTGACCTTGGTATGAAACCATACGGCAAATTGCCTGGGTTCGAGGGGGTTAGCGGTAATGTCACCGCGGACGAAACAGGCGGTTCACTTTCATTGATTTCCCATAAGGGACAATTGACCTTTCTTCATGTTCTTCGTGCGCCGTTGCATTTAAATGCATTGGCTGTCCAAGCAGATTGGACGGTTCACGATCGACAAGTTGATGTAAATCTTACAAATGCGTCCTTCGCTAATACCAACTTTGCCGGGAACGCCTTTGGTAGTTACCGATTTGTGCACGGTACACCGGGTGTAATCGATCTGACAGCGCGGCTATTTCGCGTTGATCTGCGCGCGGTTAGCCATTACGTTCCTCTTAGCGTTAGTTTAGATGCTCGTCGTTGGTTGGACCAAGCATTTCTCGCAGGAACGTCTACCAACACACGATTACGCTTGAAAGGCAATCTTGCCGAATTCCCCTTCGTCAATGACCGTAACGGTATTTTTCGGGTGGCGGCGAATATCCGCGAAGCCACACTGCATTACGCGACTGGGTGGCCAAAAATCGACCATATAACTGGTGATCTACTATTCCACGGTGGGCGAATGGACGTTAATATTAGTCACGGTGATGTGTTTGGTATGCAGCTGAAGCCAGTACATGCGGTGATCCCCGATCTGGAAACGCCTGGCAAGGAAGTCCTGAATGTGACCGGCGTGGCAACGGGACCAACGGCGGGTATGCTGCGTTTTATTAACCGTAGTCCGCTGGCAAAAAAAGTCGGTGACGTTACCGAGCGCATGCGCTCGCGTGGCAAAGGCAGACTAACCCTAACGCTTAATATGCCGTTAAACCATGTGGACGATACGCATGTGTCGGGAGGGTATCAGTTCATAGATAATCGGATCGACGGCAGCAGTGGCGCGCCGGTATTGAATCAGGTCAACGGCACATTGCACTTCAACGAAGCATCTGTGACGGCTAATAACTTATCGGCATTTATTTTAGGCGGCCCGGCCTCGATCAAGATTGCGTCACAAACTGGCGGTGGCGCGCAGATTAATGTTCGGGGACGACTCAGTGCGATCAACTTGCGGCAAGCCTCGGCAAATCCTTTATTTAACGCACTAACCGGCGCGGCGGATTGGCGCGCGCGTATCCTACTGGATCGGCGTCGGACCGATGTTACGCTCGACTCATCACTGGTTGGGTTACGCTCGAATTTGCCGGCACCGTTCGCCAAGAAAAAATGGGTGGCTTTGCCATTTCACTTGGAAAAGCACGGGATCGGTGCTGGCCAAGATATCGTGACAGCCGCCCTTGGCCGCCGTTTGACCGCAATATTTCTCAGTAGAAATGTGAACGGACGAACAATTATCGACCGAGGAACGGTGAATTTCGGTAAAACGGCAGTGTTGCCTAAGCAGCCTGGCGTGTGGTTAAAGGGGCATTTGGCTATCCTGGATATTGACCGTTGGCGTGCGCTGTGGGCGCGAATGCCAGATAACAGCGGTCTAGCTGCTAAGCTGGCCGGGGCAAACTTAGACTTGGGCCAAGTTACACTGTTTAATCGTCGTTTTCCTGCGTTGCAGGTTCGTGCGCGCGCTATGGATGGTAGTCGTTGGCAGATTGTGTTGCGCGGACCTGATGCCAACGGCATCGTAAATTGGCAGCCTCAAGGTAACGGTAAGCTCGTCGCTCGTCTCAAGTATTTTTTCTTGCCGCCAGCGGAGCCAATGTTGCAAGCACTGCCTGAGCAAACGGCGGCACAGGAAACGCGAACATTTCCCGCGCTGGATATTATTGTAGATAAGTTACGCATCAATCGGCGTGCGTTGGGAAAATTAGTACTGGCGGCGGCGTATAATCACAAGGTACTACCTACCACGACAGATGACGATTGGCGGATTAACCGATTGTCACTGAGTAATACCGATTTTATTTTCAACGCTCACGGTCAGTGGCTAAATTGGCTAAGCACACCGCAAACCCAGTTGACATTGACCCTGGCGATAAAGAATATCGGCCGTTTTCTCGGTCGTTTTGGTTATCCGGGTATGGTGAGTCGTGGTACGGCGAGGCTGAGCGGAAACGTCACTTGGGCGGGTAATCCCCAACACATTAATTATTCAACGATGTCGGGGAAGTTGGCCCTGACAGCTGATAATGGGCAGTTTCTTAAGGTTGATCCTGGCATTGGCAAACTAATTGGCATTATCAGCCTCCAAGCGTTGCCACGCCGGATTACGCTCGACTTCAGAGATGTCTTTAGTGAGGGGTTTGCATTTAGCCATATTAGCAGTACCTTGCAGCTTCGCCACGGCGTACTCGCCAGTGATGATTTTACTATGAGAGGCCCAGCCGCGCTGGTTAACATATCTGGCAAGACCAATTTGGCCAAGGAGAATCAGGTGTTGACGGTGCGTGTTACTCCGTTGCTTGGGGAGAGCGTTTCCATGGCTGGTGCTTTGCTAGGAGGGCCGGTCGTGGGTATTACTTCGCTATTGCTTCAGCGGATATTGAAGGATCCCATTGGCCATCTGGTTTCTTATGAATACATGATTAGCGGTACCTGGGATAACCCCCAAGTTCGTAAATTGAAAAAAGCACCATTTACTGGCTTATTTGGTAATTAATGGAAAGAAAAGGACGGGATATGACGGTTTTTCGTGTGTGGCAGATGATCATGGTAGCGACATTGACCATGGGGTCAGCGGTTGCCAATGCTACGGAGGCAAAAATTTCTCCCACGTTGTGGGCGTTGCCGCGCACGGGGCGAACAATCCTGGCACAGTCGGCAATTCATCAGGCAGTTGGCCGTTATCTTCAACAGCCTAATAATATTTATTTAATTATTCATCGTGCTGCCGGTGACGAGTCTATGGCCAAGGCGGAGGAACTACGTTCTTGGCTGATTTCCCTGGCGGTAGAAGCCAGTCACATTAGTATTCTTGGTGATCTGGCGGCGAACCAGCCTCTACGTGTGGAGACCAGGAAGCAATGATACCTACCCAAATAACTCAGCACACCGCGACCGCGATCAAACGCCAGGAGTCTCATGGCGTTTTTCGCGTTGCAGGAATTCAGATGGCGTCAGGACCGAATTTGAGCGCTAACTTGAGTGAGGCGGAGCGATTAATCGAAATGGCTGTGGCACAGCAGGCTAACCTGGTTGTGCTTCCAGAGTATTTCGCAATGATCGGGATGAATGAAGTGGATGTGGTCGCGGCGCGTGAACAGGAACATCGAGGCCCGATTCAACAATTTTTGCGTGCAACGGCTAAAAAATACCGGATTTGGCTCGTGGGAGGAACTCTACCGTTAGAGGCCGCAGTGACAGGAAAGATGCGTAATAGTTGCCTCGTCTACGATGACAACGGTCAGCAAGTCGGACGTTACGATAAAATCCATCTTTTTGGCTTGGACTTAGGCAACGAGCACTACCACGAAGAAAACACCATTGAGCCAGGAGAGCGTGTGGTGGTGCTAGATACGCCATTTGGCAGAATGGGGTTGTCAGTATGCTACGACTTGCGCTTTCCAGAGCTTTACCGGGCGATGAAAGATGTGGATTTAATTGTGATGCCGTCGGCATTTACCGAGACCACCGGCAAAGCACACTGGGAAACGTTGGTGCGTGCCCGCGCTATTGAAAACTTGGCTTATGTCGTTGCGCCGGCGCAAGGAGGTTACCATGTCAATGGTCGTGAAACGCATGGCGACAGCCTCATTGTTGACCCCTGGGGCGTGGTGCTGGATCGTTTGCCGCGGGGTTCAGGTGTGGTGCTCGCCAGCATAAACCGAGCGTATCAATCGTCATTGCGCAACAGTTTGCCTGCTTTGCAGCACCGCACCCTTCACCAATGCTGAGGAAGATGAGTTATTCTATCCATAAGCCAGTTATGAAAAGAATGAAAGCGAGAATATGCCAGCCGATATACTGATTCCACACACGGAAAACCTGTTTGACACGGCGGAAAGCTGTTTGTTAACACCCAATCAGCTTGATGTAGCGCAGCTGCGCGGTGTGTTGGATCAAATGATGACGCATCGTGTGGATTATGCTGATCTTTATTTCCAATATGTGCGTGCTGAAAGTTGGAGCTTGGAAGAAGGTATTGTCAAAGCAGGTAGTTTTAATATTGACCAAGGTGTTGGCGTGCGTACGGTAGTGGGCGAAAAAACAGCGTTCGCCTATTCAGACGATATCAATCTGTCCGCGTTGCAGCAAGCCGCTGAGGCGAGTCGTGCTATTGCTCGTCAGGGTGGGACTGGCACAGTTCGCGCGATGAGCCGGTTGAATGGTCATGCCCTTTACTTACCTGATGATCCGCTGGCCAGTTTGCAGGACACTGAGAAGGTTGCCCTGCTGGAGCGGCTGGAACGTTATACACGCAGCCTTGACTCCCGTATTACTCAGGTAATGGCCCGCCTTAGTGGTGAATACGAGGTCGTACTAGTGACACGTAGCGATGGTGCTGTGGCCGCGGATGTTCGCCCTTTGGTCCGTCTTTCCT
>VAOX01063077.1_pt1 | contig 20627 bp, 26 predicted proteins | sample 3393891 | NCBI WGS metagenome assembly VAOX01 (sample SAMN08290429, study PRJNA428436) | hydrothermal vent metagenome | isolation source: Deep-sea hydrothermal vent chimney | place: Indian Ocean: Southwest Indian Ridge | depth 2822 m m | reverse complement strand
TAATGATGAACGACTTTTAACCAATTTCAGGGCTTTCAGGCTCATTTTATGCTGGAAACACGCACAGCGTTCAGGCTCATTTCATATTGGACAAGGCTTAAGCTTGATAAATGATATGGCTTAAATTACAGTCGTCGGGAAGGCCTGATTTTTTAATCGTTATTAATTATGAGATTCTGATTCGCTAAGGTTTAAACATCGTTATGGATCTGAATCTTCTTTGATTCCTTCAGCACGTAAGACATCGTATTTTGGTGCCTCAACGACACGACGAAGATCTCCTGAACTCCGCCATGCAAACCAAAGTCGAACCAAAAATGTTTTAACCAGTAGCAGTACAAACAGCAAGAGGAATCCCAGGAACACCCCTATCGCAGCATGCTCATGAAACTCAACAGGATGATTCAGCATCGCATGGACTCCTTAGTAATTCAGGCTCAGAATTTTGCTTGCAAATGACCATCTCTCCTCTCCGTACTTATAGATGCCATCCGTTCGGTTGCATACTCAAGATTTGCCAGATATAACGTCCCGATGCACTAGCTTGCAACCAAAAATAGATGCTACCCAAAAATGCCATGAAAACTAAATAAGCGATAAAGCCACCACGAATTTCGCTCTTCATACTCTAATCTCCCCAGTAACGAAAAAAACCGTACGCAATAGTACTTACCAGAAATATCAGCCCAAAAACCCACGCCGTCTTTAATGCCGTGGTCGGACGGCCATGTCGTGGAGCATCAGGTCGGGTCAACTCGTACTCAAGTATACTACTGGTATGTTTATCTGCATTACTGCTCATAGACATCTCCCATGTTCCTTTCGTGCTCTTATCATAATATATCTCCTTTCCTGGATCGCTTTAACATCCATAAAACACGGAGTCCGTAGCCGACGAAGAACGCCGTAGCCAAGCTTGCCACACCTACCGTTAGTACCCAAGCCAAAATCCATCCGGCTCCACTGGGGTGAAATGCATTCATAAGGGTTACTCCTCATTTTTTCAGTATAACGATACCAACCGCTAGTGAGCTACCGCGATTCGGAATTAGAAAACATGCGGCTAGATAATTCATGAACAATTACAGACAACAACGCTATAATAGCGATTGAAGAAATTGAACCGACTAATACCATGATGCTGGCCTATGTTATGAAATAGTAAACAATCTTTGTGTCTTACTTAATGGTAGTTACCGCATTTATCGGTTTGAAAAGAGTTCGGATATAAGTAGCTATAGCCTTCCGCGTTGCTTCCGGGAGGTGGCTGAAGGATGGCATAGCCGTTCCTTTACGTCCATCAGTAATCTCGTGATAAGCCCATATAGCACTCGGCTGCATACCCTGGAAGTTGATAGGTGCAGGCACAAGCACCTTAGCAACGGGTCCATTCCCATCCCCGTTAATCCCATGGCATGCGGCACAGTTGGTCGCATAAGCAGTCTTTCCTAAAAGAGAGGAAGCATCTGCAAAACTAGCGCTTACATCTGTGCTCGTGGAGGCTTGTTTGCCAGCAGTCTCGCTACGTGAGGCTACGTAATAGCTAACCGCCCAAAGATCTTTTGGAGGAAGAAAGCTGTTGAATGAATGTACCATCGACGGCATTGCCGTTCCCGGTCGCCCATAGTAAAGCAACTTGTAAAGGAAAGAGGGATCGAAGCGAAATTCTGACAGTCGCACTGGCGTTGGCTTCAAATAACTTGCAGCAGCCCCATCTGCATTACCGCTTGCTCCGTGACAACCAGAGCAGTTATTTTGGTAAAGTTCTCGCCCACGATTATCCACATCTGTGGTTCGCGATATGCGTGAGCTGTCCCTAAAGTATACGATCTGGTCGTATCCCGGATCACGCAATTTTCCGCCGTGATAGGCGTAGATCTCAACGACGCCGACACCTGGAATAAAACGTTTTTTTAATTCGCCGCTGCGCAGAAGCTCCTGTCTGCGAGCACGTCCTAGCGTTTGCAAATAAGCGAGTATCGCCTTGGCCTTTGATCCGGGTTTGGATGAACCCGAGTGAAACATCCAAGGAAATCCCGGCATGATGGACCACGGGTCAATCATGCGCGCATTGTATAGATGAACATACTGCCAGTCATCTGTATGTACCCCTCCCTCGCGGGTTAGATCCGGCCCGATCCGCCGAGTACCTAAGAGGTGAGGATACTGGTTAGCGTATTCCCAAGCCTCGGATGGCGCACCATAGCGTAGGGGATCATCACCAACTGGTCGCACGAACTGACTGTGGCAGTAGTCACATCCATTAGACATATACAATTGTCGACCCTTCATTTGCTCGGCATTGAGCACCAGCAGTTTTCGCTCGGCTGGTGGGGTACTGGCTATACGTGCTTGTTCACGAAACCACGGTAGGGCACCGGTAACCAGAAATGCAAAAATGAAGAACCCGACACCCGCAACGAAGAATATGACTAAGGCGCGTTCAACATTCGGACTTTTCATTAACAAGACTCTCCTTCAGGCAGCTGTACCAAGGGGGGATTTATCGTATTCTGGAGCGGGCGGCTACGCCAAAGATTAATAGCAATCAAGATAAAGCCCGTCAGGACAACAGTGCCGCTCAGTGTGCGGCTTATCCAGATGCCTTTGAGTGCCACAATCGATATATACCACGGATACCCATATGCCCAGTAATGCCCTTCCATTAATCCGCCTATCCACAAATCAATAAACATCCAGCTGGATCCGATAAAAGTCAACCAGAAAGACCACTCGCACAGTGCTCGATTGAGCGTACGCCCACCGATTCTTGGCCAAACAAAGTGAATAAAGGCCATCATCACGAATGTGCCAAAACCGAGCAATGCCATATGGGAATGACCTACCACCCAGTCACTAAAATGAATCAGCGGTTGTTCCAATAGAAGAGCCTGAAGTGGCCCCTGAGTGCAAACCATAAGGTAGAAAACCACGCCGGCTAATAGCCAGCGCAAGGGGATATTGTCCGCAACCTCAATCCACCGCCCCTGCATGGTTTTGTAAACATTATAGACCACAGTGTAGACGGTAAATAAAAGCATGATGGACGTGCCTTGGGCGATATACTGTGCCCACATTGGAATGGGACTATAGTAGTAGTGATGTACACCAACTAATGGGTAGAAAAATGCAAGGCTCCAGAATCCTAGTAGCGACAAGGAGTGCGAATAGATCGGACGACGCGTCAGGACAGGAAGCAGGTAATAGATAGTCGCCGTTGCGACAGGTGTAACGATTAACCCCACTAAATCATGGATAAATAATCCCCCGATAGCCGCTCCGGCAATGCCTGGCGCTACGTATGCAGGTACCAATCCACCCATGATCCAATTTAACAGAGACCAAGCAACGAAGGCCATGAGATACCAGCTCGACACATATAAATTCCGCTCCTTGCTGCGCGCATAGGACAGAAAGAAATTATAAGCCAGCACGGCAAAGGCCGGTATGATCATAATGTTGACGTAACTCGGGTATTCCATCCACTCTATCCCGAGGTTGTGGCCGCTTAGCAATGCAATCGTGCCGATCGCAATACATGTGTTGTAGTAGAAAAAGCAAAACCAAGCCGCACGCCCGCTGGCTAAGCGAACGTTCGTGAGTTTAGGAACCATATAATATGTGACGGCAAAGAAAATATTTATAAACCAACCATACGCTACCGTCTGGGTATGGACGAAACGCAAACGACCCCACTCAAGCGCAGGTGTATGGCTGAGAAAATTCGGCCATGTAAACTTGAGTGCAACAAGCAGACCGCCTCCCACAATAAGGTATAGAAGCCAAAAAATTGAAGCGTATATATGGCAGCGCACCAACTTAGGATCAATCAATGAATCAGATTTTTCTTGGTAGACGCTCTCTTTGGAGAACCTAGTCGAGGTGCCCAGATGGGACGGTTCGCTGACTGCGCTCGAAGCGCTAAATTTGGTCATATTTAAAAAACCTCCCTGTGCGGTTTCTCGAGTAGAAGTTGCCGAATTTATTTCTATACCTAGACCAAATCTAATGGATTGGGAGGCTAGCATAGAACAACGTACTACGCAAGATAAAGCTTTGTCTTACATAAAATGAGCCTTACCGAGATGCCTTTTAAACATAAATGAGCCCAAAATAGCTGTAATTGCTGGGGGAATATCCCCACACCGTAAGGAAAAGCGCAGCGCTGCAAACCTAAAGCTGATCTGGATAATTAGCAGGAATGAACGTGATGGTGGTATCGATGCCAGTCAAAGTACTGACGGCAACAGCCTGAACAGGAACTTTTTCGTTATTCCGACTTTCCAAGAATACTGAGAAGATTATTCACAATGTCGTTCAGAGCCTTCTGGTTCGGTTGCATGCGATTGTAAACCTGCAAGCCAAATATTCCGCTCATCAGCATCTTGGCGACAGATTCCGGTTTTAAGTCCGCGGCCAGTGTTCCATTTTCTTTTGCTTCACGCAGAACCTCGCAAAATAACTGTTCAATTTTCAGAAACATTCCGCTGACCCGTTTATTAATTTCTTCATCATCGGCAGGGATTTCCAGCAGGGTATTCACCAGTAAACAGCTTTTTTTCGCATTATCTTTTTCTACCTGATCGAGTAAAAAATCAAAAAACCGGCGTATGCGTTTGCGTGGGGCTTCATCAAAAGCAAGTATGCAATGGATGCCCTGATACAAATTTTCAAAATAATGATCCAGTGATTGAATAAACAGGTGGCGCTTACTTTGATACGCACCATACAGGCTGCCTGGTTGCAGTTGAGTTACTTTGGTTAAGTCTTTTATAGAGGTGTTCGCATAGCCCTTGCACCAGAAAAGCTGCATGGCCTTGTCTAGGACCTGGCCGTGATCAAATGATGGGGGTCTTGCCATTATGGTTCCTGGAAAAATGAAATTCCGACCATTCTAACAGTAGTTGAATGATCGCTCAATAACGATTACCATTGTTGAACGATCACTCAAAATGGAGAGAAGAAAATGGCACTATTTCCCGTACATGCTATAGATTCGGCCCCTTCTGCGGCAAAAGGCTTACTCGAACAAACACAAAAGAATTTTGGTTTTATTCCTAATCTGATCGGCGTTATGGCTCAGTCACCGGCAGTCACGGAAGCATATTTAAGCGTCGCGGAAATTTTCTCCCGCTCAGGTCTGTCTCCGATGGAGCAGCAAATCGTACTGCTAACCGTGAGTTATTATCATGAGTGTTGCTATTGCATGGCGGCTCACACAGCCATTGCCAGTATGCAGAATCTTGATTCGGATGTTGTACAGGCCATCCGTGATGGTCAACCTGTTGCAGATGACAAGTTTGAGGCTTTACGCAAGTTTACCCGCTCAATAATTGAAAACAGAGGCTGGCTGAATGACGAGGATGTGCAGGCATTTCTTGACGCAGGTTATGATAGCTCGCATATACTGGATATTCTGGTGGGCGTGGCACAAAAAACCTTAAGTAACTTCACCAATCACCTGGCAAAGACACCGCTGGATGAGGCATTTACTGAAGTAGCCTGGCAGCCTGCAAAATAGTCCCTGGAATGCATAAAAGCTACCCGGATAATATGTTCAGGATGCGCTGAGTGAAAGTCTTCTTTTTTTCTCGTTCCCACGCTCCTGCGTGGGAACCAGTAATCCTGCCGCTCGATCATCTCTGACTCTTTAGGGAACCTGTGCACGTGTTTTCTCTATCGCTTAAGTCATGCCCTGAAGACCTTGCCGAGAGGCGAATTGATTGTGCAGAATTTATCGTGCATCAAAAGACAAAACCTGCCCACCCACACTCGCTTCATACATTAGTCCGCCTTTGGCTATAGTGAATATGGCTACACCACTGGAGTAATCGACATTAGCCGAAGCGCCGTAAGTGGCGGCAACGGCGGATAGCTGGGCACCAAGTTCAAATTTTCCTTTCTTGAAGCGCGCCATCGCCTGCCTGTTCTTGAAAAAAATAATTTCGCGGTAAGCTTGTCCACCCAACTGAAAACCAAAGCTTAGCTGGCTCAGACTGCTACTGCCAATAATCCGGCCCTGCTGGAATACCGTACCGCTGCCATAGGCTCCACCAATCCCCATCGCGCCTTTGACAATATTGGGGTAGATCACATAGCCATAGGCTTTTGCAAAAAAACGGTTGAGTTTGGGATCTGCTTTTTTGAATGCGGCAACGGCTATCTTAGCATCACTTCTTGCCTCGCTTTTTGCATCAGGATCCCACCCGGCAAAGGCATTGGTGGCAAATAATGTTACAAATACAAGTGTAAAACCAATTAATAATTTCATTGTGTTCTCTCATGTCAATGACGAATTATTTTTTCTTTAAGCAGATATTCTGCTTCCCGAACAAAACGTTTGCGCTGTAATAATACCTGCCAACGACTGCCTTTTAGTTGTCGCCAGAGCACTGCGGAACGCATGCCTGCCAATAATAATGCCCGCACCATATTGGCGGTTGTATTATTGGATAAACGCTGACTGTCGCCTGTAACCATGATTTTAGGTTGCAGTTGGCTGACCGTATCCGTATAAATTCCAGCCAGGTTGGCGATTACATTTTCATGCGGCAGCGGAAAATGCACGCGCTGAGCGCGTGCATTTTCTATCCCCTTGGCAAGTCGTGACATCATTTTGTCATTTTTTATCAGCTTGTTACACAGGTGTAGCAGGCTAATAACATAGCGTGCAATATCTGTGTCCCTTTGTCCATCACCGCCTAGTTGCTGAGTCAGAGCATGTAAACCAATATAGAGATTGTCAACGCAGCCATAGACCTCCAGCGTGCTTTCAGGACTAGTTACAAACAGGGTTTCCAGCGTTGTCTCGTTGTCATTACCATTTATCTCGGAGCTTGTAGCCATTGCCTTCACCAGCGAGGCGGCCTGAAGTATGCCGGCCAGAGCCAGAGTTCGTTCACTGATACTGCTCATGCTATTTTATCCTGTCTGTTTTTCTGCGTGCCGGTTTGGCGCTATAAGTGATTAATGATGCCGCCACCCAGACATTCCTCGCCCTGATAAAAAACGATAGATTGCCCCGGTGTGACGGCCCATTGGGGCTGTTTGAATGTCACCTTGCAGGTAAGCTCATCGATTACGCTGATCGTGCAAGCGGCATCGGTTTGCCGGTAGCGCGTTTTAGCGCTGCAAATACAGGGTATTTGGGGTGGGGTACCGGCCGTCCAGCTTAAATCAGAGGCGTTGAGTTCAGTGTTGTAAAGCAGCGGATGATCATGCTGATCGACTACGATTAGCCGGTTATTGTCCATGTCCTTGTCGGCCACATACCAGGTAGCCCCTTCGTGACCACGGATGCCACCGATACCCAATCCCTGTCGCTGACCCAGTGTGTAATACATCAGGCCGTCATGCTTGCCAATATATTCATCGTCAGAGGTCACGATTTCGCCGGGTTGTGCGGGAATATAGCGTTGCAGAAAAGCCTTGAAATCACGCTCGCCGATAAAACAGATTCCGGTACTGTCTTTTTTATTAAAGGTAATAAGTTGATATTTTTCAGCCATCTGTCGAACGACAGGCTTTTCCAGTTCGCCAATCGGGAACAGGCTTTTCGCCAGTTGTGCCTGACCCAGGGTATAAAGAAAATAGCTCTGATCCTTGTTGTGATCCCGCCCCTTGAGCAATCGGTAGCGGCCATCCATGCAATCGATACGAGCGTAATGTCCAGTGGCAATCGCATCAGCGCCCAGTGATAGCGCGTAATCCAGGAATGCCTTGAACTTGATTTCCTTGTTACAGAGAATATCCGGATTAGGGGTGCGTCCGGCCCGGTATTCTGTCAGAAAATATTCGAATACCCGCTCCCAGTATTGATCGGAAAAATTAACACCTTGCAAATCAATACCCAGTTTGCCACAGACCTGCCGGGCATCTTCAAGATCCTTCTCGGCGTTACAGTATCCGTCACGATCATCACCTTCCCAGTTCTTCATAAATACGCCGCGCACGGAAAAGTTCTGCTGTTGCAACAGGAGGGCGGCAACCGAGGAGTCCACACCGCCGGACATACCGACGACAATCTGTCTGGTTTCTGATGGGGTCATTTAAACAAGTGGCTTACAATATTGATAAAACATTATCTCAATACTCACTGGCAAGTTTGAGTTCACACCATTGACCTGGCTCCAACCCGCCCAGGTTCCAGGCACCAATAGCATAGCGGATCAGACGCAGGGTAGGGTAGCCGACTGCGGCGGTCATACGCCGTACCTGACGGTTGCGACCTTCACGAAGGGTGATTTCCAGCCAGCTCGTGGGAATATGGGCACGGTAGCGTACGGGGGGGTGACGCGGCCAGAGTTCAGGTTCGGTAATAGCTTTGACCCTGGCCGGGCGGGTCAGGCCGTCTTTGAGTGTCACCCCGTTGCATAACTGCTGAATGACCGCAGGATCCGGCTCACCTTCGACTTGAACAAGATAGGTTTTCGGCATTTTCTTTTTGGGATGACTGATTCGGTGTTGCAGGGTACCGCTGTCAGTGAGCAGCAGCAGACCCTCGCTGTCCTTGTCCAGACGACCCGCAGGATAAACGCCGGGGCAGGAAATAAAGTCCGCCAGTGTGGCTGTCTCGCCGTCTCCATTCCGATCGGGGGAGAACTGACAAAGTACGCCATAGGGTTTGCAAAATGCGATCAATCGGGCCATCAGGGGGATTATATCAGCAAAAATTGGCCTGTTATTGCTATAATCCTGCGCCAGTTGATGTTGATACAGTTTTTTTAAATAACGGAGTACGCATGGCCTACGAGAAAATTGAGATCCCTGAGAATGGTGAAAAAATAACCGTTAATAAAGATAGATCACTGAATGTACCGAATAATCCGATTATTCCTTTTATTGAAGGCGATGGCATTGGCGTAGATATAACACCAGTAATGCGTAAGGTTATTGATGCAGCGGTGGAAAAAGCCTATGCCGGTAACAAACAGATTGCCTGGATGGAAATTTTTGCAGGTGAAAAATCCACCACTATCTATGGCCAGGATGTGTGGTTGTCGGATGAGACCATGGACGCCATTCGTGACTTCAGTATTGCTATCAAGGGGCCATTGACCACGCCGGTGGGCGGGGGTATTCGTTCGCTCAATGTGACCTTGCGTCAGGTTCTGGATCTCTATGTCTGCCTGCGTCCAGTACGCTACTACACGGGTACACCCAGCCCGGTAAAGGAACCCGAAAAAACGGATATGGTTATTTTCCGTGAAAATTCGGAAGATATTTATGCCGGTATCGAATGGGCAGCCGGCACCCCGGAAGTGAAGAAAGTCATCGATTTCCTGCAAGCTGAAATGGGGGTGAAAAAAATTCGTTTCCCGGAAACATCCGGGATCGGTATTAAACCTGTCTCCCGTGAAGGCACTCAACGTCTGGTGCGCCGTGCCCTTCAATATGCGATCGACAATGATCGAGCCTCCGTGACCCTGGTTCACAAGGGCAACATCATGAAATTCACCGAAGGCGGCTTTAAAGACTGGGGTTATACCCTGGCACGAGAAGAGTTTGGTGCCAAGGATATTGATGGCGGCCCCTGGTGCAGCTTTAAAAATCCGAATACTGGCAAGGAGATTATCGTCAAGGACGTGATTGCCGATGCCTTCCTTCAGCAGATCCTGCTGCGCCCGGAACAATATGACGTGATTGCCACCTTGAATCTCAATGGTGACTATATTTCAGATGCGCTGGCAGCCCAGGTAGGCGGCATTGGTATTGCGCCTGGTGCCAACCTGTCCGACAACATTGGCCTGTTCGAGGCGACCCACGGTACCGCACCCAAATATGCAGGGCAGAACAAGGTCAATCCCGGTTCTCTGATTCTGTCAGCCGAAATGATGTTGCGGCATATGGGCTGGACAGATGCGGCTGATCGGGTCATCAAGGGAATGTCGGCCGCCATATCGGCAAAAACCGTTACCTATGATCTGGAACGCCTGATGGAGGGCGCAACCTTGCTCAGCTGCTCCGGCTTTGGCGATGCCATGATCGAGAAAATGTAGGCGCAATAAAATATTCTCAACGTCCTGCATAAGGCCGTATAGCCATTCAGGACGTTGAGACCGTCTTTAATGCAAGCCCACTTGCTCTAATGTAGAAGAATTACTCAATTTAATAGCCGTTGCGTGCAGACCCTTGGGACCCTGGGTGCACTCGAATTCGACTAACTGCCCTTTTTTGAGTGTTTTGTAGCCCTCCATCGTAATGGAGGAAAAATGGGCGAAGATATCATCACCACCTTCTTCAGGCGCGATAAAACCATACCCCTTTGCGTTACTGAACCACTTTACTGTACCAGTAGACATGCCGTCCTAGCCTCCTTGTCGCTATCACTTCAGACGCTGACTACGTGACTAACGTCTTGTAAGTCAACAATTTATTTATGTTGTTAAACAGAATCCAATCTCAATCCTGCTACCAACAACTATAGTCAATAATTCTGAACTTGCATGTGAATAAGGACACAAAACAATACCCTTACACAGACAGGGATTGAATCCGCTTTTTTCAAACCCAAAATAAGCTAAACACGCGTTTCTAAACGCCGGTGAAGCAATATTGTCCAGAGAATATAGTTATTGGGACTAGGCAGTGAAACAAAGGTTCAGCTAAAATATTTCCTATGAGTAACCGAGAAAATAACACGCCGGAATGGGGTTCTAACGAGGGTTTAGCACTGGAATATGCAAAACCTGAGTTAAAACCGCCACCAATGTATAAAGTTGTGCTGCTAAATGACGATTACACTCCTATGGAATTCGTTGTACATATCCTGGAGATGTTTTTTGGCATGAATCGTGAAAAAGCTACCCATATCATGCTCAATGTCCACACCCGGGGCAAAGGCATCTGTGGCGTCTATCCGTACGACATAGCGGAAACGAAAGTAGCTCAGGTCAACGATTATTCGAGCCAGAATGAGCATCCGCTGAAATGTACGATGGAAGCAGAAAGTTGAACCACTTGAGCAGAAGGAAATCGGCATGTTAAATAAAGAGCTAGAACTGACACTGAATAATGCATTTAAACGCGCTCGACAGTTAAATCATGAATTCATGACAGTAGAACATTTACTCCTGGCTTTGCTGGATAACGACGCAGCCATTAGCATCCTGCGCGCCTGTGGTGCCAGCCTTGAATCCCTGCGTAAGGATTTGTCCACCTTTCTGGATGAAACCACGCCCCTGATGCCCATGGCGGAGGAACGCGAGACCCAACCTACACTAGGCTTCCAACGTGTCTTGCAGCGAGCTGTTTTCCACGTACAGTCCTCAGGTAAACGCGAGGTCAGCGGCGCTAACGTACTGGTGGCTATTTTCAGCGAACAGGAATCCCAGGCGGTTTATTTTCTGAAGAAACAGGACATTTCCCGTCTCGAAGTCGTCAATTACATTTCTCACGGTATTTCCAGAATACCGGATAATGAGCAGTCGGAGACCGGTGGTCATAGTGACGAGGAAAATGGTGAAATGGCGGCTCCGAATCCGCTACAACAGTACACTGTCAACCTGAATGAACAGGCCCGCAATGGCAAAATTGATCCCTTGATTGGGCGCAAGCATGAAATTGAACGTACTATTCAGATCCTCTGTCGCCGGCGCAAGAACAATCCATTGTTCGTCGGTGAAGCCGGGGTTGGCAAAACAGCGCTGGCTGAAGGTCTGGCGAAAAAAATTGTAGATGGTGAAGTACCTGAAGTGCTGAGCAACTATACCATCTATTCACTTGATCTGGGCGCACTGCTGGCTGGCACCAAATACCGTGGAGACTTTGAAAAACGTTTCAAGGCCGTTCTGGCCGAGCTTAAAAAAGAAGCCGGATCAGTGCTGTTTATTGATGAGATCCATACCATTATTGGTGCCGGTGCCGCATCCGGTGGTGCTATGGATGCCTCCAACCTGATTAAACCCGTACTTTCCAACGGCGAACTCAAATGCCTGGGCTCGACTACCTATCAGGAATATCGGGGCATTTTTGAAAAAGACCGGGCATTGGCACGGCGTTTTCAGAAAGTGGATATAGTCGAGCCCACTGTTGAGGAATGTATCCGGATTCTTGAAGGACTGAAGACCCGCTTTGAAGATCATCACGAAGTTCGTTATACCCGCCAGGCTCTGCGCACCGCTGCGCAGCTCTCCGAACGCTATATCAATGATCGCCATTTGCCCGACAAGGCGATTGATGTAATTGATGAGGCCGGCGCAAACCAGCGCATGCAGCCGGTTTCCAAACGCAAGAAAACGATTGGTGTGCGTGATATTGAAGGCATTGTCGCCAAAATTGCCCGCATCCCACCTAAAACTGTGTCGTCTACCGATATGGAGGTACTGCGTAACCTGGAACGGGACTTGAAACTGGTTATTTACGGTCAGGATCAGGCTATCAATAGCCTCTCGGCGGCAATCAAACTCTCCCGGGCGGGACTGGGACATGAAGACAAACCCATTGGCTCCTTCCTGTTTGCCGGCCCTACAGGGGTAGGCAAGACCGAAGTGACCAAACAGATGGCGCGCATCATGGGCATCGAGTTCATTCGTTTCGATATGTCTGAATATATGGAAAGCCATACGGTATCGCGCCTGATTGGCGCACCCCCCGGTTATGTCGGTTACGATCAGGGTGGCTTGCTGACCGAGGAAATCAACAAACACCCGCATGCCGTGCTGTTGCTGGATGAAATTGAAAAAGCCCACCCGGAAGTTTTCAATTTGTTATTGCAGGTGATGGATCATGGTACCCTGACCGACAACAACGGTCGTAAAGCTGATTTCCGCAATGTTGTTCTGGTGATGACATCCAACGCTGGTGCTGATCGTATCAACCGCGCCTCCATTGGCTTTTCTCATCAGGATCATTCCAGTGACAATATGGACGCCATCAAGAAAACCTTTACCCCGGAGTTCCGCAACCGTCTGGATGGCATTATTTCCTTCAAGCAGTTAGGGCCAGATGTTATCGGACAGGTGGTAGACAAGTTTGTATTCGAACTGGAAGGTCAACTGGAAGAAAAAGGTGTCAGCCTGCATATAGATGACGAGGCTCGCACCTTGCTGGCGGTACACGGTTATGACCCTGGCATGGGTGCGCGTCCCATGGCTCGCCTGATTCAGGATAAGATCAAAAAACCACTGGCAGAAGAATTGCTGTTTGGCAAACTGGCAAGTGGCGGGCAGATCAGAATCAGCGTGAAAAATGGCGAGTTCAGTTTCGAGCTGGAAAGCAGGGAAGAACTGGCAACGCACTGACAGGAAACATGTCTGCTGACTTTGTTGGGCTTCGCGTTGCTCAGCACCAACCTACGCAATTACAAAAGCCTGTAGGTTGGTGCTGAATGAAATAAAGCCCAACAATGCATGACGTTTAGAACAGCTTTAACGGCCGCGGAAAACGATGCGGCCCTTACTTAAATCGTAGGGTGTCAGTTGGACTGTGACTTTATCGCCCGTGAGGATGCGGATATAATGTTTGCGCATTTTTCCTGAAATATGCGCGGTAACTACGTGACCATTTTCCAGCTCTACGCGGAACATGGTATTGGGCAGGGTTTCACTAACCGTACCTTCCATTTCAATGTGTTCTTCTTTCGCCATTCGGTGTTAATGCCTGTTTGTGACCTGAATTTACTCAGCGCGCATAATGCCTGAAATAGACGCAATATTCAAAAGACATTTCACCTTCTGGAAATTATTATGCTCAAAAATCCAGATTCACAACGTGGCTCAAACAGCGATAGCATGGCTCCAGTCCACCTCTGACCAGCTAACCGAGGGATGAGGCTGATCAGACTTTAGTACGATTTCCATTCCCAGCACCCGGCTGAGATTATCCAGACCATCAATATCGGCAAGTTCTGTACGCAGATGCTCAAACTGCTCATAGTTGAGTCGAATGAGATTGGGCGCAAAACCATGTTTCAGTTCAAACCGGCGGGCAAGTTGATAGATAAAACTCAGCATGGCAGTCTCCTGCAGGTAACTGTTTGTCTTACCTATAAGTATCGGCCAAAAAAACTGTTTTTTAAATATTGGCGTGTAAATATAAACCAAATCTAATGGTTTAGACTAAAAGGTGTCTTTCAAAAGAGTGCGGCAGATATAGGATTTACTTCAATTATCGCTCATTACATATTGATATTGCTAATATTCATATCGTAATCTTCAGAAGAATTCTTGGTGCTCAATGTTTTAACAGATCTATTGTCAATTTGGCAAGATTAGAAACCTTGTCATCTGAACCCAACTTTGCACGTACCTTTTGTAATTCATTTTTAATTGACTGGCTGTAATCAATGTCGCTTAGTATTCTGATAATTTCATGGGCAATTTTTCCCGCTTTGGCTTCATATTGAATTAGCTCGGGAACGACACGTTTACCTGCGACGATATTGCAAAGACCGATGTGATCAACCTTGACCATTTGTTTAGCAATCAAGTAGGAGAGGTTGGAAATGCGATTGATGATGACCATCGGTGTGCCGATCAGGGCAATTTCAAGTGTTACCGTGCCGGAAACCGTGATAATGGCATCACACACGGCCATGATATCGTAACTTCGGTTTTCAAGCAGGGTGATGGTCGGTGTTTCTGCATCAAGATAGGGGGTGAAGATCTCGCGTTTGAGGGTCGAGGCGATAGGTAGCAGAAATTGAATTTGCGGATTTTGCTGTTTTAGTCGTTTCGCGGTTTCAATAATGATGGGCATTAGGCGCTTGACTTCGCTTTGCCGACTGCCGGGAAATAAGCCCACGACAGGCTGCTGTGCATTGATTCCAAATTCAGCACAAAGAAGGTCACGCCCCGCGCTGGCATGAACCTCTTCCGCCAGCGGATGGCCGACAAAACGCACCGGCACATGGTGCCGGTGATAGAAGTCCAGTTCGAAGGGGAAGATGACTGCCATCATATCCACCAGCTTGCGAATCTTTTTGACTCGCCACTGACGCCAGGCCCAGATTTGTGGGCTGATATAAAACAGAACCTTGATGCCAAGCTGTTTGGCCGTTTTGGCCAGGCGCAAATTGAATTCGGGATAGTCGGTAAGAAACAGAAGATCGGGAGGGGCGGTTTTCAGAATTTCACGCATATTGTCCAGTGCGCCAAAGATCACCTTACGATGCGCCCAGATCTCCACCAACCCCACGACGGCCATTTCGGCTGAGTCTACCCGGATTTCCACCCCGGCTCTGCGCATACATTCGCCGCCGATACCGAAAAATTCTACCGAAGGGTCGATGGCATGCACCGCCTCAACCAGGCGGGCAGAATGCTGATCGCCGGAGGCCTCACCAGCAATAATCATAATGCGCATGGTTTTCACCTAAGGAAATCTCATCTAATTCCAGACAGTGCTTCGAGAAGCTCAGCACGAACGGTACTATTTTTATACATCATAATACCATCCGTTCGCCCTGAGCCTGTCGAAGGGTGCTGCATGAATTAAGCTAGGTTTGCCTAAACCGCCGATCTAATAATGCTGACAATTTCTTTTACCTGTTTATCGTCGAGTTCAGGAAAGACAGGCAATGACAGACAATGGTTTACCACATCATCGGTCACGGGCAGGCTGACGTTGGCGCAAAGTTTGGCAAATACTTTCTGTTTATGCAGGGGAATAGGGTAATAAATGGCGCAGCCAATTTGAGCCTCAAGCAGTTTCTGCATAATCGCATCACGCTTGTCACTGAGCAGGGTGTACTGATGATAGATGTGCTCACCCTTGCCGTCCTCATGTGGCGGTGTAACCAGATTTTTCAGTAATGAACTGTACTGGTGGGCAGCGCGACGGCGACCATCATTATAGCTTTTCATACGCTTGAGCTTGATGCGCAGAATAACCGCCTGAATTTCATCAAGACGACTGTTATAACCAATGATGTCATGATGATAGCGTTCGCTACTGCCGTGATTGCGCAGTATTCTTAACTGTACAGCGATCTCGTCATCATTGGTGGTAACCATGCCGCCATCGCCGTAACAACCAAGATTTTTACTGGGGAAAAAACTGTGGCAACCGGCAAGACCGATACCACCGGTCATCTGATTATCGATACCCGCGCCAAAGGATTGTGCACAGTCCTCAATGACCTTGAGTCCTCGTTTTTTGGCAATCGCCATAATGGCATCCATATCGGCAGGTTGGCCAAATAGATGTACCGGAATAATGGCGGTGGTTTTATCCGTGATGGCGGCTTCGATCTTTGACGGATCAATATTAAAAGTATCGGCTTCAATATCGACAAATACAGGTGTGGCACCGACATAGTCGATAGCTTCAGCGGTAGCGATAAAAGTAAAGGCTGTGGTGATAACCTCGTCGCCCTTGCCGATGCCAGCGGCAAGCAGAGCCAGATGCAGAGCATCGGTGCCCGAAGCACAGCTGATAGCATGTTTGACGCCAAGATAGTCCGCCGCCTCTTTTTCAAAGGCCTGTACGTTGGGGCCGAGAATAAAATGGGAATTATCAAAGGTTTCGGCCAGAGCGGCCTGAATTTCGTCCTTAAGTGTCTGATACTGACCCTTGAGATCGACCATTGGGATCATAATCTGAATACCTCGTTAGTGCTTTGGTTTGTTTGACCGGTTTACTGTTGGTTGAGAAGCCGGGTAATTTCGATTGCAGTTTCCAGTGCGCGCAAACCGGCCTGACCACTGACAACCGGTTCTTTGTTATTTATGATGCAATCAAGAAAGGAATTGATTTCGCTTAACAGGGCATCGCCCTGTTCGAAGGTGCATTCCTCACTGGTTACATCTGAAATTCCGGGAAACATTTCGCCGCTGCCCTTGCGATGCACGGCCAATTTTTTATCCTGAAAATCAATAGAAATATAGGCATCCTGCTGGAACAGGCGCATCTTGCGTTCGCTTTTTATGCTTACACGACTCGACGTGACATTGGCGACACAGCCACTTTCAAATTCGATGCGGGCGTTGGCGATATCGATATCCTGTGACAATACCTGTACGCCATTGGTGCTGATGTGTTTAATGGGAGAGGAGACAAAATCGAGAATAATGTCGATATCATGAATCATGAGATCCAGTACCACATTAACATCGGCACCGCGTGGATTAAATGGTGCAATACGATGTGATTCGATAAACAGGGGCTGTTTAAGGATATCTTCCAGCGCCATGATTGCCGGGTTAAAACGCTCCAGATGGCCGATCTGAAAAATCAAGTTATTGGCTTTGGCCAGCGTAACCAGTTTGGTCGCTTCTTCAACCGTGGATGTGATAGGTTTTTCCAGCAGAACATGAATATTATTTTGCAGAAAAAAACGGGCTACCTCATAATGCTTTTGGGTGGGAACAACGATACTGACAGCATCTACCTTGCCAGGCAGATCATGGTAGTCATGATACACTTCGATATCGTGTTCATCGGCAATGCCTTTGGCAACATCCTGATTAGTGTCGCAGACAGCGACAAGTTGCGAAGCATCCAGTGAGGCGTATTTCTGAGCGTGGAACTTACCCAGGTAGCCAACGCCAATTACGGCGGTTCTCAGTTTTGTCATGGTTGAACGGTATGTTTCCGGGTTGTTTTCCGGGCTGTGAAAGGAACCCGGATTTTCTCATTTTAGCGTTGATAAATCAATGATATATATATGTATGCCTGGGATCAAAGATAAATTCAGACGATCCAGGTCTGAATTCATTCCATACTAATGGGGAGAATGTGTGAACGTCTTGAAAGTAGCAGAGTGGGTTGCCGGGGTGGATGAAGTTGGACGCGGCCCGTTAGCCGGGCCGGTGGTAGCGGCAGCGGTGATCCTGGATCCGAATCGGCCAATAGACGGACTAGTGGATTCAAAAAAAATCAGCGCGAAAAAACGTGAGCGGCTGGCGCTTGAAATACACGAAAAGGCGCTGGCCTGGGCATTAGGGCGCGCCGAAGTGGAGGAAATCGATAGCATTAACATTCTTCAGGCCAGCCTGCTGGCGATGAAACGAGCCGTGGCGCAACTGCAACCGGTTCCCCATCGGGCACTGATTGACGGTAATCGTTGTCCGCAACTAGATTGTCCATCTGAAGCCATTATCAAAGGCGATGCTACGGTGGAAGTCATTAGTGCTGCTTCGATTATAGCCAAGGTGGCACGGGATCAGGAAATGGCCGAGCTGGATCTGGACTATCCAGGTTATGGCCTGGCCCAGCACAAGGGATATCCTACTAAAATGCATATTGCGGCTTTGCAGCGCCTGGGTGTCAGTCCAATCCATCGGCGCAGTTTTGGGCCGGTCAAGAAGCTGCTGGCCTGAGCCAGACAGATCATCAGCCTGGTTTGGCCCATATGTCACTATCCGTTCACAGGCATTTGTTTTAATAGGAAAATCGCGTTATAAATAGAGAAACATACAGCTAATAGAGATAATCTTTTTTCGCGTATAACAAAAAAGTTAAATACCTTGCAGTTACGCTTGTACCGCAGATGTGAGAACAGCATGAACTTGCCTTTGATATTGAGACTGGATATAACCGGACAGCCGATAAACTGGATTCCCTGGCAGGAGGCAGTCTGTCTGTACGCCAGCGAACGGGTGGCCTGGACGGCGGGGGAATACAAGTTTTCTCTGCATGGCGGGATCAGCCGCCTGACCGGTGAGATCAGCATTATCGAGATCAACTCCATTATTGCCGTTAAAGGTGAAAACCGCCGCGGCCTGCGCCATCTGGCTCCGCCCCTGAATAACCTTGAACTGTTCCGTCGCGATCATCATCTTTGTCTCTATTGTGGCAAGAGTTCCAGGGTTTCTCTACTGACTCGTGATCACGTCAAACCGATTTCCCGTGGCGGGAAAAATCACTGGCTTAATGTCGTTACCGCTTGCAAGCGTTGTAATACCCGCAAGGGTAGCAAGACACCGGAAGAGGCGGGCATGCCGCTGCTGGCTATTCCCTATGTGCCCAACGTGGCGGAGTATCTGGTACTGCGTAATCGCCGCATTCTTGGTGATCAGATGGATTTTCTCAAAATGCAGTTCAATGAAATCGACCGTGAATGGAAAATGTAGGAATCAACAACCACCCGCAGAGCGAGTGGCATGATGAAAGCCCCTGGAAGTGGCTATTGTTAATGTGACCCACCCTATAGCATACCTATAGAACCTCCCGGTTCGAAAAACTCATTGTATTCTCTGCACGACGGAACGGCAGAGCCTTTTTGAGTTTCATCACCAGAGGCGGTGGTTTACCTATGTCGAATTACTACTCTGTCAACAGACATACTGATTTGTAGAATGTGCGCCTCTGTTTATTAGCGTATTCGACGCTATATGTAGCTGCCTTCGACTGACTGAAGATTCAGGACGGATTCTTTTTTATCGGGCATAATTAATAAAAAATTAGAGCAGGATTACATGGAAGTATTGTGCGCACTGAATTAATCAGTCAATCAAATAATGCCCAGCGCAGTAGTGAAATTACGATACTGAGCAGGTGCAAAAAAGTCATTATTGCTTCGGCTCTTGCGTTAGCGGGGCTTTTGATCTGGCAATTTGTTCGTCATGATGCGCCACCTCCCCTGGTTGTCTCTAAGCACCTTAAAACAAAAGAGCCTGTTGCTGGCACGTAACCGTCCAAACTAGGCCATTATATCCATTCTGAGAAGTTAGCATCAATTTTCCCCTTGAATCCATACGAGGAGAAAGTTATGAATAATCAATTACCCCGCAAGACAATAAAAATACGCCGCAGTACCGAACAATGGCAAGCAATTATGTTGGCCTTTGCCGACAGCGGACTTACTCAGGAGGCATTTTGTGCACAAGAGTCATTGGCTATGAGTACTTTTAGCAAGTGGCGGCATAAGTTAACGTCTGCCACTGCCCATGTTCTCGGTGATGAGAATAGTCCGATGTTTGTCGATCTGACAAGAATCGCAGCGCATGATCGGCAGCACAGTGTCTGGGATATCAAACTCTCTTTGGGTGAGGGGATGAGCTTAAAAGATAAAAGGGGAGTGCGGCCGAGCAAGGTCGATAATTCCAGCGGGTTAGAATCCCGTCCCGGCAAGGTAGGTCAGCCACCGGGTAGCAAACATCGGGCAGGCGGAGGTGACTCCAAATGTTAAGCACGGTGGGCGCAAGGCAACAGGCCGTAAGCATTAGCTGAAGTGATTTAGCCTCGTAAGATTCTACACAAGCAGGGCGACAGGTTTCCCCTCCTGGAAGCCTCCATTGTATGATACGCATGACAAGTATCATAAAACTGCTTCGGGGTTGTAAAGCATGGCATGTTGACCACTATGAATTATTGGCAACTCGGGAGATCTTGAGTGGTCTTTCAGGAAAGAGAGTAAGTTGAACAAGTGATAATAAAACGAGAACAACTGATGCGACTCAAGAAGTTGGATGGTGGCGTAGTACCTGTGAAAGTGTGTAATGCATCTGGAGGAAAGGCCATCACGACAATAACAACGTTGCAAGGACACACGCATTATGCCCAGTAATAAAGAAAGCGTGGAAACAAAATTGCAACGCATAGCGTTAAAAGCCAGCGAAGACAAGGACTGTCAATTCACCAGTTTATTTCATTTAATGAACGAAGAATTACTGCTGGAATGCTTCACGCAGCTAAAAGGAAACGCCGCGTCAGGCATAGATAACATCACCAAGGAAGCGTATGCC
>VAOX01051120.1_pt1 | contig 20641 bp, 16 predicted proteins | sample 3393891 | NCBI WGS metagenome assembly VAOX01 (sample SAMN08290429, study PRJNA428436) | hydrothermal vent metagenome | isolation source: Deep-sea hydrothermal vent chimney | place: Indian Ocean: Southwest Indian Ridge | depth 2822 m m | reverse complement strand
AACGCCATCACCGAACGGGTGAATAACGAAACTATAGAATATTCAATACTCTCAATAACTTACCGCACTATTGCGTGGTCAACTGATGAATTTAGGATTATATAATACACAATATTCTCAACCACTTAGCGCATTATTGCGCGGTCAACTGATTAATTTAGGTTAACGGGACAGCCATGCCGAATGGGTGTATACACAGACCGAAGAAGAGCCAGTAGCTTTTTAGTATAAAAAAATTATGTTTCCGTGAGCACCTGATTAACATCAGCGCGTCTGTTGGCGCAATAAGGAGAAAAGGAATGTAGTATCTCGGGATAATTGATGCAGGAGGTGGATACACATCCTGCATTCCTCACTTTTTGTTAGCTAAATGCCGCAATGCAGAGGGACATCAACGCAGCCGGGTAAATACCCAGCATTAATACCGCAAGGCCGTTTGCACTAAGCGCTATCTGCATATCGGGTTGGCAGCTTATCTCACTCGCATCTTGCGCTTTATCAAAATACATAACCTTGATAATGCGCAGGTAGTAGTATATTCCAATAATGGAGAAGAACACTGCAACCAGTGCAAGCCACAATAAATCAACATTGACAACCGCTGTTAGAACCGCCAGTTTAGCCCAGAAGCCTACGGTTGGAGGCACACCGGCCATTGAGAAAATAATAATTAGCATCATAAATGCAAACCAGGGGCTGCGCTGATTGAGCCCTTTAAGGTCGTTTATTTCATCTGCTTCAAATCCTTTGCGAGCAAGCAATATAATAATACCGAACGCACCCAGTGCCATTAGTGCATAAACCAGTGTGTAGAACATGGCCGCAGCATAACCTTCCTGGTTACCCGCCAGCAAACCTAACATAATAAAGCCTACATGTGATATGGTGGAATATGCAAGCATACGTTTCAGGTTAGTTTGTGCGATGGCAACTACATTACCCAGTACCATTGATAATACCGACAGAATAATCATCATATCCGTCCAGTCCGTCTGCAAACCGCCCATGCCCTCAGCAAGCAGTCGAATAATCATTGCAAACCCTGCAACTTTTGGCGCTGTTGCAATATAACTGGTAACGGCTGTTGGTGAGCCGTGGTAGATATCGGGTATCCACATGTGAAAAGGTACGGCTCCGAGCTTAAAGGCCAGACCAATAAGTATAAAGACCAGCCCAAACACCAGTACAATATTATCGCCCTGAAGGGTTTCTATGGCAATACCGACTTCGACAATATTTAATGAGCCTGTCATGCCGTAGACCATCGACATACCGTAGAGCAACATACCGGAGGCAATTGCGCCCAGCACAAAATACTTCATTGCCGACTCTGAAGCTTTGGGGTTCTCTCGATCAAATGCAACCATGGCATAAAGCGATAAAGACAGTAGTTCTAGCCCAAGGTATAGCGAAAGAAAATGATTAGCTGAAATCATTACCAGCATACCCAGCAGGCCAAACAGACCCAGTACATAGTACTCGCCTTTGAAGATATTACGCTGCTGCAAATATGAACGTGAATACACAAAAACCAGGGCGACCAGTAGTACAACGCTGTATTTTAAAATTTGCGAGAGGGTATCACTCACAAATAAACCGTTAAATGCAATTTCACGAGACTGAGGACTCTGCTGTGTCATTAACAGCAATGTAACAATTAATCCAGTTTGGGATATTATGTAAGTTACATTACGTCGCTCATCACTCAGATAGACATCTATTACCAGCACGGAACAGGCCAGTGCCAGTAAAAAAATCTCCGGTGTGGCGATTGAGAGATTGAGCATTTCAAGTGTCATTATAAGTTCTCTAAAATATTATTTACTGTGATTTCAGGATCAACAGGCCAAATCAACCCGCTAGTGAAGCTTCTGCACAGATATATGTTGCAACAGGTTTTCTACCGTAACATGCATTACATCTACAAGGGGCGCTGGATACAGGCCTAACGCCAGAACAGCCACTGCAAGTATTGACATAATCGTTAATTCACGGCTGTTTATATCCTGTAAGGTCTTTACATTATCGTTTTTAATTTCGCCATAAAACACACGTTTCACCATCCACAGGGTATATGCGGCACCAATAATTAAGGTGCTTGCGGCGAGGAATGCAATCCAGAAACTGGCTTTAAATGCTGCCAGGATAATCATAAACTCTCCTACAAAGCCGGATGTTCCTGGTAGCCCTGCATTAGACATTGAAAAGAATACGGCAAATGCAGCAAATATCGGCATTGTGTTAACAACCCCGCCATAATCGGCAATTTCACGGCTGTGCATGCGATCATAGAGTACGCCAATCATCAGGAACATTGCGCCGGAGATAAATCCATGGGATATCATCTGCACCATTGCTCCTTCTACTGCAAGTGTAGCGCCAGCTATATCAGTATCTATTCCAATTTTGAAAATCACAAAAAGACCCAGCGTTACAAAACCCATATGTGCGATAGAAGAATAGGCAACAAGTTTTTTCATATCTGTCTGCACGAGCGCGACAAAACCAATATAAACTACGGCAATGAGCGACATTGCAATTATTAACCAGTCCAGTGATGCGCTGGCATCCGGTGTAATAGGCAAAGTGAAACGCAGGAAGCCATAACCACCAATTTTCAGCATAATTGCTGCCAGTATGATAGAACCACCAGTCGGTGCCTCAACGTGTGCATCAGGTAGCCAGGTGTGTACCGGCCACATCGGTACTTTCACAGCAAAAGCCGCCAGAAATGCAAAAAATATTAACGTCTGCTCTTCCATGTTCAACGGTAATTTATGAAAATCCTGAATGGCAAAACTGCCCGACTGCTGGTACATATATATCATGGCTACCAGCATAAAAACTGAGCCAGAAAAAGTGTATATAAAAAACTTTATCGTTGCATATACTCTTTTCGGGCCACCCCAGACACCGATAATGATGAACATGGGGATTAACATGGCTTCCCAGAATACATAGAAGAGCATTGAATCAAGGGCAGAGAACACGCCATTCATTAAGCCTTCCATTATTAGAAAGGCCGCAAGGTACTGCGAGGCTTTTGATTTAATCACTTCCCATCCGGCCAGTATCACCAGTATGGTAGTAAAGGTCGTCAGGATAATAAGCGGCATCGATAAGCCATCTACTCCCAGATGGTAGTAAATATTAAAGTCGCCGATCCACTCAAATCGCTCTTCAAACTGCATGGACGCAGTTGTAGTATCAAACCCTGTGTACAAACCGATGCTTAATACAAACGTTGCGATGGATACAATTAGCGCAAGACGCCGTGAGCCTTCTGAGTCGTCGCCTCTGTCACCAGACATTAAAACGGCTATGCCACCAAAAATTGGCAACCAGACCACCAGGCTAAGAAGGGGCCAATCTGCAAACATTATGATTTAATCCTGAAGTTATTTTTCATTGTAAATTTCTTTCTAATTTCCGCAGGCCGAACCCGGTCTAAACACAACTGTTTTACCCGATTTAATCTATTGGGAGAAAGCCCCTGGCCCAACCTGCATTCTAAATTTTTTATGGCTTAAAATGGTTTCACGAATAAATACAAAAGCCCGACAAGCCCAAGTATCATCGCAAAGGCATAGTGGTACAGCATACCTGTTTGTATATGACGAACCACACCGGCAAGCCAGCCAACAGCCTTCGATGAGCCATTAATTACCAGACCGTCAATAATGGCGACATCACCCGCTTTCCAGAAGCCATTACCCAGCCCACGACTGCCATCGCTGAATATTTTCACATACAGTTCATCTATCCAGTATTTTTTATCCAGCATGTTATAGATAAATGAAAACTTCTGTTTTGCTGTGTCTGCAATCGTTGGATCTTTCATGTAAATATACCAGGCTGAGCCAACACCTGACATTGCAAGAATAAATGGCCACGAAAATATGCCGTGCTGAATCATTGCCCATTCACCATGGAACACCTGTGTTTGAGCTACATATATGGCATCTGTAAAGAAACCGCCATATAACATGGGCTCTATGGTCCACCAGCCAATAATCACTGAAGGTATGGCCAGTGCAATTAATGGCAGAGTTACTACCAGGGGTGTTTCATGTAAGTGCTTGCGAGTGTGTTCATCCATGCGCTCTTTACCGTGAAACACCATAAAGTACATACGGAATGAATAAAATGCGGTAATAAAAACACCTGCCAATACCATAATATAAACAATACCCGCACCAGGAAGTGACGATTCACCCACTGCGATTATGATTGAGTCTTTTGAGAAAAAACCTGAAAAACCAGGAAAGCCAATTAAAGCCAGCGATCCCATAAGCGATGTAAGCCAGGTAATGGGCATGTATTTTCTCAGCCCACCCATTTTGCGCATATCCTGCTCATGGTGCATGGCAATAATAACGGAACCTGCACCAAGGAATAAAAGCGCTTTAAAAAATGCATGGGTCATTAAGTGAAACACAGCGGTTGAATAGGCTGATACACCCAGCGCAACGGTCATATACCCGAGCTGCGACAGTGTGGAATAAGCCACTACCCGTTTAATATCATTTTGCACAATACCGATTAAGCCCATAAATAGCGCAGTAACTGCTCCGATGAACATAATAAAGGTGAGTGCTGTTTCTGATAGCTCATACAACGGTGACATGCGGGCCACCATAAAGATACCAGCAGTCACCATTGTTGCTGCATGTATTAAGGCTGAAATAGGTGTTGGACCTTCCATTGAATCGGGTAACCAGACATGCAGGGGCACCTGCGCTGATTTACCCATTGCACCTATAAACAATAATATGCATATCACCGTCATAACCGACCAGTTACCAAAGCCAATATCGATTACCTGCTTTGATACTTCGGGTGCTACGGCAAAAATTTCTTTGTAGTCCAGGCTTCCCGTATACATAACAACTGCGGCTATTCCCAGAATAAAACCAAAGTCACCGACACGGTTAACCAGAAATGCTTTCATATTGGCATAAATAGCGGTGTCTTTTTTGTACCAGAAACCAATTAATAAATATGAAACCAGACCCACCGCTTCCCAGCCAAAGAATAGCTGCATCAGGTTATTCGACATAACCAGCATTAACATTGAAAAGGTAAACAGTGATATATAACTAAAAAATCGCTGGTAGCCAGGATCATCTTTCATATAACCGATGGTATAAATGTGTACCATTAATGAAACACCGGTAACCACACACATCATCATCACGGTGAGCTGATCGACCAGAAAGCCAACTTCAAAACGCAGCCCGCCGCTCACCATCCATGTGTAAACCGTTTCGTTATAGATGGCACCGCCTTCAAACACCAGGTGATTAAAGGCAATTAATGACAGTAGAAAGGATGTGCCTACACCGGCAATCGTTGCGATATGTGATCCAGAACGCCCAATGGCTTTACCCATAAAACCGGCTAAAATAGCGCCCAGTAGTGAGGCCAGTGGAATCGCTAAATAAATAATATCCATCGCGCTAGCCCTTTAAGGTATTCAGTTCAGACACGTTAATGGTCTGTCTATTACGGAAAACTACCACGAGTATTGCAAGACCAATAGCCGCTTCTGCTGCTGCAACCGTAAGTATAAAGAACACAAACACCTGACCTGCACTGTCGCCCAGGAAATGTGAAAAAGCAATAAAATTGATATTGACTGCCAGCAACATCAGCTCAATACACATTAATATCACGATAATGTTTTTTCGATTAATAAAAATACCCGCAATGCTTATTGCAAACAGTATCGCAGCCAGTATTAAATAACTGGATAATGGAATCATTGCCTGTCCTCCGAGTGCATGGTTTCTGACTTCATTTTCACAATACGCAAACGATCTTCTTTTAACACCTGCATCTGTTTACCCGGAGACTGGTAACGTGTATTGGGTCTGCGCCGCAGAGTGAGCGATATTGCCGCAACAATAGCAACCAGTAAAATAACTGATGCCAGCTCAAACGCATAAACATAATCAGTATAAAGAATACGACCCAGCTCTTTGGTATTACTGTAATCCGGCCCATGCTGTACGGGAGCAGCAAAGGACTGAAAGCCAAAATGCTCAGGCCCTACAACCATGATCATCTGAACAACCAGCAATATTGCAATGGCCAGACCAAAAGGGGCATAGCGCATCACGCCTTCCCGCATTCGAGTAATATTAATATCCAGCATCATTACCACGAACAGAAACAACACCATGACCGCACCGACATAAACCAGTATTAATGTGATAGCAAGAAACTCTGCTTCAAGCAATAACCAGATAGCAGACGTTGCAAAGAATGTCAGCACCAGAAATAGCGCGGAGTGAACCGGATTTTTTGCACTTACAACGCCCAATGCCGCCACTACCATCAGGGCAGAAAATGCATAAAAGACGATTTCAAAAAAGCTCATGTCATAGTTCCGAATTTTTTATTTGTATTACCCCTCTCTTTTACTCTAAAGAGAGGCTGTTAACTTACCTATAAGGTGCGTCTGCTGCCCGGTTTGCGGCAATCTGCTCTTCATTTTTATCTCCAACTGCCAGCAGTTTTTCCTTCGTCATAATATTCTCACCCCTTTGCTCAAAGTGGTATTCAAAAATATCAGTTTCTACAATGGCATCCACTGGACAGGCTTCTTCACAAAATCCACAATAGATGCATTTAAATAAATCGATATCATAGCGTGAGGTTCTTCGTGTACCATCATCGCGCTCTTCTACTTCAATCGTAATGGCCAGTGCTGGGCACACTGCTTCGCATAGCTTACAGGCAATGCAACGCTCTTCGCCATTCGCATAACGCCGCTGTGCATGTAGCCCACGAAAACGCGGAGATAACGGGGTTTTCTGTTCTGGATACTGTAGCGTTATTTTTCGCTTAAACAGATATTTACCCGTAATCATCATGCCCCTGATTAGTTCAAGAAACAGAAAACTTTTTATATAGTATTTAAGTAATCTCATATTCTATGCTCCTGCAACAGCCGCTGATACCGACCATGGGCCAACCTGCATTACAACCATAACGGCTTCTACAAATAGCCAGACAATAGTCACCGGGATAAATACTTTCCAGCCAAGTCGCATGATCTGATCATAACGATACCGTGGAAACGTTGCACGAAACCAGAGGAACATATAAATAAAGAACATGGTTTTGAGTATAAACCAGTGCGTTCCATCCCCTAGCAGTCCATGTTCTGCTAATGACCCAAAGGGAGACATCCAGCCGCCAAAAAACATCAATGATGTTAGCGCCGCAATTAAAATAATATTAGCGTACTCAGCGAGGAAAAACACCGCAAACGCCATGCCCGAGTAATCCACATGGAAACCGGCAACTATTTCAGATTCACCTTCAGCCACGTCAAAAGGTGCGCGATTAGTTTCAGCAACACCTGAAATAAAATACACAACTAAAAGTGGTAACAGCGGAAGCCAGAACCAGCTAAAAAACCCACCTTGCTGGCGTGCGATAATATCTCCAAGGTTCAGACTCCCGCTGGCCATTAATACACCTACCAGTGCAAAACCCATGGCGATTTCATAGGCAACAACCTGGGCCGCAGATCTGAGCGCACCCATCATGGCGTATTTTGAATTGGAAGACCAGCCTGCAATAATCACACCGTACACACCCATAGATGTGAGTGCCAGTATATATAGCAGGCCTGCATTTAAGTTTGAAAGCTGTACACCCTCAAAAAAAGGAATAACAGCCCAGGCGGCCAGTGCGGGCCCCAGTGTTAATATCGGCGCAATTAAGAATAGGAATTTGTTCGAGTTCGTTGGAATAATGATCTCTTTGAACATTAATTTCAACGCATCGGCAATAGGTTGCAACCAGCCTTTTGGCCCCACTCGATTTGGCCCAAGACGTACCTGCATGTAGCCAATAATTTTTCTTTCTGCGTAGGTTACATAGGCCACGCATAACATTAATGGCACTACGATGATGATGATATACAGCAGATTTTCTGCCAGTACCTGTATCCACAACGGCAACCACTGCCAGAATTCAAGGGCAAAGGCGGGGGAAATTGATTCTAACCATTGCATAATCAGGCCTTCTCCAACTCTATAGCAGAACAGGTTGCTGCCATTTGAAGGCTGAGCGCCTCAGCAGCAGGGAGCCAGACACAGTCATCAGCTAATGTATCATCTATTCTGATATCGCTAAATTCGGTATGAGCAGACTGGGTTATCGTCACCTTATCGCCTTGCTCAAGTTTTAACTTACCGGCAAGTGTACTGTTAATCGCTACGTAATTGCGGTCAGCATCTTTTGTCAACTGTAAGGGTGTTGATCGACGCACCAGCGAGTCAACTGCATAGATAGATACATCACCGACTCGCTGTAGTCCTTTATCAGGTGTTATCTGAGCAGGCGGTGAATCCTCTGATAAATTATTATCCAGCTGTATGTCCCGACACTGCTCTTTCACTTCATTGCGCACGTCTTCTGAGGACATATACTCAAAGCCTTCAATGTCCATCATATTGGCAAGTACACGTAAAATTTTCCAGCCAGGGCGTGATTCACCCAGTGGCATAGTTGCACCATTGAAGCTTTGCCAGACACCTTCCGCATTTACATATGTGCCGGAGGTTTCTGTAAAAGCAGACAACGGTAGTATTACATCCGCATAATCTTTCATCGCTTCGGTGGCATAATTGTTGATAACCACTTTAAAGTCAGCGCCATCAATCGCTTTTATTACCTGTGCGGGATTTGCTACATCATATTCAGGTTCGATATTAAACATGATCAGTGCTTTTTTCGGTGTAGAAAGCATTTCTGTAATATTACAACCGGGGGACTCAACCGGTACACCACCTGCAACACGATGAGGTACACTTCCGGCCAGCCAGGCACCTGCGGCATTTGCCGCTTCTGGTAAATAAGCCAGTGTTGCGCCCGTGTGTTTTGCGATGGCACTGGCAAGTGTGCGCAACATGCAGAACTGTGGATGTTGTACCGCAATATTACCCATGAAAATTGTCGCTGCTCCCGCCGCCGCAGTTAACTCTTCTGCAATTGACTTATGTGTAGAATCGGCTATTGCATCATGAACCAGTGATGAGATATTTGCCTGCTCAACCCCGGCGGCCTTTGCTATTGCCGCAAGATTATTCACCATTCCCTGTGCCGATGAAATCAGCTCATTTGAGGTTTCAAATCGCTGCTCAAATTTTCGCGGGTTAACTGCCGATACTTTTATCTGATGATGATTAAAGGCTTTTCTGATTCGATGTGCAATAAGTGGCTGTTCTTTACGAACATTTGAGCCAACTAATAAAACTGCTTCAAGGCTTTCAATGGCATCAATTCCACTGCCAAGCCAGGGCATTACCGGTGCAAAAAGCTGGTCGGTAAAATCCGTCTGTCTTAAACGATGATCTATATTATGGCTGCCTGCACCACGTAGCATTTTCTGCGCAAGATAGTGCTCTTCGAGTGTTGCATTTGGAGACATCCAGCAGGCAAGTTCATCGGCTGAGTTATTTTCAGCAACCAGTTTCAGGCCATCTACTGCATACTGTAATACACTATTCCAGTCTGCTTCAACCCATTCGCCTTTCAGTTTCATCATCGGTTTTGTCGCCCGATCATCCGCATAAAGCCCCTGATAACTGAAACGATCGCGATCTGAAATCCACACTTCATTTATAGATTCATTTTCACGGGGTACAACTCGATTGACTTTACCATTCAGGGTATGAATAAATAAATTAGACCCTACTGAATCATGGGGAGACACGGCTGCATGTTGTTGCATTTCCCATGCTCTGCCTGAAAAACGAGACGGTTTTGCCGTTAATGCACCCACCGGACAAATATCAATCACATTACCCGACATTTCCGAATCGACACTCTTTTCAATAAAGGTGCCGATTACAGCTCGATCACCTCGATCCGTCATGCCCAGTTCACGCATGCCCGCAATTTCTTCACCAAAACGGACACAGCGGGTACATTGAATACAACGGGTTAGTTCGGTCTGAATCAACGGGCCTATATCTTTGTCGAAAACAACGCGCTTAACATCTGAATATTGTGAGCTGTCCCCTCCATAAGTCACAGATAAATCCTGTAGCTCACACTCCCCGCCCTGATCACATATGGGACAATCCAGCGGGTGATTGATCAGTAAAAATTCCATTACCGACTTTTGTGCCAGTATGGCTTTTTCTGAGTGTGTATGAACAATCATGCCTTGCATAATCGGTGTGGCACAGGCCGGCAAAGGTTTGGGGGCTTTTTCCACTTCAACCAGGCACATGCGACAATTAGCGGCAACGGAAAGTTTATCATGATAGCAAAAACGCGGTATATGAATACCCGCTTTATCAGTTGCCCTGATGAGCATAGAGCCTTTAGGCGCCTGTAGCTCAATATCATCAACAATGAATGTGACCATATCTTCAGACATTATGCGCTTTCCACCTTACTTTCGCCCCATGAATCAATCATTGAACATTTGTGTTCTATATAGTATTCAAATTCTTCACGGTAATGTTTTATAAAACTTCTCACCGGCATCGCCGCTGCATCGCCCAGCGCACAAATAGTACGACCTTCAATTTTCGCTGCCACATCATCCAGCTTATCCAGATCTTCTGGTTGCCCCTTGCCTTCAACAATGCGTGTTAGCATACGGTATAACCAGCCGGTACCTTCTCGACAGGGTGTGCATTGACCACAGGATTCCGAAAAATAAAAACGTGATAGTCGTTGCAGCACTTTAACCATGTCGGTGGTTTCATCCATTATAATTAGCGCACCCGAGCCCAGCATGGAACCGATATTGGTAATTGAGTCGTAATCCATATTGGCTTCAAGCATTACCTCGGCCGGCACAACAGGCACCGATGAACCACCAGGAATAACGGCCTTTAATTTGCGGCCATCTTTTACACCACCGGCAAGTTCTAATAATTCCTTAAAGGGTATACCCATATTAACTTCAAAGTTACCGGGCTTATTTACATGCCCCGAAACAGAAAAGCATTTTGTACCACCGGAGTTTTCAACGCCAAACGCTTTAAACCACTCTGCACCTTCACGTACTATACTTGGCACAGAAGCCAGCGATTCCGTATTATTGATGGTTGTGGGTTTGCCATACAGGCCTACATTCGCAGGAAACGGCGGTTTAAATCTTGGCTGGCCTTTTTTACCCTCAAGGGATTCCAGTAACGCGGTCTCTTCACCACAGATATAGGCTCCGGCTCCCAATGTTGGGTAGAGGTCAAAGTCAACGCCGCTGCCTTTTATGTTTTTACCCAGATAACCATTTGCATAGGCTTCTTTTACCGCGTTTGCAAAACGCTCATACACTTCATCCATAAATTCACCGCGCATGTAGTTGTAGCCTACGCTAGCGCCAATGCAATAACCGGCGATGGCCATACCTTCGACTAATGCGTGGGGATTAAAGCGTAGAATATCCCGATCTTTACAGGTTCCTGGCTCTGACTCATCTGAATTGCAGACAATGTATTTTTGCACCGGCGCATTACGCGGCATAAAACTCCATTTCAGGCCAGTAGGAAAACCCGCTCCACCTCGACCCCGTAAGCCGGATGCTTTAACAATTTCAATCACATCTTCTGGTGATAACTTTTCATCCAGAATTTTATTCAGCGCCTGATAACCACCTACTTTAAGGTAGTTCTCATAGGACCACTGCTCGCTTTCAAATTGCAGCGTTGCGTAACAAACTTCGTTAGCCATGCTTACTCCAGCGCGTCGATGATCTTATCCACCTTTTCAGGGGTAAGTTCAGTGTAGTATTTATGGTCAACCTGCATCATGGGGCCACCGGCACAGGCTGCAAGACATTCTTCTTCCACTTTTAAATAAATTCGCCCATCCGCTGTGCTCTCCCCCAGTTTTATATTCAGTTTTTTCTCCAGGTGAGAAACGATGGTGTCCGAGCCCATCAACATGCAGCTAACATTGGTACACACCGCAACATTATGTTTTGCAACCGGGCTTAACTCATACATCGAATAAAAGCTGCCGACTTCATACACTTCTATTTTAGAGAGCTCCAGCCTTTTTGCTACAGCATCCATTAACGCTGTCGTCAAATACCCATTATTCTGATGTTGCGCTGCACGTAATGCCGCAAGCAGTGCAGATTTTTTCTGCTCGGGTGGGTAGCGCGACTCCCACTCTGCTATTTCTTCCAGTGTATGGGGCGTTAATATCTGTTCAGTCGTCATTATCTATCTATCTCGCCAAATACAATATCCTGAGTACCAATCACTGCAACCACATCGGATAGCATGTGCCCCCGTGTCATTTCATCCAGTGCTGATAGATGCGCAAAACCCGGCGCTCTAATTTTTACTCGATAGGGTTTATTTGCACCATCCGACACAATATAAACACCAAATTCACCTTTGGGGTGTTCAATCGCACTATATGCTTCACCTTCAGGTAAACAAAAACCTTCAGTAAATAACTTGAAGTGATGAATGAGCGATTCCATATCGCCTTTCATTTCTTCACGCCGAGGGGGGGTAACTTTATGATCAGCTGCCATAACCGGACCCGGGTTTTTTCTTAACCAGTCAACACACTGTTTGATAATTCTATTGGACTGGCGCATTTCTTCCATGCGTACCAGATAGCGATCATAAGAATCACCATTGGTGCCCACAGGAATATCAAAATGCAGCTGGTCATACACAGCATAAGGCTGTTTTCTACGCAGATCCCACTCAATTCCAGAGCCTCGTAGCATCGGGCCAGTAAAGCCTAGTTGCATCGCCCGCTCAGGTGTCACAATAGCAATATCAACCAGACGCTGTTTCCAGATACGATTATCCGTTAACAGGGTTTCATACTCATCAACATAACCGGGAAAGCGTCTGGTGAAGTCTTCTACAAAATCCAGCAGTGATCCGCTGCGTGTATCATTGAGTCGGCTGACTTCTTTCTGGCTATGCCATCTGGACGCTTTGTACTGTGGCATGCTGGCGGGTAAATCTCGAGCCACGCCACCCGGACGATAATAAGTTGCATGTAAGCGCGCACCGGATACCGCTTCATATACATCCATTAAGTCTTCACGCTCACGAAACGCATACAGGAACATGGTCATCGCACCCACATCAAGACCGTGCGCTCCAATCCAGAGCAAATGATTTAACAGGCGAGTAATTTCATCGAACATAACGCGGATATACTGCGCGCGCACCGGTACTTCTACGCCCAGCAATTTCTCCATCGCCAGCACATAGCCATGCTCATTACACATCATCGAAACATAATCGAGACGATCCATATAACCAATGCTCTGGTTATATGGTTTGGATTCTGCGAGTTTCTCTGTGCCTCGATGCAGCAGACCAATATGGGGGTCTGCGCGCTGAATAACTTCACCATCCATTTCCAGAATCAGTCGAAGTACGCCATGCGCCGCCGGATGCTGTGGCCCAAAGTTAAGCGTATAGTTATGAATTTCAGGCATATTATGCTTTACCCTCTGGCCGATGCTGTTCATGGCCTTTTCTAATCACTCTGGGCACCAGCACACGGGGCTCAATACTCACTGGCTCATATACCACACGTTTTTTCTCTTCATCGTAACGCATTTCTACATGTCCGGAGAGTGGAAAATCTTTTCTAAAGGGGTGACCCACAAAACCATAATCGGTAAGAATACGGCGTAAGTCAGGGTGGCCATCAAAATGTATACCATATAAGTCGAATGCTTCTCGCTCAAACCAGTTCACACCGTTCCAGATATCAACCAGAGATTTCACCACAGGATAAGCATCGTCTTCAGCATAAACACGAATGCGTAAACGATGGTTATTTTTTATCGATAATAAATGCGTTACCGCAGCAAAACGCTTTCTATCGCCTTCAGTCCGAGGCAGTTCATCACCAAACTGTAGCCGTCCATGACTGGCTTTTTTTATACCCCGACTAAAGCCATTCGCAGATGCATCGGTTTTCCATTCATCCTGCCCATAGGCTGAATAATCCATACCGCAAAGGTCAATTAAAATCTCAAATGCGAAAGCGTCTTCATCATGTAGTTTCTGACAAACAGACAGGTAGTCAGACGCTGACACCTCAATCGTGACCTCGCCCTGCTCAAGTGTATTGCTCAGTAGCTGGCCTTTAAAAGTCTCTGCCAGTGTTTGTGATAATGTTTCAGCCTGGGTCATATGGTTTATATCTGTTCAGTTTATCTGCTTGTAGGTTATTTTAATAATTTGTTTATAATGTATTTAATTGCACATTATAAATTATCCCGATGTCTGTATTACTGCTCGTATTATCAGGTTCGGGCAATCGTACAGGTTCGCTTTATTTTATTCTGTAACTGAATGATGCCATATATCAGGGCCTCTGCTGTGGGCGGGCAACCTGGCACGTATATATCCACCGGTATAATCCGGTCGCATCCACGAACCACTGAATAGGAATAATGGTAGTATCCCCCGCCATTTGCACAGGAGCCCATTGAAATCACCCAGCGTGGCTCAGGCATCTGATCATAAACTTTTCGCAGTGCCGGTGCCATTTTATTGGTGAGCGTACCGGCAACAATCATCACATCTGACTGGCGTGGCGAGCCACGAAATATAATTCCAAAGCGATCCAGATCATAGCGCGATGCGCCCGCCTGCATCATTTCAACCGCACAACAGGCCAGGCCAAATGTCATCGGCCACATAGAACCCGTTCGAGCCCAGTTAACAACCGTATCTACCGAGGTTGTCACAAAGCCCTTTTCAAGAATGCCTTCTATTCCCATTCCAGTGCTCCTTTTTTCCACTCATAGATAAAACCTATGACCAGAATACCTAAAAAGATGCCCATTGATACGAGACCAAACAATCCGATGTCTTCAAGCACAATGGCCCAGGGAAACAGGAAAGCTATTTCAAGATCAAAGATAATAAATAGAATTGCGACCAGATAAAAGCGCACATCAAACTTTAAACGTGCATCCTCAAAAGCAGAGAAACCACACTCATAAGGCGAGTTTTTTTCAGCATCCGGTTTTCTGGGTGCCATCACAAAACCACCCAGGGTGATCATTGCTACACCTACAAACAAACCAACGCAGATGAAAATCAGTACAGGTATATAATTTTCGAGCATTTTAACGTTTTCTCACAGGCCAGTTTGACATAGTAAGTTTTCGAAGTAGCCAGTGAAGCACAGGAACAACCCCCGCTGGATACTCCCTGTAATTATTTGCAAGGCAACTTTAGTCAAAAAAACGCTCGATGTCATCACATATTATCTGTATCACAGGATAAGTCCGATTTATTAGCGTAACTCAAACCGAACGGCTGTGCTTACTTTATATACAAAAAACAAATATATTAGAATATTAGTACTTAATTAAATTTATTTAATGCCGCGCTATGCCAGCGTCCCAAAAGTACCGCGCTGATTTTAAAGTGGTTCTGTTTGAAATGTAACCAGCCTTTAAAAATGTACTGACTCTCCACATAGCAAGATCTGAAAGTGAAAAAAAATACTGATCTGACCTGCAGGTGAGTCGTCTCGATTGCTGCTTTTCGCTAAAAATGAAAGCGGTTCAAACTGGAATGAGATATAGCATTCTGTTTATGGTGGCGTTAATTCACCCTGAATTAATCAGCTGAACCTGGAGAAATCTGCTGGATCACGAAGCTCTACGCAAGCCCCTGATCCGTCTGACGATATGGAAAAAGTGCTGACTCTTCTCCTGCCCTGTATATAAGAAGGGATGCTAACGCATCGCTAATCAGTTGAAATATGAGGTTTTCTAGCACTTTATAAGCCATTGATAAATGCGTCTTAACCCCTGTGTGTCAGAATATCCTGCGTTGTCAGATGGAACCGTGGCTTTAGCCACGGCTGTATTAAGCGGGGCTGAAGCCCCACCTCCGTTGGGCAAAATTTTAACAACCTTAACGAGACAACCATGCCAGGTGGGCGTATACACAAGACTGGGAACGTGCCCATAAAATGCTTCTTTCTGGAGCATAATCAAAGTGTTATAGCCCGCAGCCTCCCCCCACACACCCTGTTATTTCTGACTGGCCGCACCCAACGCAGCAGCATCAGCCGTCTCAAAAAACTCAAACAGGTTCTTCACATCACCTTCTCCAAGTTTTAAATTTGGCATAATAATGCCATTATATTTTTTCATCATATCCATAACTATCGGATCTTTTTCCTTAATCATCTCATTGGGTACTCTAATCCATCGCGACAGCCATTTCCTGTCTCTGCGCTTCATTACACCCAGCAAATCAGGCCCGATACCATCGCCACCACCGATCGTATGACAACTGGCACACCGTGTTCTAAACGCATACTCACCATCGGTATATGTCATGGCCTGCCTGTCCGCTTCTTTATAATCAATGTTCTGGTCTTTTTTTACATTTTTCCAGTTAGTTAACCAGTCGCCGAACATTGTGGCCAGCACCTGAGCATCCTCAAAGGGTGAGCGCTTCATCCAGCGCCCTGTTCTCTGATTACCCATTATTAGTGTAATATTATGGTCAATCTGACCATCCGGCATATTCTCATCCAGATCCGCGATATAAAGACCCAGCTTAACCCGCAATTTATCAATTTCTTCTTTCTTGCCGGTTAAAAATTGCCAGCCTTCACCAATGCCAAATTTTTCCTTATACGCCTTCAGTACCTCCGGTGTATCTCTTTTGGGATCAATACTGATAGAGTAAAAGAAGTACTCCTTACCCACTTTGTCGCCTAAAATATCATAGACTTCTTTCAGACGCGCCGTTTCCAACGGACATATGTTCTGGCAGGAAGTAAACATAAAGTTAATGGCAACCACCTTGCCTTTAATTAAATCATCAAAGAAAAGCACTTTTTTACCATCCTGGTTGGTTAATGCTATATTCGGGAAATAACCTGCTCCAAAACGCGCACTTTCCACCTTCCGCTCTTTTTTCTCTTTCGGCCCCCTGCTCTGCGCCCGAAGCGCAAATTTATTAAGCTCTTTATCCGCATTTGTCGATGCTACTTCAGCTTTGGGTTTCTCAGAGTCTGTACAGCCCGTGAGAACAGGAGGCACTGCTAATATCAATGTTGTGGCTATCGTGGCATACACTTTCTTTTTAAAATAATTCATCTGGAATTCTCTTTTTTTCATCATCTATCGTTCATGAACCGTCTCATGTTTCACAGCACCCAAAACAGGTGCTGCTCCCCTTTGAAATAAAAATAACCGGGGCCACTGCTCATAACAAAACATTGTTTTTTGACCATTCCTACAGAAATAATTCCATTTTTTTACTTATTCTAATAACAATCCGCCTCAAACCTGCACTCTGGCTCGCTACGGGTTTTCTCATTTTAAACAAAAACACCCTGAAAATCAGAATAGATTGTCAGGGTGTCAATTTCAGCCTTTGTGAAGGCTTTGACGTGGGCAACTCCCCGATAGAGAATTACTCAGTAACTGAAGGGGGGCATTAACGACCCATCATACCGCCACCGCCACCGCCACCGCCGCCACCCATGCCGCCCATTCCACCTGTACCCGTTCTGGCATTAGGCAGTAAGGTTGAAGCAACAAAGGTTACACCGTCCCATGTAGGCAAAGGTGCTGGCAATGCAACGAGCTGACCCGGGTTTTCGATATCGAAGCGCAGTAACATCGCATGATCTTCATGCTGTGTATTATGGCAGTGCTCTACATAACTTCCCGCAAACTCTCTAAAGCGAATCGCAATCTCCATAGATCTTGCACTTCCATCCACTACACCCAGCCGGTAAACATCTTTACGACCCAGAGCTTCATAGTCTGGTGGGTTCCGACCATCTTTGCTTAAGATCTTACCTTCTTCAAAGTGAACATGAACCGGATGACTCCAGCCCGGTGTTCCACCCGATAAGGTCCACACTTCAACATGACCCAGACCATCAGCGCTTAAATCACCCAGGTTGGGTGCCGCCGAAACAATCGTTACGTCCATTCCCCGTGCCTGACCACCGTCTGTAGCAATCGTCCAGGGCACACTGTCCGTTCCGCCGCCACCGCGACCAAAGCGAAAGCTATGACGAATCGCACCATCAAGCTCTGCCTGACTGAATCCGGGTTGCTGAACCATCACCTGACCACCTTCAACATAATCAGCAGGGTTCATACTCAGGTCATTACCGATGTATGGCGCAACGCGGAATTCAAGGAACTTGCCTACCGCTGGATCACCTGTATATGTACCGTTTAACACGCTAGCAAGGTTTGCAACCTGGTTAGGGCGCAGACCATTACGATGCTCCATGATATTTACCATGTAAATTTTGGTACCCGGTGCATACTGACTAAAGTCAATGATAATGTCGTAACGCTCAGCGATGGCCTGATTTGGAATAACACCATCGGCAAACAATACTGAATGCTCCATGATATTACCGTCATTGGCCACCATATAAACAGGTACGCCATTATCATTCTCGTCCACAAAGGCCACTTTCATATATCGCGCAACCGCACCGTTCAGCATACGCAGACGATAACGACGTGCACGCACATCCAGATACGGCTTGTACAACCAGTTAACCGTCATGCGGTCACCGAGGAAACCATCGGTATTAAAGATGTTGAACCATAGCTGACCATCTGTATCCCAGGCTTTATCCGCCATCAGAACATTAATGTCATAGTCACGATTACCGCTATCCAGTGCTGTACCTGAAGGCAAGCGCAGGTTAACACCGTCGTTAATGGCTTCATTGCCACGGTCAATTGAGCTGTAGTAGTTCATCATTACAGCGTTGCCCTTGTAGACATTCTGTGCTGTGAAATCAAGCATATGATCGTGGAACCAGTGGGTACTCATGGTTTCCTGATAGTTACCAGGCAGGTTCACAATACCACCATTGCCATCCGGCATGCCCGCTCTTGGATCCGCAGCAGCCGTGTTAACAGTATCGTAGCCTGCATGAATCATTGGCCAGCGATAGTCATAATACTGACCAGGGAAGAAGAATGCACCGGTATAACCATCACTTTCCGCAGGGTTATGACCATTGTGCTCATGGGTCGTTATTGTATGCAGTCCAAAGCCGAAGTTAGCGGCCGGATCAATCGGCAATGCATTGTAATGACGGAACAGAACCGCCTGACCGTATGTGGCTTTCAGCAGCTTGGGTGGCAATGTACCATCGAATGTCCATAATGCTTCAGGATCCTGAATCGGCATCAGAGGATGCAGGCGAATATCAATGCCTGAAGTCGTACCACCAAAGCCATCAACACCTACCGTATTGTAGTAAAGCCCGCCAGGCGCAAACTCACCTACAGAATAACCGTGATCCTGTTTATCATCACGTAAACCATTGTTGGTACGCGCACCTGCCTGAGCTGTTTGCGTATACACAACCGGAGAGAACTCATCCCAGCGCTGATGTGCCCAGCCTTCCCCGGGGGGGCGACCTTCCGCAGGCGGCGTATCGAGTAGACGACCCAGAAAGTCTTCAATGTCCAGTTTCCAGGGGTTTTCATCTGTATCGTTGGAAAGTCTGCCTGGAATCGGGTAAATCACCTGATCAAGAAATGCATCAAGTTCTGCTCCATCGGGGCTCTCAAAAGAACTTGGTGGCGTTGGAAAAGTGTTTCCAGGGGTGGAGGTTGCAGGCAACACATCAGTACCGAATTCTTCAAAACGCAGCATTTGCTGTGTAAATGGCTCTGCGCCGAACAGTGGGCTGGGGCCTGCACCGGTAGGGACATCAAACCCCATACCCATGCCACCGCCTCCGCCTCCTCCACCGCCGCCACCCATGCCAGCGACAGCGGTGGAGGCACTAACAGATAACGAAATCGCTATTAGTAATTTTGATACTTTCACAGTACTTACCTCATTCATTTTATTACAACATTTATACCCTGAAGTGTCAGCCTGGCAGAGGCTGATTACGCAACCTGCAAACCACTCAGATAGCACCAGAGCACACAAGCCATTAACTGGCATTCACATTACTGATATTTTGCGATAAACCCATTCGAATTATAATTTATTATCATAAAATCGATAAATAGCAAAAACCAGGTCTAATTTTTATCTATTTACCTGACTTTTGTCTGTGACAAAACGCACAGACTTAAGTTTGAACTTAAAAATACCGACTTATATCACAATAAAAAAATCAGACGATATTAGCTATATCATTGATAAGTATAGAATTACCGAGTTATTATATTTTTAGAGTTAAATTGAACTATTTTTATAAGTACGTGAAAACCCATGGTAACCCTATGTTTACCACGATATATATTAACCATAAATTTTATTGACAAGTAATACTTATCGTTAAATAAAAAACAGTCTCACATCAAAAATCACTGCTATCTAAAACACTCTACAGGCACTAATACAACAACCTGTTAGCACTCACCTGAGTTAAATCATAAAATACAAAAGCATCTTTATATCTAAAAAAAACTTAAATATTTAAAATATTATTATTTTTCCCGATTATTTTATACAAACCCCATGAAAGCCTGTTGAAAAACATTCAAATTCATAAAAAGGCATACCTGAGCAGCCATTTACGAGCCTTTAAACCTAAATTAATCGGTTGGATGCCTTAAAGTGTGCTTCTGAGAGGGTGGCTGGCGTAATAAAAAAGCAAGTGAATGGCCCAGTCCTTCGCGCGTTTT
>VAOX01051632.1_pt1 | contig 20685 bp, 17 predicted proteins | sample 3393891 | NCBI WGS metagenome assembly VAOX01 (sample SAMN08290429, study PRJNA428436) | hydrothermal vent metagenome | isolation source: Deep-sea hydrothermal vent chimney | place: Indian Ocean: Southwest Indian Ridge | depth 2822 m m | reverse complement strand
CCGCCAGCACTACCAGAAAAATGATTGGCAGGGTGAACAGGGGGTCAATAATTGAGACTGTGCTCCAGGCGATACGGACATTTGAGAATGGCCAGTACAGCTGTGTTCCATAGGAGGTGCAGGCATCAAGCAGGCCATGTGTGGCGTAGCCGAGAAATGAAAAAATATAAATCTGTTTAAAAGACAGCGCCGCTTTTAGCCATTTTGTTTGCAACACGGCGTAAAAAAACAGTGCGCAAATGAGCGCACCAAAGGGAATAAACAACAGGGAATGTGTGAACTGTCGATGAAACTCCAGAAAGAGCAGGGGATCGTTGCGGGAGAAAATGAGCACATCCAGATCAGGTGCCATGCCCGCAAGCGCCCCTATGGCCATTGCGCTCACCTGTGATGCTTTGTTGCGAGTTAGTGACTGGGAGAGACTGGCACCAAAACAGGCCTGAGAAATGGGGTCCATGAGTTTTTCTGTGTTTTTTGTTAGAGGTACTGAATTATAGCCTGAATAAGCGGTTAGCTGTTAGCCAGAAGTTGCAGGAAATTTTAACCTGAATTAATATTCAATTTTGTTGCGCAGTAGTTTTGTCTGGCCACGTTGCGTTTTTTTATTCAGGCGCTTTTGTTTTGATGAGCGGCTGGGCTTTGTCGGTTTGCGGGGTTTTTTAACAGTCGTGGCTTTGCGAATAAGTTTAATCAGCATTTGTTGTGCCAGTTGTCTGTTTTTTTCCTGACTTCGATGTTTCTGGCATTTAATAATAATGATGCCATTTTTTGTAATGTGGCTGTCTGATATTGTCAGTAATCGTTGCTTATAAAATTCCGGCAGTGAGGAGGTTTTAATATCAAAGCGTAAATGTATTGCGGTGGATACCTTGTTAACGTTCTGCCCGCCCGCGCCCTGAGAGCGAATCGCGTGCATGTCGATTTCGTGTATGGGAAGGGTTACATTATGAGAGATAATAAGCATCATTTTTACTTGCGGGGTTTCTGGTTTAGTGTGTTTGCTTTGCCTTGCAGTTAATATCACGGGTGGCGGTTGATGCGCCAAACTGATTGTGTATTTTTAAGCCTAGTCCATTTGCTGATAATGTGACAGTGTCAACAAGTGGCCATTCAATAATCAGCTTTCCGCCTGCTTTATGCCATGTGCCCCGTAGTGAACCTGCGATTATGCTGGCATCGGCCCGAATCTCGGCAGTGATACCATTTCCCCAGAGCCATGGCCCTGTAAAATCTGAAGCCGAGCCGCTTTTGCGCGTTGCGTTAATCGGAATATTGAAGTTATTATGGCCGCTTAGCGTATCGCCTTCGGCGGATAGCGACAGGGTGTCAACAAAGGATGGCCAGGTAATTATGTGAAGCCTTTTGTCTGCATCAATGATGCGCCAGGTTGCGCCAAAAATGCCGTTATGTGCAGTACCATCGGGGTTAATTGTAATATAGCTATTGTTTGACCAGTTCCAGCAGCCGGATAATGTCTGAAGTTGCGCGTTGTCAGGGGGGCGTTCTGAGTCAGTCAGGGGGGCTGCGTTTTGTTGGCCGGAGGGGTAAAACTGATGCCCTGCCCAGAAAAACAGCCCGAAGACCGGGAGTATGAGCAGCCATGTTCTGTAGTGGGGTTTATGGTGTGTGGGTTGCACGGGCGCTGCGGGTTCGATGGGCGGGCTGCTGTTTGCTGAATCTAATGAACCTGAGTTTACAGTATCAGACGTTTTGTCGGCAGTATTACGGCTATCCACGGGTGTGATTTCCGGTATCGGTGTATAAAGTTTGCTTTGCTCAACGTTGAGGGTATCAGACAGCAGGTTGAGTGTGGTTTGTGCAACGATTGGCCAGCTACCCGCTTCCATTAATTTGATAAAGCGCAGTGGTAAGGCCGTTTCTTTCGCCAGTTGTTGCTGGCTGAGTTTGCATTGCTGGCGTGTGTATCGCATGGCTTCATGCCTGAGATGCAGGTGGTTTTTCGTTTTTAGACGGTTGCCCGTGCGCCTGCCTGCGCCTTCGATACCATCATAGTACCCGCTGTGCTCTATCAGCTCCTGCCAGGGGAGCAAAGACTGGTTTTCTGACTGTGTGAAATAACAGAAATTTTTGATGGCTCTGGCGGTATGGTGGCCCCACTGGTTGCTGGTACGGTTATTTATAATTTTTCGGGCATTATAATAAACACTTTGTGCGCCGGATTTTCCTCGGGCTGAAAAGTGGCTGGGGCGCATCTGAAAGGCTTCGAAAACCAGCATGACACGGGCAGCATTGACGGCATAGTAATTTGTGTCATCCAGCGTTTCGTCAGGCTGTTGGGGTTCGGTGGGCTCGGTCATGGTTTCTCATTATGCGGCATGAACAGATTATGGCATCTATTTACCATTAATTATTGTTAAAAATTATTAATTTTTATTAAAAATCAAGTACTTATGTTTTCTCCGCTGGACTTCAGTTAGAGTTGTTTCATGAAATATGAGCAACAATTTTATTGATTCAAATGGAGAAAACCTATGACTATTAAAACATATATCCAGGCATTTTTGTTCCTGATTACCTCTATGGGTCTGTTGGCCTGTGGTGGCAGCGGTGGAGGAGGAGGGGCGGTATCTGAGCCGTTACAGGGGGTGTTTATTGACAGCCCTGTGAGTGGTTTACGCTTTGAAACCACCAGTACATCCGGCGTTACGGATTCGCAGGGCGTATTTAACTACCGCAGGGGTGAGCTGGTACGTTTCTTTGTGGGGGATGTGTTTATTGGTGAGGCCGCAGGGCAGTCGATTCTAACGCCTGTTGAGCTGATTGCGGGTGCGGTTGATGAGAGCAATATTCAGGTACAGAATATTGCGATGTTCCTGCAGTCGATTGATGATGATGGTGATGAGTCGAATGGTATTAATATTACCCGTTCTGCGGACAGTGCTGCACAGGGAGTTACTCAGGGACAGTCGGTTGATTTTAGCCTGGCAGCGGGTGTGTTTGAAGCGGATGGAGGCATTCAGATTTTAATCAGTAATATGACGGCTGCCAGTGGTATGGCTCGCTCGATGGTTTCACGGGAACAGGCCAGAAATGCCCTTGGTGCTAATTTGCTTGCATTGTTTGCGGGGGATTATCAGGGGGCGTTTACGGGGGATGATACCGGCAGCTGGAGGGTCACGATTGATGCCAGTGGTGTTATTACCGGGCAGAGAACATCGGATAATTTTGGCGAGGCGGCTGTTTCGGGAAATGTGGGTAACAGTGGTCAGTCAAGTATTAGTGGTACGGTTGATACGGTGGTTTTCTCCGGACTGTTTAGTCGCAGTGGTGAGGTCAGCGGTAGCTGGCTGGATGATGACGGGACCGCGGGTGTATTTAGTGGTCAGCGATTTTCAGCAACACCTGCGCCGGGTGGCGGGAACACGCCTCCCCCTGCTGTTAATTCAGGTAGTTTAACGATTTCCGGAAATGATGCGAATGTAATTGGTGTGTCTTATGTGCCGAATGTAGTGCCAGTGGTTATAAAGGATATTATTTTTAATACGGGGGGTGTAACGGTAAACGAGTCGCAAAGTCTGTTTTCGGCAGGTGGGTTTGAATCGCGCTCTATGGTGTTTTCCTATAATGAAAACGATGGCAGCCTGCTAAACGTGGGGTACCTGCGTATAACAGGGACAGATGCAAACAGTGCGCCAACATCTTTTTACAGTTACTCGCTGGATTGTGAAGTGGATGTGCAGGCCTGTTTGTCGATAAGCCTGGATGTGGTGGCGCAGCAGGTGACATTTACCAGTACTCAGCTGGTTGCGGATACCGAGAGTAATGCAACGGGCGATATTGGGCTGACAGGAACGCTGAGCTGGTAAGCTGTAAGCGTATGCTGAGTACTGAGAATAGAGCTGGCATTCTCAGTACTTTTATCTGTGTCTGATGTCTCGGGTCTTCGGCACGCTATAAAGCGTGTCATCTTTACACGTAAAAACGCTTCAGTTATTCATTTGAACCTGAATGTGTCAGGGGTTTGCTTTTGACATAAGACATCGCGCTGGTTCTGTAGCAGGTTATACCGCCTGACTTTTAAGATAATCTTCATAAGTGCCTCGGAAGTCAACAATGCCCTGTGGCGTAAGTTCAAGAATACGTGTGGCCAGTGATGATACAAACTCGCGGTCATGACTTACAAAAATCAGTGTGCCAGGAAAATTTTCCAGTGCCAGGTTAAGTGATTCAATTGATTCCATATCGAGGTGGTTTGTGGGTTCGTCCATGAGCAAAATATTATTACGTTGCAGCATTAATTTTCCAAATAACATGCGACCTTGCTCGCCACCTGATATTACCTTAACCGATTTGTTAATGTCATCCTGCGAAAATAGCAGGCGGCCCAGTGTGCTGCGAATGGCCTGTTCATCGTCGTTTTTCTGGCCCCAGTAGGCCATCCAGTCGAGCAGTGTTTTATCTTCTTCAAAGTCGGCGGCATGATCCTGGGCGTAGTAACCCAGCTGTGAATTTTCTGACCATTTTATTATGCCTGAAGTGGGTTCCAGGTCGCCCTGAAAACATCTCAGCAGCGTGGTTTTACCAATACCATTGGGGCCGATAATGGCAACGCGCTCGCCGACTTCGAGCATAAAATCAAAATCGGAAAATAATGTTTTGTCAAAATTTTTCTTCAGACCATTAACTTCTAGCGCATTTCTGTGCAGTTTTTTGTCTTCTTCAAACTGGATGTAGGGATTTTGACGGCTTGATGGCTTAACCTCTTCGAGTTTTATTTTATCGATCTGTTTTGCCCGTGAAGTGGCCTGTTTTGATTTTGAAGCGTTAGCGGAAAAACGGCTTACAAAGGCTTTTAACTCAGCGACCTGAGCTTTTTTCTTTGCGTTATTGGAGAGCAGGGTTTCCTGTACCTGAGTGGATGCGGTCATGTACTCGTCATAGTTTCCGGGGTATATGCGTATTTCACCATAATCCAGATCCGCCATGTGGGTACACACGCTGTTAAGAAAGTGGCGGTCATGGGAAATAATAACCATAATGCAGTTGCGAGCATTTAATATGCCTTCGAGCCAGCGTATGGTGTTGATGTCGAGGTTGTTAGTGGGTTCGTCAAGCAGCATGATATCGGGTTCTGAAAACAGCACCTGGGCGAGCAATACACGCAGCTTCCAGCCAGGGGCTATCTCGGACATGGGGCTGTAGTGCTGTTCAATGGGAATACCAACGCCGAGCAGTAATTCACCGGCGCGAGCTTCGGCGGTGTAGCCGTCCATTTCGGCAAACTCGCCTTCCAGGTCGCCTGCCCGAATGCCATCGGCTTCGGTCATTTCGGGGTTGGCGTAGATTGCGTCTTTTTCTGATTTAATCTTCCACAGTTCTTCGTGACCCATGAGCACGGTGTCGATAACGCTGTACGTTTCGTATGCGAACTGGTCCTGCTTCAGTTTGCCGATACGTTCATTGGGGTCTTTTGAAACATTACCCGCGGAGGGATCCAGGTCGTTTCCCAGAATTTTCATAAAGGTTGACTTACCGCATCCATTTGCACCGATCAGACCATAACGATTTCCTTCGGTAAATTTTACAGATACGTTTTCAAAGAGGGGCTTTGAGCCGAATTGTATGGTGATGTTTGCAGTTGTTAACAATGTCTTAATTCCAATATGATGTTTTTCTGGTTGCGTTTTCTATTCATGGTTACAGGGGGGCTATGCGGCATCTGCTCTTCTATTGCGTGAGCGGTTGTTTGAGCTGTTTCTGGACTGGTTGCCTCGAGACTGGCTGCTTCGAGATTGGCCGCCCTGTGATCTGTTTCGGTTATTGTTTTTGTGACCCTGTTGCCTGCCGCCTCTGCCATTTTGAATGGGTTCTGCTTTTATTGATGGGTCGGGTTCAAAACCTTCGAAGGCCACTTTAGGAATATCACGCTTTATCAGATGCTCAATGTCTTTAAGTAACTTTAGTTCATCCACACATACCAGAGACATGGCTTCGCCTTCGTTTCCTGCGCGTCCGGTGCGGCCTATGCGGTGAATATAATCTTCTGCTACATTAGGTAGCTCGTAGTTTACAACGTGGGGAAGCTGGTCGATGTCCAGGCCTCGGGCGGCAATATCGGTAGCCACCAGCACGCGAATTTTCCCCGATTTAAAGTCTGCCAGGGCACGGGTGCGTGCGCCCTGACTTTTATTACCGTGGATAGCAGCGGAGGTAATGCCATCGGTGTTAAGCTGTTCGGAAAGGCGATTTGCACCGTGTTTGGTGCGGGTAAATACCAGCACCTGTTGCCAGTTGTGTGATCCGATGAGCAGGGAGAGCAATTCGCGTTTGCGCTTTTTATCAACGGGATGAACCACCTGGGTTACGCGCTCGGATGCGGTGTTTCTACGTGCAACTTCAATGAGTACAGGGTCGCGGAGCAGGCCGGCGGAGAGTTTTTTTATTTCATCTGAGAAAGTGGCGGAAAACAGCAATGTCTGCTTTTTTTCGGGTACTAATGCAAGTACTTTTCGAATGTCGCGGATAAAGCCCATGTCGAGCATACGATCAGCTTCATCAAGAACCAGAATTTCAATTTTTGAAAGGTTGATGGTGTTCTGGCTTATATGGTCAAGTAGCCTGCCCGGTGTAGCAACCAGAATATCAATGCCATTTCTGAGCTGTTTGATTTGAGGGTTAATGCTCACACCGCCAAAAATAACGCCTGATTTTAATGGCAGGTGCTTACCGTAGGTGCTGACACTTTCGGCAACCTGTGCGGCCAGCTCACGGGTTGGGGTGAGTACCAGCGCACGAATGGGGCGCTTGCCCTGAGGTTTGGAGCTGTCCATTAAGCGGTGCAATAAAGGCAGGGTGAATCCTGCGGTTTTACCGGTGCCGGTTTGAGCGCCACCCATCAGATCGCGGCCTTCAAGAACCGCTGGAATGGCCTGTTTCTGTATGGGCGTTGGTGAGTTGTAGCCCGCTTCAGATACAGCACGCAGTAATTCAGCCCTGAGGCCGAGGGATTCAAATGACATCCAGGTAATTCTCCAGAGTAATTCTCTAAAACTGGCCATTAATCATTGTTGTAATGGTTGTTTTTCGAGAGGGTATATTTAGGGATCGGCCCACCCGATATGCTATTTGGCTCGGGTCGGTCAAGGCTGAAAGGATTTATGTGTTTCGAGGTGAACCTGTAAGGAAGAACCTGTGAGGCTTGACACTTAAAACGGGTGCAGACCGAATAGCACCGTAATTTGAGGACAGAGTATACATTAATTATGTTTATAAAGGAATTAACTCGGAAAAATATCTGGAAAAAGTATATCGGAAAGCTACTCAGGAAAGTTTTTCTGGAATAATTTCTCATAGCGTTACCCTGGAGCAATCAGTTGAGCACCCCAAAGTATGCTTCCGAGAATGTGACTAGCATAGCCTAAAAGGCTGTAAATGGTTAGTTCCCTGTGCGTTTTCTGGCATAAACTCAGGTATGTTTTCTGGAGGTGTGGTGCAGCGCTTCTCACTGGATGGGGAGATAACTGCACATAAACCTGAATTCATCAGTTGAGCGTGTGAAAATTCGCTAAGCCCATTCGGTGAAGGCGCTACGCCATAAACTGTACCTCCGGGAACACGCCTGGCTATATAAAAAATCTCGCGAAGGACTGGCCATTCACTCTCTTTTTTATTACGCCAACCGCGTTCCCAGAGGCACACTTTAAGGTGTCCAACCGATGAATTCAGGATAAAGAATGTATAGCCTTTGGTTGGGTGCTCTTTATTCATGTATTCAACTGGTTTTTCCAGGTTTAACCTGGATTAATTACAATTTTTGTGTAATTATCCAGATAACGACTACAATTGAAGTCACTACATTCTATTCTGGTTCCTGTCAGACGTTATTTTTTTGTCACCTGTTAGTTTCCCAGTAATATTTGTAACACATATGTTCTGCAATGATTGATAGCCTCTGTGTAGCGTTTGCGCTACGCATGTGCGTGCTGTTGATGACTGGAGGATAATTCAGGTTCAATCTAACGAGGTTTATTATGGCAACAGGAACCGTTAAGTGGTTTAACGAATCCAAAGGTTTTGGTTTTATTTCTCCTGACGATGGCAGTAAAGATGTTTTTGTGCATTTTTCTGCGATAGCAGATGAGGGTTTCAGAACACTGACTGAAGGGCAGAAGGTGAGTTTTGATGTGGAAGATGGCCCTAAGGGGCCGCAGGCGGCTAATGTCAAGGGCTGATCCAGATGCCAGTAAGTTAAGGTGTAAGGTGTTGATATAACTGGCTTTTTCCATATTTTTTGCGGCTGTGTTTCCAGCGTGTACTTCCAGATCAGTGCAGCACGCTAGCGCATCCTGTGTGCAGATTTTACAATGGAGGTGCGGTATTGTGTGCTCTACACCTGATGTGCTATTAACTGGCAATATTTTGTTTATGTGGGGCCAGAATCAATAAAAGAGACTGGGCGTGCTCGGCGGCTTTTCTGCCCAGGTCTGTCAGGTACCCTCCATCACACTGTGTGACAAGTCCTTTGTCAAACAGGCGGTCAACCGCGTCTATTTTCTCTTCATCTGCATTTGAGTGTACTTTAATGCCCTGTATGGAAGTGTCGAGGCTGAATTGAATTAATATATTGAGTTCAGCTATTTGCTCTTTGTTATAATGCATGGCATTACCTTTGTTACCCGTAATAGAGGTGCTCTAATATACCACACTGTTAGCGGTGAAAGGGAGTGGCGGGATATATGAGCAGAGTTCATGGGTATATATTTCTGCAATGGGTAAATGCCGGTTATAGTAACAGGTCGTTCAGAATCGGATGCCATGCGCTGGCAGCCCGAATGAGTGAGTTCGCGGTGAGTGCCTCCACACCATATACTTCGGCGCTCACATGGTAATCCTTGCGGATTTTATCCAGCAGCAGGTCAAAGTCGCCATCGCCGGATAATAAAATTACGCGATCCACCGTTTTTGCTATTTCCATAATATCAATTGTGATACCCACATCCCAGTCGCCCTTTGCTGTGCCATCACTGCGCTGGATATAAGGCTTTAGCTTTACTTCAAAGCCAATGTGTTTCAATGCGTCCTGAAATTTAATCTGTTTATCATCGCCCCGGTGTGTGGCGTAGGCAATGCCAACAACAATATCGCCCTCTGCGCTTAGTTGCTTCCATAGCTTTCGGTAATTAAACTGGCGGCCATAAGTTTGCCGCGTGGTATAGTAGATGTTTTGAACATCAACAAATAGTGCTATTTTTTTCATTGTCAGGAGGTTTACCTGTTAATTTCAGGGTCAGTTTCGGGGGTAACTCCGAAGCTAATTTTTTGGGTAATTATCGATAATAGTGGTAGTGCATTATACATTAGTTATAAACAGAGTGATTTTTAAAAAATTATGCGGATAGATAATAATGCCACCGGGTTAATTTTCATAGTGGCTTTTCTTTCTATGCTAGGGCCTTTTAGTATAGATACCTACCTGCCATCGTTTCTCTCAATAGAAAGTGAGTATTCTGTAAACAGGGCTTTGCTCTCGCAGACCATTGCATGGTATATGGTGGCCACCGCCTTATCAACGCTTTTCTGGGGGCCCCTGTCAGATCGGCTGGGACGTAGACAGGTGATACTGATAACGCTGATATTCTATGTTGCAGCGTCATTGAGCTGTGCGTTGGCGGCTACATATTCTGAGTTTTTAATCTCTCGAGTATTTCAGGGAATTGCTGCCAGTGGTGGGCTGGTTACGGGGCGTGCAATTATTCGTGATTCACATGACAGTGAGCGTTCGCATCGAGCCATGTCTTATGTGTTAATGTTGTTTGCGCTGGCACCGGCAATTGCCCCCATTATTGGAGGGTGGTTGCATGATGCTTATGGCTGGAGAAGCATTTTTTATTTTTTAAGTGTTTATGGATTCATTATGTTGCTGGTTTCAGGTCTGTTTTTGAATGAGACACTGCAAAAAAGTAAACGTAGATCATTTCATCCACTGTATGTGATGCGTGTTTATGCAGGAACGTTGCTTAATATTGAGTTTTTATTACTGGTAATGTCATTAGGGGTAAGTTTTGCAGGCCTGTTTATTTACATTGCCGGTTCACCTGCATTGATGTTCGAGTTACTGGGCCTGGGGAGTAATGAGTTTGCCGTGCTATTTGTGCCCATGACGGCAGGCATAATCGGCGGTTCTTATCTTTCTGGAAAACTCGCAACTCGCTGGCCGAAACGAAAAATTATAAACCTGGCATTTTGTATTATGCTAATGGCCGTGGTTGTTAATATAGTTCAGGTGAGCCTGATGCCGATAAACCTGTTTTTTGTTATTGCGCCGATTGTGATATATGCACTGGGTGTGGCAATATCAATGCCGGCATTTGGCATCCTGGCGATCGATCAGTTTCCAGACAATAAAGGTGCCGCTTCAGCTGTCCAGTCATTTCTGCAAATTATGGTATCTGCACTGGTGGCGGGTGTTTTTCTGAGGTTAATGGGGGAGAGTTTATCAGGCTTTGCGACCGGGCAAATGCTATTGCTGGTGGTTTCTCTACTGCTCTGGCTGGGGTATTGTCTGAGTCTGAAAAAATCGGCCAGTGCCTGATCGTGTGGGTTTCAGGCCTGTTTAAGGCTCTTTTTTACGTCTGTTTAATTCAGAATAATTGTTAGTATATTCTTAAAAATTAACATGCAGCTCTTCTCTGATCTGATAATATTCAATATTTTCAAGTACTTATCTCGCTATTGCGCGGCTAGCTAATTTTTCCAGGTTTAAAATGAGGAATTTCCCTATACCTTTCTTTTTTTCTACATTTAAGATGGAGATAACAATTTTCTGTGGTAAATGATGAAGGGTAGAGAAATGAAGCAAGTAAAAGCACCCGTTACGGGTTGCAAGGCATTAATGTGCGTCACGCTTGGTATGGCGATGTCCGTTTCACAGGCTGCTGCCGATGATAATGTAATTACATTAATTGAGATGGGCGATCTGCATGGTTCGCTGGTTGCTCATGCGGCAGTTTTGAAAAATGCTGATGGTTCTGAGCGCAATGTTGCCAGCGCAGGTGGGCTCGCTCGATTGAAAACCGTGGTGAATGATATTCGCGCAGATAACCCCGATGCAATACTCCTGTCTACAGGGGATTTAACCCATGGCAGTGCTGAGGCGATGTTTACCCTCGGCGATGCGATGATGGTGCCAATGAATGCATTCGGTATTGATGTGTATACACCCGGCAACTGGGACTTTGGTTATGGCGGGGCGGTGTTCCGTAATCGCTTTACCTCGTTTGGTCCCAGGCCGACCATACCGGGCAATCTACGGGCAATGAGCGGGCATATTGGCTGCGATGATGTTCCGCTCATTGCGGGATTAACCGATGCTGCGAGTGGCTACACCTGTACTGAGATTACAGCTACGGCACCATTTCCAACGCCTGAGGGTAAGGGTGTTATTAAAGCCAGTTTTCCAGCAGTAGCAGCAAATCTCTACAATGCGGCACCCTTGCCACCTCAGCTACGGGGTCGGCCGGTGCTCCCCGCATTTAAGATGCTTGAGCGAAACGGCATGAATATCGCAGTTATCGGTATTACCGCATCCATTGTGCCGCAGCAGGCAGATGCCTTTAATATTGGCTTCAGATTTACCCAGGGTATTGAAGAGCTGCCAGGTCTGATCGATCAGGTGAAAAGTCTGGGTGCGGAGCTGATTGTGGTTCAGTCTGAACTTGGTCTTTCTCAAAATATAAAAATCGCTCAAAGCTTTAAGGCAATTGATGTGCTGTACTCGGCACATACCCACGAAGTCACCCTGGGCGCTTTACTGGTAACTAAAGAGGAGGTGATTAGAACAACCCCCGGAGAACCGCTCAACCACTTTCAACGCAGAGCCCTTGAGAAAGGTGCAGCAATACTTGTTGAAACCAATCGTGATATGTATGTTGGCAGGCTTGATCTTGATATGAACAGAGGACATGTTTCAGATTTTGACTGGCAGGCGATTCCTGTAGATGAGTCGGTCGCCAAAGACCCGGCAATGCTTAAACTGGTGGCTGCAATGGAAGAAGATTTTATTGCAGGAGAAGATGGTGAGGTTAAGCGTCATACATTCCTGCCCGGTGGCTTTAGAAACCCTGCAACTCAGGGGCTACAGCTGGTAGATGATCTGGATACAGTGGTTGGTTTTACGGATACGCTGCTACTCAGGCATCATGTTCTGGAAGATACGCTGAATAATTTCCTTGCGGATGCCATTCTTGCAGTAACCGATAATGTGGCAGATGTAAGAAGTGTGCCAGGCTGGGAAAATGGCGTGGATATCTCAATGGCAAATGGTTTCCGTTTTGGTAATGCGGTACTGCCAGGAGGTGAAATTACATTACGTGATCTGTACACCTGGTTTCCCATTGCACCCGCAGTGAATATTGCGGATTTTTCGGGCCAGTCGATAGAGGGTAGTCTGGACACAATTCTGGGAGCTGTTTTCGATCGTAATGTGTTTATGCAACGAGGTGGCTGGTATGTAGGGCTGGCGAATATGACACAGAAAATTGATCTGAAAAACAGGCCATTTAGCAGTTCGAGCGGCCGAATTGTAGAGACCATGATTGGTGGTAAGCCGGTTGATCCTGGCAAGCGTTATGTGTTTGCTTCATGCTATGGCCACGGCAATGCACTGGATGAAGTCTGCCGTACCGGAGGCGGTGCAAACCATAAGTTTTTTCAGCTGGCAGATGCGGATGATTACAGCAGTGAAATTACGCTAACAGAGCCCGTGAATAAAGAAGGTGTTATTACCGGGCCCGCTGTAAAACAGGTGGCACCGGATAACTACCTGCACCCCGTGCATGCACTGCGCCGCTACCTTGATACACTGGCGGATAATACAGTAACAGAGGCTCAGTTTGGTACAGGGCGAGTGGTAACGGTGGACTCTAAAACCCCGGGTAATCTGGCACAGCCTGAAAGTGAGCAGATTGGCCAGCCGGATAACACACCGGATACCGGTTTTGTGCAACCACCTTTTGGTGCAGGGCCTGATTTTTTTAGTGGGAGTATTCGGCGCAGTCACTAATTCTGGAAGTACTTACTGTAACAGAGGGGTGGCATTTAGCCGCCCCTTTTTGTTCCCGGATGTAGTTTCGCGGAGGCTGGAAAAAGCAGGGAGCAGACTGGCATTGTCTGGAGTGCCTGATATACTGAGACGATGAAATTACGGGTTTTGTTTTTCAGCGTGTTGATGTGTTTGCACAGCTCAGCCTCTCAATCTACTGAGCACAGCCGATGTGCTGAGTTTGCGCCTCTAACCTTTGGCGTGCTACCTTTTGTAAGTGCCAGACAGCTGGTGCAGCGCTTTGCACCTTTGGCCCGTTATCTGACACAGGCGCTGGCGACTGAAGTGCGCCTGGAAACCGCACCGGATTTTATAGCGTTTGTACGGCGTACATCTGAAGCGCATCGCTATGATATCCTGTTTACGGCCCCGCATTTTTATTCATCCGCCAGTGATGCAGGGTATCGACTGGTTGCGCGTGTGGATTCTCCCGGCATGAGAGCGTTGATTGTTGTGCCAGAGCGCAGTGAGATAAAGCGTGTGAGTGATTTGCGTGGCAAGCGCATGGCAACACTGGACTCAAAAAGCCTGGCCTCGTTGCTGGTAAAAAAACACCTGCGGGAAAATGCCATTGATCCTGAAAAAGACCTGACGATTATTTATACGCCCACGCATAACGCCTCGTTACTGTCGGCCTACTATGGTGTAACTGATGCGGCGGCATTAATGCAGCCCCCCTATGAAGCGGCCAGTAAGAAGGTGCGCGAAAGCATGCGTATTATTGCACAAACAGAAAGTGCGCCACATATGCCGATCAGTGTTGCTGAAAAAATTAACCAGAACTGTTCAGCAGATATACAACGTGTATTGTTGAATATGGCATCAACTGAGAAAGGTAGAAAAGTGCTTGAGCATAATCGATTTGCAGGCTTCAGTGAAGCGCAGGCGCAGGAGTATGAAAGCGTGAAGAACCTGATGGAGGCAATAAATAAATAATGAGTCACGCAGTGCCTTTGCTCAAATCGCTGCGTTGCCGACTGATTGTGAGTGTGGTGGCAGTTGAAATTATAATGCTCTCAATTCTGGTGTGGAACAATAGTGCAATTATTCAGGCAACACATACTGATCGATTACGCGATACCGCAATGAGCATGATTCAGCAAATTGCAAATACCTCGGGTAACTATATGGTAGCAGTGGATTATGCAAGCCTGGAGGATTATCTGAAAGATGTCATTAATTATAAGGAGCTAAGCTATATTGCGGTGCTTGATAGAGATGACAACGTGGTTATTTCGCTTGGGAATTTTGAGCAGCCGCATCCAGTACCGGATCGTTATCCGGCTCAGGCCGAGGATGGTGTATTTGATATTGCTCGAAAAATAGAAATGGCGGGCCAGCCCATGGGGAAAGTATTAATGGGTTTCTCGTTGTCAATTATGCACAATGCAATAAATAAATCACGTAATCGTGGTATAACGATTGCGTTAATTGAAATTGTTTTAACCGTGCTGGTAACAGTTGTTATTGGGCTGGGCCTTACCCGCAGGCTGTCGCTACTCTCTGATGCTGCTGGCAGAGTTGAGGCAGGGAATTATGAGGTTGCCGTGCCCACAGAGGCCAATGATGAAGTAGGGAGAACCGCCGCTGCATTCAATAGAATGGTGCTAGAGGTTTCCAGCCGAACAGGGCAGTTTGAAGAAGAACAGGCGCGATCCAGAGAGTTGATACTGGAAAATCGTCGGTTAATTCATACATCACTTGAAATTCAGGAAGAAGAGCGTAAGCATCTGGCGCGTGAATTACATGATGAGCTAGGTCAGTGCTTAACGGCGATTCAGGCCGATGCTGAGCTTATTCGAGATGTCGCGCATAATGATAGACGTGTGGTGACCAGTGCGGTGGCTATCATGGATGTTTCATCCAGGGTGTATGATGTGGTGCATTCAATGATGCATCGGCTACGCCCCGGTATTCTGGACAACCTGGGCCTGGTTGAGGCATTAAAAGATGAAATTGAAGCGTGGAAAGCGCGTAATCCGGCAACGCTTTGTAATTTTGATTATCCGAATGAACAGCAGCTGTTTGATGAGCGAACCAGCATTACACTTTACAGGATTGTGCAGGAGTGCTTAACGAATATCGCCAAACATGCGCAGGCCAGCACAGTGAGTATTGAGTTGCTTGAAACCTCTGAAAATCTTTTATTAAAAGTGATTGATGATGGTGCTGGCTTTTCTCTGGATACTCACTTACAGACCGTTGGTAAAGGTCTGGGGCTGACAGGCATGCGTGAAAGGGTAAATTTGCTGGAGGGGAAAATGTTGCTGGACAGTGCGCCAGGCAAAGGCACTTCGATTGTTATTAGCGTGCCGTGGCATGCAGTTGAAAAGACAGGAAGGAAGTGATGAAAGAAATAACGGTGCTTCTGGTGGATGATCATGAAGTCGTGCGAGCAGGCTATAGCCGTTTACTTGAAGCTACTGAAGGAATTTCGGTGGTAGCAGAAGCTGAGGATGGGGAAACAGCGTATACTGAATTTTTTAATACTCGGCCTGATGTGCTGATAATGGATATTTCAATGCCGGGTATGGGAGGGCTTGAGGCCAGCCGACGTATTCTTGTGAAAGATAAAAATGCAAAAATTCTTGTTTTCAGTGTTTATGAAAATGAAGTGTTCTTAACACGCGCACTGGAGATGGGCGTGCTAGGCTATATTTCAAAGCGTAGTGCCTCGCAGGTAATGATTGAAGCGGTGCGTAAGGTGGCTGTAGGTGAAGTGTTTGTTGGGCAGGAGTTAATGTCATATCTGGTTAAAGCCAGAACCTCGGTTGATGGCGATTTGTTATCCGCACTTACACCCAGAGAGTTTGAAGTGTTTATGCTATTGGCGGACAGTAAATCTGTAGTGGATATAGCCGAGTTGCTAAGTTTAAGCCCGAAAACTGTAGGTCATCATACTACCAGTATTAAAAATAAGATGAATGTGTCTGATCTTGCTGGTTTAACTCGACTGGCGATACGTTTAAATTTAATGAACCCCTGAAACGCCAGCGTTTTGTGCAGGGTGTTATGTTATGGTTTAACAAAAAAACCTGGAGCTTACTCATTCCATGGCTGATATGCTCACAGCACCTGTGCTTTCATGGCAAAAGTGGTTTTAAAATTAAAGGGTTATAGATATTATGGATTTAAGTCTTCTTTCTACACACTTCTCAGACGTTACATGGATATTATTTGCACTTGTTTTTGGTCTGGCGGCGGCATATGTTTCCTTGCCGCCAATGGTCGGATACCTTGCGGCTGGTTTTGCCTTAAGTGCTCTGGGGATGCAAAGCGGGGATACATTGCAGTCTGTTGCAGATGTGGGTGTTACTATATTGCTTTTCAGTATCGGATTAAAGCTAAATTTAAAAGATCTGTTTCGGGCTGAAATATGGGCTGTATCGGCCATTCATATGCTAGTAACAATCGTTGTATCTGGTGTGTTGATATTTGCTTTGAGTTTTAGCGGGTTGCAGGGATTTGTTGGGTTGTCTGTGTCAGAATCTGCATTAATTGCCTTCGCACTCAGCTTTTCCAGTACAGTATTTGCGGTAAAAATTCTGGATGAAAAATCTGAAATGGCATCCCTTCATGGAAAGGTTGCCATCGGTATTTTAATTATGCAGGATTTATTTGCGGTAGTCTTTTTAACGGTTGCATCTGGAAAAGTACCCTCGTACTGGGCAATATTACTGCTGCTGTTAATTCCATTAAAGCCTGTTATTCTAATAATAATAAGGCAGGTAGGGCGAGGTGAGCTGCTTGTGTTGATGGGTATGTTATTAGCTCTGGGTGGTGCGCAGTTATTTGATTTCGTTGGGATAAAAGAAGGCCTTGGTGCGTTGCTTCTGGGCGTGTTGCTGGCGGGGAATGACAAATCGGAAGAACTGGCTAAAGCATTACTGTCTTTCAAGGAGGTATTTCTGGTGGCTTTTTTTCTAAGCATTGGATTTAACGGCGTACCGTCAGTAACCGGCGCTTTGATAGCTGTTGTTATTGCTTTTTTAATGACAGGAAAATCATTATTGTTTTTTGTTCTATTGACAAAATTCAAATTACGTAGTCGAACCAGTTTTCTGGCTAGCCTGTCGCTTTCAAATTACAGTGAATTTGGTTTGATTGTGGGCGCTGTCGGAGTGAGCACCGGGTGGATGAGAAGTGAGTGGCTGGTGATTATTGCACTTGCATTATCGATTACTTTCACGGTTTCTTCTCTTGCAAATAACAGAGCGCATGATCTGTATGCGCAATTTGAAAATTATTTATTCAGGTTTGAAAGCTCTCGGCGGTTGTCAGATGATTTGCCTGTGGATATTAAGAATGCGCAGGTTTTGATATTTGGTATGGGACGTGTCGGAACAGGTGTTTATGATACTTCGCTGGAACAATACGGGGATCATCTGCTAGGGATTGACTATGATCCGCAAGTTATAAAAAACCACACACTGAAGGGCAGAAATGCGATTGTTGGCGATGTAACAGATTATGATTTCTGGCAGCGTTTGCGTCCTGATTCTGTAAAATTAATTTTTCTGAATATGTCGAACGAGAAAGAGGTGGTGGTTGCACTGGAGATGATTAAACAAACCGGATATAAAGGGCTAATTGCGGCGGCTGTAAAACATGATGACTATATAAAACCATTAAAAGAAGCCGGTGTGCATTATGTGTTTAATCTTTATGCAGAAGCGGGTTCAGGCTTTGCCAGCCATGTGTGTGAGAATGTAAGGATATGATTTGTTGTTCGCCCAGTATAATCTGCCGGGGCAATACCGTATTAATCCTGGCAAATTTACAGGTTCTGGATTAGTCTGTCATCGAGCCTGTTATCAGGCTCATGCAATTGTAATGCTCCGATTAAACACCTGCCAGGTTTTTTTCTGCTGCAATAAACTGAGCTTAAGCGTCTCCACTTTTTTCTTTAATGCATCCATGTCGTAGTTTTCTGAGACAGCTGCTTTACGTGCTTCTAACCATTGCCTTTTCGCCTGAGAAAAATCGTTAATTTTTGTCATTAGAATGTCGTATTCTTCATGCAGCCGCAGGGTGAGTATTTCAGAGTAAGGGCGTAATGCAAGTTTGCGCGAAGTGTTGCTGAGGAGCATTTTAGCTCGCGCACTTTCGATGTACTCAAGAGGTGTGTGGTAGAGGTTTTTTGCAAGCCCTGATAATGCCAGACCGCGAATCAGCCATTTTGTCGGGTCGAACTGCCACCAGCGAATACCATTTCTATAGTCACGCTGAAAACTATGATGAAAATTGTGATAACCCTCTCCCATGGTGAGAAGGGCAATAACAGGATTGTCTCTGGCGCTGTTACCATCAGAATATGGCTGGTTACCCCATATGTGGGCCAGTGAGTTTATAAGAAAAGTGAAGTGATGTGAAATGGCCAGTCGAGCGACTCCTGCCAGCAGAAGCATGCCGAGTATGTCACCATGCCAGATTCCCAGCAGCAGTGGCAGGCCGAAGTTCAGGCTCAGTACCAGTGGCAGGTAGTGTCGGTGCTGCCACATGACAATGGGATCTTTTTTCAGGTCTTTGCAGTTCTCGTACTCCTTGTTTGGATTGATATCGTATTCTCGAATCATCCAGCCCATATGTGAGTACCAGAAACCACGTCTGGAAGAATAGGGGTCTTTGCCGTTGTCATCAACATGGTTGTGGTGGAGTCGGTGATCCGAGGCCCAGTGCAGAATGCTGTTTTGTGTGGCAAAAGTGCCGCCAACCGCCAGTATCAGGCGCACAACCCAGTGAGCATCATAGGCACGATGTGACCACAGGCGGTGGTATCCCGCAGTAATGGAAATTTCGCAGAACACAATGCCAGCGAGCATAGCGGCTATTTGCCAGCCATCAAATCCATGAATAAGGGCGTAAGCCGGCACGCCAAACAGGGTGATTAAGCCAGTAAGCACGAAAACAGATGTGCTTAAGCCGATAATGGGGGGTTTCGGGTCTGGGGTTTGCTCGGGACGTGTGTAACGGGGCATTGAAAAACCTGCTTAAATGGATCAATTGCGTACAAGTGTACGCTGAAATTACTATGTAGTATAGGCTGTTTTATAAAACGATGTAAAATAATTTACATCTGTTAGCTATTTATCGGATTTGTGGTAAGCTTTTTTGTTATGAAAGGTAGTCGAGCTCGACAGAAAGAGAAAACCCGCCGTACGATTATAGATGCGGCATTTCGTCTATTGAACCAGCAAAGTAGTTATTCGAGTTTGAGCCTGCGTGAAGTGAGCCGTGAGGCGGGCATTGCCCCGACTTCGTTTTACCGGCATTTTGAAGACATGGAAGAGCTGGGTTTAACCATGGTGGATGAGGGTGGTGTGGCCCTGCGCCAGTTAATGCGCAAGGCTCGCCAGCGGATACGGGATTCTGAAAGTGTGATTAACACCTCGGTGGAGACCTTTATGGAGTTCATTCAAAACAGCCCCCATGTTTTCAGGCTGTTGCTGCGTGAGCGTTCGGGGACATCACTGGCATTTCGAAAAGCGGTGTCCCGGGAGTTTCAGTATTTTGTTGTGGAGCTGGCAGATTATATTCAGCATGCGGATGGTTATACAGTGGAAGCCGCGAAGGTGCAGGCTGAAGCGATGGTTATTCTTGTGTTTAATGCGGGGGCAGAAGCACTTGATTGCAAGCCTGCTGAACGTAAATTATTAACCGAAAAAGTGACTATTCATTTACAGTTAATTGCCAGGGGTGCAGAGAAGTTGTTGAAATAATAGTGATGCTTTTAACTATGAGCAAAGAAATTTATCGAACAGGTGATGATTTCGGTGAAATCATTGTTAGAGAAAGTGGCGACAGGCGAATAATGGATTTTGGCTCAGGCCTTGAGCAAAGCAACCTGCTTATGAGTCGGCCCTGGCAGCTGGCACATGAGTATTCGAAAATTATGTTACTGGGGCTGGTGTTTAATCACGCGCGTCATATTACCCTGGCTGGTCTGGGCGGCGGTGGTCTGCTGCATTGTATTGCTCATTTTTTTCCGCAAATTGAAATTCAGGTAGTGGAGCTGCGTCAGGCCGTGATTGATGTTGCCTGTGAGTGGTTTAATCTACCCTGTGAATCTCGTATTAATATTGTTTGCTGTGATGCTTATGTGTATTTAAAGGAGAAGCATTCAGTTAAAACCGATCTTATATTTAGTGATCTTTATGATGCCAGGGGGATGAGTGATGTTCAGGCGCAGAGAGGTTTTATTGAAGTATCTCATGCCAGCCTGAGTGAGAGTGGCTGGTTAGTTATCAACTTTCATCAGTTACCGGAACAGAGCTCGGAGGTTATGCAACAAATACTGGCAATGTTTTCGGTGGTCTATGTATATGATGTATCGGTGGGTAATCGAGTTTTATTTTGTGGAAAAAGCCCACAGGAAGATGAATGGGGCATCGTTTCAGCTCGATACTCTGAGCGAGCCAGAAAATCAGGTCGGAAGCTGGAGCTTCCCTTATTGTATTATTTTCGGCTTTTACGTTCTGTAGAGTCTGTTGATATATAATATGGATTTTTTATACGCAGGCTGTGTTAACCTAGATTAATCAGTTGGGCGCGAAAAAGATGTGCAAGTTATTGATTTGGATAGCGTAATGAAAAAATGTGAAGTCACCTTATTGGTGATGAGCACT
>VAOX01013690.1_pt1 | contig 20724 bp, 18 predicted proteins | sample 3393891 | NCBI WGS metagenome assembly VAOX01 (sample SAMN08290429, study PRJNA428436) | hydrothermal vent metagenome | isolation source: Deep-sea hydrothermal vent chimney | place: Indian Ocean: Southwest Indian Ridge | depth 2822 m m | reverse complement strand
CGAAATATGGAATATTATTTAGCAATAATTTTCTCAACATGAAAACCACTATCAGTATAAATTAATACCGAGCCTGCATCATACCAATCTTGTAGCACAATTCTTTTTGCGGGTAAGTTATTGGCTTCAAGCTCATGTACTGCCGGGCGATGGGTATGACCGTGAATGAAATTTTGTACACTGTGCTGAGTGAATGCATCAATAACGGCAGTGGAATTAACATCCATTATTTCTTCAGATTTTGAATGTGTTTCTGATTTACTAGTATCACGTAATTGTTTAGCAATGGCAATTCGTTCCGCTGGTGTTTTACTTAAGAAGTCAGTTTGAAAAGCAGGGTTTCGAACCATAGTCCGAAACTCTTGATATTTTATGTCATCGGTGCACAAGGTATCGCCATGCATTAGTAACGTTGTTGTTCCATATAAATCTATAATAGTCGGATCGTCAATTAGCGTTGCACCGCTGAGTAATTCAAATTGTGGACCAAACAAAAAATCACGATTTCCGCGCATAATATAAATCGGGACATTTTTTTGAGACAATTGTTTTAGCTCGGCGATCGATTCATGATACTCGGGTGGAATTAAATCATCACCAAGCCAAACTTCAAACAAATCACCTAATATATAAAGTGCTTCAGAGTCAGGTGCGATATTTTGTAATAACTGGTGAAAGGCCTGAGTAATATCAGGCCGTTCAGCACTTAAATGTAAATCAGAAATAAAAAGTATTGACATTATTTTACAATTTATTCCGTTATTTCTACACTTTCAATGATGACATCAGTAACGGGAACATCTTGGTGCATGCCTTGGTTACCTGTCTCAACGGCTTTAATGGCATCAACAACGTCCATGCCATCAACAACTTTTGCAAATACACAATATCCCCAGCCATCGGGTGTTGATGAACGGTAATTTAGAAAGTCATTATCTTTGATATTAATAAAAAATTGTGACGATGCCGAGTCAGGATCAGGGGTTCTTGCCATAGCTAGAGTACCTAGGGTATTTTTTAAGCCATTATCCGCTTCATTTTTTATATTATCGCGAGTTTGTTTTTCTTTTAACCCTGGCTCCATACCACCACCTTGAACCATAAAACCATTGATTACGCGATGAAAGATGGTGCCATTATAAAATCCATCTTTTGCATACTGCATAAAATTATCAGTGGTAATTGGTGCTTTGTCGGTAAATAATTCGACAGTGATTGTTCCGTGGTTCGTGTTTAGCTTAATCATGTTTACCTCTTTTAAATTTTATTTAATGATAACTTTATTAATTGTAACTGGGCTCATTGGGACGTCTTGTGGAAACGGAGCGACTGCTCCGGTTTTAACGGCGCGAATTTTATTAACAACGTCCATACCGGCTGTAACTTTGCCAAATACGGCATAGCCCCATCCTCGAGTAGTGGGTGAACTATAATTTAAAAATGCATTATTTGTTACGTTTATAAAAAATTGAGCGGTTGCTGAGTCTGGTATATTGGTACGGGCCATTGCAATGGTACCTATTTCATTTTTTAAACCATTATTAGCTTCATTTTTAATGGCTGCTCGAGTTTGCTTTTTATGGTATTTTCCAGAAGGTAGGATACTGAAGCCACCACCCTGGAGCATAAAATTTTCGATGACACGATGAAAAATAGTGCCATCATAATAGCCATCTTTTGCATATTTAACGAAGTTTGCTACAGATTTTGGCGCTTTTTCAGAATTTAGCTCCAGTGTTATATTACCCATATTGGTTTCAATAACGGCAATAACCGGATCAGCGGCTACCGCAACAGAACCGGTACTTAGGATTGTTAAGCTTGCGAATAAAAATAAGATTAGTGTTTTAATATTCAACGTGCTGGTATTCAGTGGTTTTTTCATATTGACTCTCTGTATATGATATTTAAGGTATAAGTTGTCATTCTTTTCGTGTAGCGGATACTATCAAGCTTTGGCTGGCATGTTAAATCTGAAATTGTTATTTATTGGATTTACTCGAAATTTTGTATACTAAAGTGATATTTTGTACACTGTCCCTTTAAACCATTTGGTAAAGTTGAAAATACGATTATGTTACAAATATACAATACTCTAACACGCAAAAAAGAACAATTTAAACCGATTGATAAGTACAACGTACGTTTGTACGTCTGTGGCATGACAATTTATGATTATTGTCATATTGGGCATGCTCGGATGATCTTGGTTTTTGATATAGTGTATCGTTATTTGTGTCTCACTTATGGCAAAGATCATGTGCGTTATATTCGAAATATTACCGATATTGACGATAAGATTATTGCTCGAGCCAATGAAAACAATGAATCAATCGGTAATCTAACCGAACGATTCATCGATGCTATGAACGAAGATATGGCGGCATTGGGGATATTAGCGCCTAACGAAGAGCCTCGGGCAACGCTGTTTATGGATCAAATTATTGCAATGATTCAAACCTTGGTTGATAAGAAAATGGCTTATCAGGGCTCAAACGGTGATGTATATTACGATGTTAGTGCATTTCCATCATATGGTAAGTTATCGGGCAAGGTGCTTGATGATTTACGGGCCGGCGCACGTGTTGAAATAGCGGAAGCGAAAGACGATCCGTTGGATTTTGTGTTATGGAAAATGGCCAAAGTGGACGAACCAAGTTGGGAATCGCCGTGGGGGAATGGCCGCCCGGGTTGGCATATTGAATGTTCTGCCATGTCGACCCAATGTATGGGTAACCATTTTGATATTCATGGTGGCGGGATGGATCTGCAATTTCCGCATCATGAAAATGAAATCGCGCAATCAGAAGCTGCAACTGGAGAGCAGTTTGTTAATACCTGGATGCACAATGGTTTTGTGCGGGTGGATAATGAGAAAATGTCTAAATCTTTAGATAATTTTTTTACCATTCGAGATGTCGTAAAACAATATAACCCTGAAGTTATTCGATATTTTATTCTAACCAGTCATTATCGAAGCCCATTAAACTACTCTGATGTGCATCTTGATACTGCTCGAGCAGCGCTGACGAGTTTGTATACTGCACTTCGGGGAGTTGATGACAATGGTGGGCAATGTGATGAAGATTATTTAACCCGATTTAGAACAATAATGGATGATGATTTTAATACCTCTGAAGCATTGTCATTATTACATGAAATAGCAAAACAATTAAATATTGCAAATCAGAGCAACACTGCAAAGGCAGCGTCATTGGCGGCCACCTTGAAACATGTGGCAGGTCTGTTAGGCTTATTGTCACAAGATGCGGAACAATTTTTGAAAGGTAAAGTTGAATCTGATTCAGAAGATGAATTTTCAGATGAAGCTATTGAACAACTGATCAACGATAGAATTGCAGCTAAAGAAAATAAAAATTGGTCTGAGGCGGATAAAATACGTGATACATTGCAACAGCATGGGATTATTCTTGAGGACAGTGCCACAGGTACTATTTGGCGCCGAGAGTAGCTTTGTTGGAATTGATCAAAAAAAATACAGCAATAATACTGAACTACAATGTTGGGTCATAACATGAATATTGTGAATATCTTCCGCTTAGGGGATATTATTATTGTGTCGTTTATTTACTGTTTGTTTGCGCTGACTGCTTCGGTAGTACAGGCAGGCAGTTTAAAAGAAGATAACGTCCATGTTCGTAACTGGAATCAGTTTGCAACTGACCTCTATGATTATCATAAAAAATTTATTAGCAATAAAAAAATTACAATAAAATCAAAGAAAGGTGGTTACGCAAATCATAAAGAGTTTTATTTGGAAAAAGAATTTTATGATGAACACGGCAAGTTACTGAGTAGAGTGTCATGGGAACTTGAGGACCCTCAAGATCTCCATGTCATTGAAATTTTTATTTACAATAATAACGGTAAAGTCATTCGTGATTATACAGCAGCATATTTACCAGTATACCGTAACGCTCCAACACAAACGTTAATAAGCTTGCATCAGTATAATCAGGAGTTACACGCATTTCGGACTTTTGATGCTTCAGGTGATCGAATTTTAGAGCGTTGTGAAGGACAGTATAATGATAAGACTATTTCGTTTATGCTCGATGAGGATGAATTATACGAACTCATCGGTGATGAGAAAGGCTTTATGTATTCAAAGGACTATAATTTGTGTTTTGATAACCTACAAGAGAGCCTTGGTAAATATTTAAAGCCGCAATAATGTTATAGCACCAGTATCATTATTACTTAAATTTATTTCGACTACTATTTCAACATGGTCTTTTCTGCGATATCAACCGTATTTTGAAGTAATGTTGCAACCGTCATCGGTCCGACGCCACCTGGAACGGGGGTTATCCATCCAGCACGTTGTTTAGCTACGGCGTAATCAACATCACCTACTAATGAACCATTATCGAGACGGTTGATACCAACATCAATCACAATCGCACCTGGTTTTATCCATTCAGACGGAAATAAATTAGGTTTACCAACACAGACCACAACGATATCAGCCGCTTCAATGTGATCTTGTAAATTGTTAGTAAATCGATGCGTTGTTGTAACGGTACACGCAGCAAGTAATAATTCAAGCATCATCGGACGGCCAACATTATTTGACGCACCAACCACCACGGCATTTTTACCTGTTAATTTTACACCGGTTGATTCCAGTAAGGTCATGATGCCACGCGGGGTACAAGGACGAAGCTTTGGCATTCGAACCACCAATCGACCTATATTGTATGGGTGAAAGCCATCGACATCTTTATTAGGATTGATAGTTTCTGTAACAGTATCACTATTGATATGAGCGGGTAGTGGTAACTGTACGAGTATCCCGTGTACCGCGTCATCATTATTAAGCTTATTGATTAGGTCTAATAATTGCTGTTGCGTCGTATCAATAGGTAAATCATGAGAAAAGGATTCAATCCCAACTTCTTTACAGGCTTTGCGTTTACTTTTGACATAGACCTGTGATGCCGGGTCTTCACCAACGAGAATGACCGCAAGTCCTGGTGTTTTACAGCCTTGAGATTTAAGTGTTATAACACGTTGTTTAAGATTTGAACGTAGTTCAGATGCAATTAATTTACCATCGATTATGTTAGCGGTCATTAGTGGTTTCTTTTTAATAATTATAATATATTAAGGATATGATCGCATGACCAAGTTAATTCGCCAAGCAAGCATTTCCAATTGTTTTTTGATAATATTTAAAGTAAATTATACTATAACATTGACCTTCTGTGCATAGCCGCGTATTATCGCCCAGCTAATCATATTGGAATTTAAATATGACGGGGCATAGCGCAGTCTGGTAGCGCGCCTGCTTTGGGAGCAGGATGTCGGGAGTTCGAATCTCTCTGCCCCGACCATTATTTTGTTTATTTTGCTAAAAGTGGTTTTGACGCTAAACGTAAAAAAACAGGGATTCGAACTCCCGAGAAATAAATAGGCAGTTCGACGACACATTAGGCTAGGCGTAGTCGAATTTAGTTTTATTAAGGTTTTTGCGCCTGTAGCTCATCTGGATAGAGCATCGGCCTTCTAAGCCGAGGGTAACAGGTTCGAGTCCTGTCAGGCGCACCAGGTTAGATTATTACAGTTTATGGTGAGCGTAGCTCAGTTGGTAGAGCCCCGGATTGTGATTCCGGTGGTCGTGGGTTCGAGCCCCATCGTTCACCCCATCTTATTACCTGGTTTTCATTCTGAAAATCAGGCTGACAATCATAATTTTAAATCAAGTTTTCTTTCAATAGTTATGTATTCTTTATTTACATTTAATTGCATTAAAGTTATTTTTATTTAAATTAATAGTAGTGAAACATAGCTTCTGCTATTGTAAACATTATTATTTTAATAATGTTTAACTACCTTTATTTAGGGAATTCGTGCTTTTCTTTAAACATCATATTTTACAACCTCTTCTGGAAAGTTCGCGTGATTTACTACCTGTCATTGCGGTAATACTTTTTTTTCAAATATTTATTCTTAAGCAAGCTATACCAAACTTACCGCAATTGATCATCGGCTTTGTATTTGTCTTAATTGGCTTATCATTGTTTATGAAAGGATTAAATATGGGCCTGTTCCCGGTAGGAGAACAGCTGGCATACGCATTTGCTCGAAAGGGTAGTTTATTTTGGTTATTATCGTTTGCTTTTTTATTGGGTTTTTCGACCACCATTGCTGAACCTGCTTTAATCGCAATTTGTCAAAAAGCAGCCGAGATAGCCGCAAGTGATAGTATTATTGCCAGTGATAAACAGTCTATAGATAGTTACGCATTGGGTTTACGGTTAACGATTGCTTTTTCTGTTGGTCTCGCGATAGTGATTGGTGTGCTTCGAATTTTAAAAGCATGGTCACTGCCAATGCTTATTATTATTGGCTATATTGGCGTGGTAATCATGACTTATTTTGCACCACCTGAAATTATTGGAATTGCATACGACTCTGGTGGGGTGACAACGTCAACAATTACAGTGCCACTGGTTACAGCATTAGGCGTTGGTTTGGCGTCAAGTATCAAAGGTCGAAACCCAATGTTAGATGGCTTTGGTTTGATTGCATTGTCATCATTAACACCCATGATATTCGTTATGATGTATGGAATGTTGTATTAAAATGGAATATGTCGAACAGTTATTTTCCGTTTTTATAGCAACTTTAGGCGATGTCTTTCCAATTGTTGCAGTCATTTTCGGCTTTCAATTTTTGGTTATTCGAAAAAAACCGGCAAACTTTAAACAGATTGTTATTGGTTTTGTGTACGTTATATTTGGACTAACATTTTTTCTGGTTGGTTTAGAAAATGGTTTATTTCCGCTTGGCGAACTAATGGCAAAACAACTGACTGCGCCAAGCTTTATTTATGGTGATTTAGCAAAAATTCCAGAAACATTTCACTGGACGGATTATAAATGGGTTTATTTATTTGCTGCAACTATTGGATTTTCGACAACAATAGCAGAACCCTCTTTAATGGCTGTTGCAATTAAAGCACAAGATGTTTCGGGTGGTGCAATTCATGCGTGGGGCTTGAGGATAGCAGTAGCCGTTGGTGTTGCCGCTGGAGTCAGTTTGGGAACCTATCGTATAGTGATGGGGTATCCATTGTATTATTTTATTGTTTCAGGTTATGTCGTGGTCATTATGCAAACCTTAATTGCACCTAAAATGATTATTGGCCTAGCTTATGATTCTGGAGGGGTTACAACTTCAACTGTTACAGTGCCATTAGTTGCTGCGCTTGGTTTAGGTTTAGCGTCAACAATTCCTGGGCGTTCAGCGGTATTAGATGGTTTTGGATTAATCGCATTTGCCAGTTTATTTCCGATTATTACCGTTTTAGCGTATGCCCAACTTTCATTCTTATGGGAAAAAAATAAATAGTGTTTAAACTAACATTCAAATATAACAGGAGCATGCAATGCACTTTAAACTAATCATTGCTTTAACTGAGGATGATAAAACAGATGCTGTCATGGAAGCTGCGCGGCAATGTGGCGCTACTGGCGCAACAGTGATAAATCATGCTCGAGGTGAAGGTATAAAACAAACTAAGACTTTTTTTGGTTTATCAGTAGAAGCCCAACGCGACATGATTTTATTTTTAGTAGAGGAACATTTGGCGCGAATGATAATAGAGCAAATAGCAAAAGCAGGGGAGTTTGATAGTAAACCCGGAACGGGCATTGCATTTCAAATAGACGTCGAAGATGCAATTGGTGTAGCCCATCAAGTAGAACAATTAACCGATATGGTTGGGGATAAAATATGACGGGAAATGAAGCCAAATTAGTCAAAGTTCGTGATGTAATGAAAACCAAGTTTGACTTTGTAGATGGTATGACAACGATTCAAGAAGCCTTGGCTACCATGGAACATATTGAAACCAAATGCTTGGTGGTGAATAAACGACATGAGAATGATGAATACGGCTTGCTATTAATTTCTGATATAGCCCGCAAAGTACTCGCTGAAAATAAATCGGTTGAGCGGGTTAATGTTTATGAAATTATGGCAAAGCCGGTTTTATCGGTGTCACCAGAAATGAATATTCGATATTGCGCCAGAATGTTCCAACAATTTGATTTATCGCGAGCGCCAGTTGTCGAAAATGATAAAATTGTTGGAATAGTGAGTTTCACTGATATGGTGCTGAAAGGACTGCAAAAAGTTACTGAGCAATAAATTACATTTTGCTCCTTGAAAGTATTGGCTTTATTATGGTTCACTAGCCAAGCAATATAATAATGGGCCGTTAGCTCAGTTGGTAGAGCAGAAGACTCTTAATCTTTTGGTCCACGGTTCGAACCCGTGACGGCCCACCATATTTTAAGAAAAACTTAACTTTAGGTGATATCCACAGTAAAAATAAGTTAAAATATATTTGATGCTTCATTAGAGCATCTCTAGATACATGTTGTTCAACACTGTATAATGTTGCGTTCTGTAATCAATGCGAGAGTGGTGAAATTGGTATACACGCTAGATTTAGGTTCTAGTGCCGCAAGGCGTGAGAGTTCGAGTCTCTCCTTTCGCACCAATTAATTCCCAATAATGTGGTTAGCCGTTTATTTAATACAATAAATTGGCACCATGTTGTTGATTTATATATGTTTTAGGGGAAATTCATGCAAGTTTCAATAGAAGCCACTAGCGGTCTTGAACGAAAAATTACCGTTTCATTACCTGAAGATAAAATCATTAATGCGGTTTCCAATAAATTAAAAGAAATTAGTCGAACAACCAAAATTAAAGGTTTTCGTCCAGGTAAAGTGCCTATGGGCATTGTTCAAAAAAAGTTTGGCTCTCAAGTTCGCTATGAAGTTGTGGCTGATCTGGTGCAATCCAGCTTTTATGAAGCAATAAGCAAAGAAAAAGTACGCCCAGCCGGGAATCCCAGTATAACCGAGCATAATGACAAACCCGGTGAAGGCGTTGAGTACACCGCTATATTTGAGGTTTATCCCGAAGTATCACCGGTTTCAATGAAAGCCGTTAAAATAGAAAAAACAATTGTTGATATTTCAGATGAAAATATTGACGAAATGATCGAAACCATCAGAAAACAAAATCATACTTGGGCCACAGTTGAGCAGGCTGCTAAGTCAAAGGATCAAGTAACAATTGATTTTGAAGGCTCAATAGACGGTGAAGTGTTTGATGGCGGTACCGGGCAAGCCATGCCAGTTGAAATTGGTTCAAATAGAATGATCACCGGTTTTGAAGATGGTTTAATTGGATTGAGTGCGGGTGATGATAAAGTTTTAAATTTAACCTTTCCTGAAAATTATCACGCAAAAGATTTAGCCAATAAAGCGGTTGAGTTCAAAATTAAAGTGGTTTCCGTTGCTCAATCAGAGTTACCGGCAGTGGATGCCGAGTTTGCAAAAAAGCTGGGTGTTGCTGATGGTAATTTGGACACCATGCGAGTTGATGTTAAAGATAATATGCAACTAGAACTTGATAAAAAAATTCATAGCGAAATAAAAAATAACGTTATGGATAAGATTTTTGAATTAAATAAACTAGAATTACCCAAAGCTCTAGTCGACACTGAAGCCGAGGCTCTGGTGGATCAAATGCAATCAAACCTGACACAACAAGGTATGAATGCCAATGACATGAAGCTCGATACAAGCATGTTCACTGAGCAAGCACAGCGTCGTGTGGCACTCGGTTTAATTTTAAGTGAAATAGTGAAACAAAATGGCTTAAAAGCGGATGCCGATGCAGTAAAAAATGCTGTTAATAAAATTGCTGAACCGTATGATCATCCAGATGAAGTTGTAAAGTGGTACTATTCAGATAAAAACCGAATTTCCGAAGTTGAATCACTGGTCTTAGAAGATAAAGTGGTTGACTGGGCATTGGATCTAGCTGAAGTGACTGAAACAACAAAATCGTTTAAAGACATTATGCAACCAAAATCAAAAGAAAGTGCGTAATACTGACATTTTTAGTTGAGCGTGACTAAAATTTATTAAGTATATGAATCTCGGCTTCTTTTTAGTATATTTAAGTTTATAACACGTTACAGGCACTGCGCTTGTGGTATCACCTCTGACGAGTGATTACTGGCGATAATTAGTCCTATAAAAAGTACGTATAAAATATCGAATCACTGCTTTTTATTATGCTAATTGTGTACTTGAATTTAAGCTGAACAACGTCAAAACGCTCATAATGTGGGTTAAATAACCTTAAAGGATATATTACGTTGACCGATAATAAGAACATAAATGAAATGGATGAATATATGATTTCTCAATTAGTACCGATGGTTGTTGAACAGTCTGCTCGTGGTGAACGGATGTTTGATATTTACTCGCGACTATTAAAAGAACGAGTCATTTTTTTAGTGGGTCAAGTTGAAGATCATATGGCCAATTTAGTTGTTGCTCAGTTATTATTTTTGGAATCTGAAAATCCGGATAAAGACATTCATTTGTATATAAATTCACCTGGTGGTTCGGTTAGTGCCGGATTGTCAATTTATGATACGATGCAATTTATTAAACCGGATGTGAGTACCATGTGTATTGGTCAAGCTGCAAGTATGGGCGCATTATTATTGACCGGTGGTGCTGCAGGCAAGCGTTATGCGTTACCGCATTCGCGCATGATGATCCATCAGCCGTTAGGTGGCTTTCAAGGCCAGGCAACTGACATTCAAATTCACGCAAAAGAAATTTTGCACGCACGTGAAAGACTAAACGCAATTATGTCAAAGCATACTGGGCAATCACTGGATACTATTCAAGCTGATACTGAGCGTGACTTTTTCATGAGTGCCGAAGAATCTAAAGAATACAAATTAATTGATGATGTCTTGAATTCTCGAGTTGTTGAGTCGGATGGTGATTGAACTAGTTCACATAATAGCTAGTTAATGTTACATTTTATACGGTATTAGAATCAGACAAACTTGCATATTCTGTCAAAAGGATGCATGGTTATTAGTAAGAAACACATAATATTGTGTGAGGCAATGGTAATTATATGAGTGACGATAAAACAACTTCAGGCGATAATGGTAAACTCCTGTATTGCTCCTTTTGCGGTAAGAGTCAGCATGAAGTACGCAAACTTATTGCAGGTCCATCTGTATTTATTTGTGATGAATGCGTTGAATTATGTAATGACATTATCCGTGAAGAAATTCAAGAGCAATCCTCGGCTTCGAGTTCTGGTGATTTGCCAACACCTCACGAAATTAATTCAAATCTAGACGAGTACGTTATTGGCCAAGAAGCAGCTAAGAAAGTTTTATCTGTTGCGGTATATAACCATTATAAACGTCTGGAAAATGGTCAGAAAAAAGACGAAGTTGAATTGTCGAAAAGTAATATCTTGTTATTAGGGCCTACTGGTAGCGGTAAGACTCTTTTAGCTGAAACCCTTGCCAGATTACTCGATGTCCCATTTACAATTGCAGATGCGACGACATTAACTGAAGCGGGCTATGTCGGTGAAGATGTAGAGAATATTATTCAGAAATTACTACAGAAATGTGATTATGATGTTGATGCTGCTCAAACTGGTATTGTCTATATCGATGAAATCGATAAGATTTCCAGAAAGTCGGATAATCCGTCTATTACCCGAGATGTATCTGGTGAAGGAGTGCAACAAGCACTTTTAAAATTAATTGAAGGTACGGTTGCGTCGGTGCCGCCTCAAGGTGGACGAAAACATCCGCAACAAGAATTTTTGCAAGTTGATACCTCAAATATATTATTTATTTGCGGTGGTGCATTTGCAGGCATGGATAAAATTATTCGAGACCGTTCAGAAAAAGGTGGAATTGGTTTCTCTGCAGAAGTTCGCAGTAAAGAGGACAAAAAAGACGTTACCGAAGTACTTCGTTCTATTGAACCAGAAGATTTAATAAAATATGGATTAATACCTGAGTTTGTTGGCCGACTTCCTGTTGTTGCAACCTTGGGTGAACTTGATGAAGATGCATTGGTTCAAATTTTAACCGAACCAAAAAATGCGCTGACTAAACAGTATGCAAAATTATTTGAGATGGAATCTTGTGAGTTAGTGTTTCGTGATGAAGCTTTACGTGCAATTGCGACTAAAGCAATGGAAAGAAAAACCGGTGCTCGTGGTTTACGCTCGATTTTAGAATTTACGTTACTAGACACGATGTACGACTTGCCATCATTAGACAACGTTAAAAAAGTTGTTATTGATGAAGGGGTGATTCTTGAAGACAATGATCCATTAATTATTTATGAGGCACCAGAGCAAGAGCAGCGAACCGCAACTGACGAGATGTAATCACTTTATTTTTTAGTGAGGTCATTTTGTCGAAGATTTGGTCTAAACTTTATATTTTAATATTAAGAGCATTGAATTTTAATTTTCTGTCGCAATAATATAATTACTGTCAATAATTAAATAATGGAATTAAGTTATGTCTGATGTAATTGATGATCAACTCACTGCAATACCTGTTTTACCATTACGTGATGTAGTGGTATATCCCCACATGGTTATTCCATTATTTGTTGGACGCGAAAAATCAATTCGCGCCTTAGAAGATGCCATGGAAAATGACAAACAAATTTTACTGGTTGCTCAAAAGAGCGCAGGCCAGGATGATCCTGAACCCGATGATGTTTTTCGAATTGGTACCATATCCAGTATTCTACAATTATTAAAATTACCAGATGGCACGGTCAAGGTGTTAGTTGAAGGTAATGAGCGCGCTCGTGTTGTACATTTCCTAGGCTCTGATGATTATTTTATTGCGCAAGTTGTAAAATACGGTGAAGATGATTTAGAAGATAAACAAGGCGATGTGTTAATGCGTTCATTAACAACGCAGTTTGACCAATATGTAAAATTAAATAAAAAAGTACCACCTGAAATTTTAACATCCTTATCGAGTATCGATGATTCTTGTCGATTGGTTGATACCATTGCGGCAAACATGTCGCTTAAGGTAGATGAAAAACAAAAAATTCTAGAAATCCCTACATTACGTGAACGATTTGAACATTTAATGGGGATGCTTGAATCAGAAATTGATTTACTTCAAGTTGAAAAACGAATTCGTGGCCGAGTAAAACGGCAGATGGAAAAAAGTCAGCGCGAGTATTATCTCAATGAACAAATGAAAGCCATCCAGAAAGAACTAGGTGATTTAGACGAAGCACCAAATGAGATGGAAGAATTAGAACAAAAGATTGAAAAGGCAGGCATGTCTAAAGAGGCTAAAACTAAGGCCACTAGTGAACTTAGTAAACTTAAAATGATGTCTCCAATGTCGGCTGAGGCAACTGTAGTTCGAAATTATCTTGACTGGTTGGTAGGTGTGCCTTGGAAGAAACGCAGTAAAGTGCGTCATAATTTAGCACAGGCTGAAGCCGTGTTAGAAGAAGATCATTATGGTTTAGAAAAAGTTAAAGAACGAATTATTGAATATTTAGCCGTGCAGCAACGTGTTAAAAAAATGAAAGGGGCAATTTTGTGTTTGGTCGGACCTCCTGGAGTTGGAAAAACATCGTTAGGAAAATCTATTGCTCGAGCAACGAATAGAAAGTTTTCACGGATGTCGCTAGGTGGTGTTCGAGATGAAGCCGAAATACGCGGTCATCGTCGAACTTATATTGGCTCGATGCCCGGTAAAATTATTCAAAATTTGACAAAAATTGAAACTCGAAATCCACTATTCTTATTAGACGAAATTGATAAGATGGCAAATGATTTTCGGGGTGATCCAGCTTCAGCATTGTTAGAGGTGTTGGATCCTGAACAAAATAACGCATTTGCTGATCACTATCTTGAGGTGGATTACGATCTATCTGAAGTTATGTTTGTTTGTACCGCCAATAGTTTAAATATTCCCGGTCCATTATTAGATCGTATGGAAGTTATTCGCATCCCAGGATATACCGAAGATGAGAAAGTTAATATTGCTACACGGTATTTAGTATCGAAACAGATTAAAAATAATGGTTTAAGTAATGAAGAAATTTCAATTGCTGATTCTGCTATCCATGATATAATTCGGTATTATTCACGCGAAGCCGGAGTGCGAAGTCTGGAACGTGAAATTGCAAAGATTTGTCGTAAAGTGGTAAAAGAAATTGTACTTGACTCAAGTAAAAAATCGATAGCGGTTGACTCTGATAATTTAGAAGAGTACCTCGGTATTAAGCGCTTTAGATTTGGCTTGGCTGAAGAAAAAGATCAAGTTGGCCATGTTACTGGTTTGGCTTGGACTGAAGTGGGCGGTGAATTACTTACCATTGAAACTGCAGTGATGCCGGGTAAAGGTAAACAAAATTTAACCGGTCAACTCGGCGATGTGATGAAAGAATCTATTTATGCAGCGATGACGGTTATGCGCAGTCGTGCACAAGTCTTGGGTATAAAATCAACAATATTTGATAATACCGATATTCATGTTCATGTACCTGAAGGTGCTATACCGAAGGACGGTCCTAGCGCCGGTATCGGCATGTGCACTGCCTTAATCTCAGCATTAACGAAAATACCCGTTAGAGCAGATATTGCGATGACAGGTGAGATAACGCTGCGTGGTGAGGTGTTACCGATTGGTGGCTTAAAAGAAAAGTTATTAGCTGCACATCGAGGTGGCATCAAGAAAGTTTTGATTCCAGAAGAGAATCGAAGGGATCTGGCTGAAATACCAGAAAATATATTGAAAGATATCGAAATAGTTCCTGTACAATGGATCGATGAAGTGTTGGAATTAGCATTAGTAAGTCCTACAAAACCGTTATCCGATGATGAGTTTGCAGTGTCGTCAAAGAATGATCCTGAAAAGTCAAGTAAAAGTGATACCTTGAGGACACATTAATTTACTAAATAAATGACTTTTTGTGTTTGAATTTCTTGACCGACTCATATTGAAATTGGTATAACATAATCCTTTGAAATCAAATAAAACCGCCTTAAGGTTTAAGGCGGTATTTTTTTTCATATTATATTTAAATAATGTGTAACATGGGGGTAGTCAGTGAATAAAGCTGAATTAATAGAAGCAGTTGCTGAAAAGAATGAAATGACGAAAGCTGCAGCAACACGGGCAGTAGACAGTGTCTTAGGCACTATAACTGAAACACTAGTAAGTGGAGATCAAGTTACTTTAGTTGGCTTTGGTACCTTCCAAGTACGCGAGCGTGCAGCTCGAGTTGGTCGAAATCCGCGCACTGGAGAAGCAATAGATATCAAAGCTTCAAAAATACCTAGTTTTAAAGCTGGTAAAGCGCTAAAAGATTCTGTAAACTAGCGCGCCTTCCTAGGGTGCTTAGCTCAGCTGGGAGAGCGTCGCCTTTACACGGCGAATGTCGGGGGTTCGATCCCCTCAGCACCCACCAAGTTCTATGGACCGGTAGTTCAGCTGGTTAGAATGCCGGCCTGTCACGCCGGAGGTCGCGGGTTCGAATCCCGTCCGGTCCGCCATATGTAAAGGGGATAGAAAAGAATTTCTATCCCCCTTTATTTTAAACTAGTATACAATCCTTGATTTAATTTACGAATTAAGAAAAAAATTAAAGTACACAATTTAAAAAGTGTATGAATTGTTAAGTTTAAAAATAAATTAAAAAAATAAAATAAAATAGTCTAAGAGTTATAATGATTTCTAAAATTGAGAGTACAGCACTATGATGCAACTAATCCGTGATAAAGCCCAAGGTGTTTTTGTATGGATGATAGTAGCGTTTATTATTATTACTTTTGCTACTTTTGGTTTAAGCAGTTATTTATCAGGTTCTGCAAATGTTGCAGTGGCTGTCGTTAATGGCGATGAGATTCTCAAATCAGATTATGATCGCGCTTATCAAAACTTCCAACAACGTATGCAGCAGCAGCAAGGTGCAAACTATCGTGCTGATTTATTTCCTGAAGCGTTTATACGTCAGCAGGTTATAAACTCTTTAGTGACTGACATAATTTTTGAGCAATATCTCCTAGATCACAAGTTTTCAGCATCTGCAAGCCAAATTCAGGCTCTCTTAGCTCAGCAAAATGTTTTTAATGATGATAACAAGCAATTTTCAAAACGCCGTTACCGTGAGGTTCTTAGCCAGCAATCAATTAATGTTGAGCAGTACGAAAACAGCATACGTAAACAAATCGCTCAGCAACATTTGTACAAAGGCTTACAAGATTCAGCATTTGTTTTAAGTTCCGATATCGAAAAATATCAAAAATTAAAAAATCAACAACGAGATATAGGTGTACTGCGGTTATCTTTAGCTAAATTTAAAAGTGATGTTAAAATTACGGATGAAGAGCAGCAAGCTTATTATAAAAGTCACCTAGCTGAATTTATGACAGCTGAGATGGTCAGTGTTGAATATGCGGAATTAAATCTTGAAAAATCAGCATTACATTTTAGTGTTAGTGAAGATGAAGCAAAAAAATATTATACTGAAAACACCAAGTTATATACTACAGGTACTGAAAAAAGAAAAATCCGTCATATCTTAATTAATGTCAATAAGAAAACCGATGATGCTAGTGCCAAGAAATTAATTACTGATATTTATGAAAAAATTAATGCGGGTGCCGATTTTATTGAGCTTGCCAAAAGTTCATCTCAGGATCTGGGTTCATCTAAGAATGGTGGTGATTTAGGGTTAGTTAGTAAAGGCGATAACGATAAATCATTTGATGACGTGGCATTTGCAACTAAAATTAATGAAGTGAGTAAACCAGTACGCTCACGGTTTGGTTATCACATAATTAAAGTTGATGAGATTAAATCGGTAGTCACAAAATCATTTGATAGTGTTAAAACTAAAATTATGTCAAATTTAAAGAAATCTAAAGCTGAAGAAGACTTTTTTAAAGATGTTGATCGTATGGATCAATTAGCTTACGAAACATCTGATTCACTTGGCCCGATGAAAGATGAATTAAATATTGAAGTACAAACAAGTAAGTTATTCACCCGTTCAGGTGGTGCTGGAATATTGTCAGATAAACGCGTTCTGGATCAAATATTCAGTGATGATGTTTTAAATGGAGGGCGTAATAGCACACCGGTAGAATTGTCAGAATCTCATTATGTTGTAGTTAGGTTATTAAAACGACAAGCCGCAACACAAAAGACATTAGATGATGTTAAAACAATTATTCAATCTCGCTTATTGAAAGAGAAAGCAAATACTTTGATTTCCGAGTCTGCAAGCCAAGTAGTCGACAAACTATTAAAAGGTAATACCGGCGATGATATCGTTTCCGGCATGAAATATTCAAAATGGAGTCGATTCGGCTACATTAGTAGACAACAAGCATCAGTTACAGATAAAGATAAAGAATCTATTGATGCTGTGTTACGTAAAAAAGCATTTAGCATGTCTCGGCCCGCAGGTAAGCCTTCTATTGATACTATTAGTATGGCTGGTGGTGACAAATCAGTTGTTGTAGTATTTGCTGTTAAGGAAAAATCCGATGCAACAAACTCAGATGAAATTAGCAATGAATTACGTAGTTTGACCGCTGCAAATAGTAATACAGAACTGGATTCATTTATTGCATTTATGCGTGAACAAGCAGATATAAAAATATTAAAAAAAGCCGTTGATCAATAAACAATAATAAAATACAACTACGGCTGTATAATAATACCAAGTTAAATTTAACTTGGTATAAATCCTTATATAATTTCATCGTTTTTATTCAGAAAGTGGGAGAGCCCCGTATGTCTAAAATTGCACTTCATTGGCAAATTTTAATTGCATTATTTCTTGCGTTTATTGCTGGTGCATTTACCTCACCAGAAAGTATATTTATCGGAATTAAATTTTATGCTCTTTATGACTTTATCGGTACATTCTTTCTGAATGCATTAAAAATGATCATAGTGCCTTTAGTGATGGCATCTATTATTACCGGTGTAGCCGGTATTGGTAATGCCGAAGGACTGGGTCGTTTAGGTTTTAAAACAATATTATTTTATGTTGTTAGTAGTTTTTTTGCGATTGTCATCGGACTATTTTTTGTCAATTTATTTCAACCAGGAATTATTGATGGCGTGCCTGCAAAAGACCTGCTTGGATTAAGCTCTGATAGGGTAGCCGATGTTGCTTCTAGAGTGGGTGGTAAAGATGCATCGAGTATCTCTGATGTATTCTTAGGTTTAGTACCACCAAACATCATTAAAGCTGCTGCAAACGGTCAAATGTTGGGTTTAATCTTCTTTGCTATTTTATTTGGTGTTTATATTACAAAAATAACCAAAAAATATGCCGATGCACAATATGCTTTTTGGCAAGGCCTATTTGAAATCATGATGATGATGACCAACTTTATCATTCGGTTTGCACCTATTGGCGTTTTTGGTTTAGTGGCAAAAGTGATTGCCGATATTGATAGCAATGAACTTGACGCTTTATTTGAATCTTTATTCTGGTTTACATTTAGTGTGATGGCAGCATTAATAACCCACACATTTATTGTCTTACCTTTATTGTTAAAATTTGTCGCCAAGGTGCAGCCGTTACGCCATATCAAGGCAATGGCACCAGCCATGTTAACTGCATTTTCTACAGCATCTTCATCAGCAACGTTACCATTAACAATTAAATGCATAGAAAAAAATGCAGGCGTATCGAATCGAACCAGTTCTTTTGTGTTGCCACTAGGTGCTACGGTTAATATGGATGGTACTGCATTATATGAATGTGTCGCAGCCATGTTTATTGCTCAAGCCTATGGCTTGGATTTGACCGTTACGGTGCAATTTACTGTTGTGTTGGTGGCGTTATTAACCTCCATTGGGGTTGCCGGCATTCCATCCGCAAGTTTAGTTGCTATCACAATCATATTATCAGCGATTGGATTACCATTAGACGGTATCGCACTTATCTTTATAGTTGACAGAATTTTAGATATGTTCAGAACCAGTGTGAATATATTTAGTGATTCATGTTGTGCCGTTATTGTGGCTAGATTAGAGGGTGAAGAAGGGATACTTGGTGAAGCTAAACCACTTATTGCTAAATAGTAAATTATATTTAATACGATAAATCCATTTGTCGTATTAAATTAGTATTTTTTGAGTATTAAAGTCTGTTATTCTTTTTTAGTGTCGTTAGTTTCTAGAGGCCCCATTCCAATATGGCTATAGCCTGAGTCAGCATATATAATCTCACCGGTTAATGATGATGCTAAATCAGAACACAGAAAGGCAGCAACATTTCCCACTTCTTCGATAGTGACGTTTCTTCTTAATGGCGCAGTCTTTTCTACATGCGTTAACATTTTACGAAAGTTACTTATACCCGCAGCAGCTAGGGTCCGAATAGGTCCCGCAGAGACAGCGTTTACCCGAATTCCATCAGGGCCTAAGCTTTGTGCCATGTATCGAACATTGGCCTCTAGACTGGCTTTTGCAAGCCCCATAATATTGTAATTTGGCATTGCTTGAACCGCACCAAGATAACTGAGTGTTAATAGCGAACCATTGCGACCTTCCATCATGGGTAAGCCGGCTTTAGCAAGGGCTGCAAAACTGTATGAACTGGTTTCATGAGCTTGGCGAAAGCCTTCACGGGTGACAGAGTTTAAATAATCACCTTCTAGCTCTTCACGTGGGGCAAATGCCACCGAGTGTACGATGATGTCCAAACCATCCCAAAAGTCGTCTAAATGATCAAAAACATGATCGATTTGCTCGTCATCATTGACGTCACATGGAATTGTAATATCAGAACCGCACTCTGCTGCCATTTTATCAACACGATCACGAAGTTTTTCGTTTTGATAGGTAAAGGCAAGTTCAGCACCTTCACGTTTCATTGCTTGGGCTATACCCCATGCGATCGATCGATTACTGGCTAGGCCTACAATAAGTGCTCTTTTACCATCGAGGAAACCCATTCTATTTAACTCCTTGCTTATATTATTTTATTGGTTATAGATTACTTTTGCATGATAACAATGTTATTCCGGTTACACTAGCAAATAGCTTTAGCTAACTGTAACTTGTTGTGTTGAGTGGTACAATCCTTTAGCATGTCTCTAATATTGTTGATGTTTATAGTCTAAGATAATATAAAATTATTAAAATAATAAAAGATAGGGGTATACAGGTTTTATGGAGAAGCGATTTACGTCTAAAGACTTTATTCTTTATGGAATTCTGAGCATATTAATTATATTGGTAATCCTGTCGATGTACATGGTCGATAGGCAATGGTTAAAAATGTCAGAAATGCAATTGACCCTGAATGAACAAGCCAAAGACATTCGTGGTTTAAATAGCCGGTTTCGAAATGTCGGTCAAATAGCTAACATTGCCGGGACTAAGGCTGATAATAAATCCAATGGGATTCCCGACTCGTTTAAAAAAGCCTATGAAGCTACGCAGAAAAAAGATTATTCTGAAGGTGATTGGTTAGTAAAAGCCATTGGTAAAATTAAAACTATTTCTCCCGTGGTATCGACTGATACCTATGGTAGTACTGTACAAGAAAATGTACTTGAAACGTTGCTCTCACGAAATGGCGAAACCCTTAAGTTGCAAGGTTTATTAGCACAAAGCTGGCAGGAAAGTGCTGATGGCTTAACCCTTTTGTTTAAAATACGATCCGAGGCTCGATTTTCAGATGGTGAAGCGTTAACGGCTGACGATGTGGTATTTACCTATAATTTTATCATGAATGAAAAAATTGCGGCACCACATCATCGTGCTAGCATGGATAAAATTAAAAGTGTTACAGCAAAAAGTAAATATGAAGT
>VAOX01055752.1_pt1 | contig 20744 bp, 23 predicted proteins | sample 3393891 | NCBI WGS metagenome assembly VAOX01 (sample SAMN08290429, study PRJNA428436) | hydrothermal vent metagenome | isolation source: Deep-sea hydrothermal vent chimney | place: Indian Ocean: Southwest Indian Ridge | depth 2822 m m | reverse complement strand
GCAACCACCGGCTGCACCACGTGCTCAAAGCCCAACCTTCGCCTTGAACTCGGGGCTATGAACCTTGCGCTTCCTGCTCTCAATCATCTCGCGTATCCTCATACTGGATAACAGCTTAAATGACTGTCCAAAATCCAGGTGCCACTTTAATTTGATTACGTCGAACAACTGCCAAAGGTGATTATCCTCTGGACGGCAGCGTATGAACCACACCGACCAAATATTATTGATTTCTTAGATATATCAATGGTTTTGATTTTCCTCGCGCGAAGTGTCTATTCTGCTTGTGCAGTGCCACGATTTTCTGGCCATTTTCCGGCGCTGAGATAGCAATCTCTGCAGCGGCAGTTCCATATCTAAATTTTAGTAGATATTTGTCCAGATAACCGAAGTTACTTTAAGTCGAGATATTGTTGGGTTATTCACACCGTTATCGATCGTTTGTCGCATTTGCGACAGAACGTATATCTCAGTGACATCGGTTATCTTTATGATAATAAAGTAATAAAAATTGTTATTCGAGGTGGCACATAAGTTGCAAAACATCGTTCGAGCTTAAAGATAAACGGGCGGGCATATTCGCCCGCCACGGCTACGGGAGTGGACGATGCAGGCAAAAGTGATTCCAATTTTCGGTGAAAATAGTGTGGTGCGCCAAGGGTGTGGTGCGGATGGTGATGTGGATCAGTCATCCTGCGGCTCCAGCGCTGGTTATGGTGATCTACCGCCCGCCGTTTGGGAAAAGGTAAAGAATCATCCCTGCTATAGCGAAGAAGCGCATCACCATTATGCGCGTATGCATGTGGCGGTGGCACCAGCATGCAACATTCAGTGCCATTATTGTAACCGCAAGTATGATTGTTCTAACGAGAGTCGTCCTGGTGTCGTGAGTGAGAAACTGACCCCTGAGATGGCCGCGAAGAAAGTATTGGCGGTTGCGTCAGCTATTCCTCAAATGACGGTCGTTGGCATTGCTGGTCCGGGTGACCCTTTGGCTAATCCAGCTAAAACGTTCCGCACATTTGATCTCATTATGAAGGAAGCGCCTGATATTAAATTATGTTTGTCCACCAATGGTCTGGCACTGCCTGATTATGTACAGACGATTCAGGATTTTAACGTCGATCATGTCACTATCACCATCAACATGATCGATCCAGAAGTAGGTGAGCAGATTTATCCGTGGATTTTCTACCATAAGAAACGCTGGAAGGGTAAGGACGCCGCCAAGATATTGGTCGAACGGCAGTTGGAAGGGCTGGAGATGCTAACCGCCAAGGGTATTTTGGTTAAGGTCAATTCGGTGATGATTCCGGGAGTTAATGACACACACTTAGAAGCGGTGAACCAGGCGGTGAAATCTCGCGGCGCTTTTTTGCACAACATTATGCCACTGATCTCAGAGGCGGAGCACGGGACATACTACGGGCTTAACGGCCAGCGTGGGCCTACTACTCAAGAATTGAAGACACTGCAAGACCGCTGCGAGGGCGAAATGACGGTGATGCGCCACTGTCGTCAGTGCCGTGCCGACGCCGTCGGGTTGTTGGGTGAGGATCGTAGCGCCGAGTTTACCTCAGAAAAAATTCAGGATATGGACGTGCAATATGATCGAGAGACACGTCAGGCCTACCAAGATTATGTGGAGCAGGAGCGCCAAGATAAGGTTTTGGCGAAAGAGGCTGAGTTGGTGGCGCTTGCTGGTGCGTCGGACGAAACTACCGTACTGGTGGCCGTGGCAACGAAAGGTGGTAGTCGAATCAACGAGCACTTTGGTCATGCCGCTGAATTCCAAGTGTATGAATTGAGCGTGACGGGGGCTAAATTTGTGGGCCACCGGCGAGTAGATCACTACTGCCTTGGTGGTTATGGCGAGGAAGAAACGCTAGAGACAGTGATCAAGGCAATTGACGATTGTGTTGCGGTATTTATCGCTAAAATCGGCCTATGTCCCCGTAAGGAATTGGAAACAGCGGGTATCGAAGTTGCAGACCAATATGCGCATGCGTATATCGAACAATCGCTGATTGCTTGGTTTAAGGAATATTTAGAAAGAGCGCAACGGGGTGATGTTCAGCCAGGATGCCGCGGCAGCGGTCAACTACGGCAGGGCGCCTACGTCGCGTAACTACGTTTTTATTGTTAGCGGCAGTGCCGCCGCTGGGAAAAGGAGAAAAGCATGGCTTATAAAATTATCGCTTCTACGTGTACGGCTTGTTCTGCATGCGATCCCGAGTGCCCGAACGTGGCAATTCGAGAGAAAGATGGAACTTTTGTTATTAACGCGAAGAAATGCACCGAATGTATTGGCCACTATGACGAACCGATGTGTATCGAAGTGTGCCCGGTAGACGGCTGCATCGTCATTGATAAGAGTGTTCCTCGCTATGCCGCCGCCTAATGAGGGCGCGCCGAATCTGGCGCTTACGGCCAAGGCAGAAAATTTCATTCGTCGCATGATTCGTTTCGGTGGTGGTGGTGCTGGAGCTGGACTTCGGCTGACAGTTACGCCTGGCGGTTGCTCTGGATTCAGTGCCGATTTTACGGTTGAAACTGAGCCATTTCCTGGCGATGCTGTGATCGATAGTAGTGGTGTGCTGGTGTTCCTGCCCGTGGAAACGCGATTGCTGTTGGACGGATTCACTGTCGATTTTACTGACTCACCTTCCGAGACTGGACTTAAGTTCTACAATGCCAACGCGTCGACACACCCAGTTTCTTGTGCGACTTCGACGTCGAGTAATGCTGGTTCGGTGACAGCGACTGTGAGTGTTGCAAGCGTCAAGCGTCAGTCATCGTGACAGACGTGTTGGGTGTGGTAGAGGAATAAAGGCGGATGGCATGCCGTGTTGGGCTTGTCTTGGTAGTGCTCACGTAGGAGCGGTGCTGCTAGTTGTTATCCTACATGGCTTGCGGTGGACAGGCCGCCCCTGGTGATTCGGCGTCAGTGAAAAAACGGTACCGGCGAGCGTTAGCCATTATGTCATAGTCTATGGTGGCTTATATAGCTTGCCACAAGATCCGCACGAAAAATGGTTCATGGTTCGCCGTGTCCGTCGACTGTAATCATCAATGCGTAGTGAGGTGAGTGGAAACGTATGAATATTAGTCGTGACAGTGATGTTATCGAGGTCGATGATGAGCCTAAATTTCAATACGGGCGGAAGGTGCGCTCACGTTGGGTTATCCGCAATGATGGCACCTTTCCCGGTAAGGAGATTGGCGAGGTCTTGGTAAAAAAAGGGGATGTTGGCTATGTGGCGAGCATTGGTACTTTTCTACAACAATTTTATATTTACGGGGTTGATTTTTATGAGCGTGGTTATCTCGTCGGTATGAAAGGGAGGGAGTTAGAGGCAGTGGATGAACGAGAAGAAAAAAAGATGGTGATCGGCAATGCTTGATTTACTGGAGGCGAAATATCATTGGGGACAGCCGGTCCGTTGTACGGAAAATTTATTGAACGACGGGTCTCATCCCGAACGTGCCGCAGACGCGTTATTGGTGACGCGTGACAGTGTTGGTGAGGTCGTTAACGTGGGCCATCATATGGACAGTAACACCCCCGTCTATCTGGTCGAATTTTCTAAAGGGTTGGTTGTTGGCTGCCTGGAAGCAGAACTAACGCCGGTTGACATGCGAACGGGAGAGCAATGATGAAGGTCATGATACGAAAAGCAAACGACGGTAAGTTCTCCGCCTACATGGCGAAAAAAGACCTGGAAGAGCCCATCGTGGCGATGGAAAAAGAAGGAATATGGGGCGGTATAATTACCCTGGCGAATGGCTGGCGGTTAGCGCTGCCGGAGATGGCGGCTGAGACCAGGCTGCCGGTTACGGTGGATGCGCGGCGCCTGGGAGAGTAGCGTGCCGCTGGCAACGGAATTTATCGGCGCAATTGAAACGGCATTGAATGATGCTTGTCTGGCAGGAGATGATCCCCTAACTGTATTGCGCTGTCGCTACCCCGACGTAAGATTTTCCCGTTGTGATGCCGGTGACGTTATCGAATCACCTTACCGGGAAAACGACAGATTTAACCTGTATCTGATTGATGGCAGTAGCCACTGTCCGTGCATTACATCAAACCCGATGCATGCTAGCCGCGTGCTCATCGGCGACAAATGAAAGATCATAAGGAGAACAACATGTCGGACATCATGCTCGATTCTATTATCACCGGCTTGCGGCGAGGCAGCGTTGTTCCCTATTTGGGGCCGGGCGTGCTGGATTTATGTGTACCACCTTGCCCCGTGCCAGCTACGCCAGAGGCGTTAGTCGAACTTCTAACTGCGAAAGCGACGGTACCGTTTAAGATTCGTCATAACTTGACGGCGGCGGCGCAATATATCGAAAATTTTAAGCATCGTAAAACCTTGCAAAAACTGATGCACGAAGCGTTTGCTGCTTCGGTGGTACCTACTGCGTTACATTGTGCGCTCACGGCATTACCCAACTTGCCACTGATCGTGGATACTTGGTATGACGACGCGACGTCACAGGCATTGGCAGAGCGCTCTGATTGGGGACAAGTCCAGGGGGTGAGTCATGCGGATTATCGCGATGTCTGGGTACATTACTATGCTGCAAATGGCGCTGCGGTCGATGAACTGGACGCCGCGTCATGGGATACATTGCTGTACAAGCCACTGGGCGCAGTGCGCACTGGCGGCAGCACATTAGTGTCCGATGCCGATTACGTTGAAGTGCTGACGGAAATTGACATCCAAACTCCCATTCCGCAACGGGTGCAACAATTGCGTCAAGGACGGAGCTTCCTTTTTCTTGGCTGCCATTTTCGTAACCAGCTGGAGCGTAGTTTTGCTCGTCAAATTATGAAACGTTCCAGTGACGGTCCGCATTGGGCGTTTTTAACGGGAGAATTGACTAAAAACGAGCAGCGGTTCCTCACTGAACAACAAATAGTTCGTCTCGATTTGCCATTGGCCGAGTTGTTGCGTGTACTTGCCCCAACAGCAGCCACTATCTGAGCGGTTAAGTCGTGTACACCTATTTGGCACAGAATTTAGCTAAGGTTGACTCTGCTTCTATAAGGAAGGTTTCATCAGTGCGAATAACGTCAATCATTGCGTAGGTGGCCGAATATGCTGGCATCAAATGCCGGGACTAAACACCTGAACTAGGCGATAGTTTGCATTATGGCCGGGTATTGCTCCTGTTTAATCGAGACGTTGTTTTCACGCCAACCGGCCATGAGCTAGTGTTCATCGGTATGGTGGCGTGACGCCGTTTTCTCGTGGGCTAAGGCGAGATATAATTGTCTCATTGCTCTGATATTTATCGAAGTTTCCTAGAAAACCTGTTGACCTGTTCTATAATGAATGGTATCAGGAGGAAGTGACGATGTTGGGTGTGATCAGTAGTACCTACGGGGGGCTTTATACCATTGGTGGATTGCCGCAAGGTGGCGGGCTGGGAGATTTTTCTGGCGGTGGTTATGGTGTGGGCGCCATCGGTGCCGGGTTCGGGTTAAATGAGGGCGCGACCGCTTCCCCTTACGCACTAGGTAAGCAGCAAGGAAGCTATCAAGTGAAGTTGTCCGCTTATGGCCAGTTGCGTTCCGCGCTAGATAACTTTAATTCAGCACTCGACAAACTCAAAAAGCCGCAATCGGTGGCACCGTTTAAAGCAACGTCTAGCAGCGAGTCTGTGCTGACTGCGTCTGCTTCTGCGGACACGGCAAAAGCAGGGTCTTATGGTGTGACGGTGAACCAGCTGGCTACAGCACAAACACTGACCAGTGCAACCTTCGCTGATGCTAATGCGACCATTGTCGGCAGTGGTAGCTTGACGATCCAGGTGGGTAGTTACAACGCTAATCTCAATAGTTTTACCCAGGCGGCGGGAGATACTATGAAGACGCTGGCCATTACACCGGTCAGTGGCACGCTCGGTGGCATCGCCAACGCAATTAACAACGCCAACGTTGGTGTAAATGCCAATGTGGTGCAAACGAATGGCGGTGGTTATCGCTTATCACTGACTGCATCCAATAGTGGTACGGAAAACACCGTGAAAATTACCGCGGTGGATTCGTCTGGCAGTCCACTCACCGGCAATACCGGCTTAGGTCAGCTAGCCTTTGATCCCACCGCCACAGTTGGCAATGGCAAGAACCTGACCGTATCAGCTGTTGCTCAGAATGCGCAGCTGACCGTGGACGGTGTTAGCGTTAGTAGTCAGTCGAATGTAGTGACCTCGGCAGTCAAAAATGTGACGCTTAGCCTGAGCAGTACAGGTACTTCCGCCGTGACGGTCAACGTCAACCGGGATAGCGCGGCATTTTCGGCATCGGCACAACAATTTGTCGACGCTTTTAATGGGCTGCAAAGCGCAGCGGCAGCGCTGACGCAGCCATCAATTGCCAGCGTCAATCCGCCGTTGGCTAACGACGGATTGCTGAGTACCATAGCCAGCACTATTCGCCAGGTTGTGTCTCAGGCGTCCAGTGGTTATGGCGCGGATCAGTTGACTTTGCCAGATATTGGTATTAACCGTCAGTTTGATGGCATGTTGTCGCTTAACCAGACGACGCTGGCGAGTGCTTTCCAGCAAAATCCAGACGGCGCAGCCAAGCTCCTGGCGAACACAGGGCAGAAGCTCTCCGACATAGTGACAGCGAATACCGGCCCTTCCAGCCCGTTGCAGTTTACCACTAACAGTTTGGAGCGGGTCGTCCAGAATATTGAGAATCGGAAATCGGCGCTGCAAGATTATTCGGCGCAAACCTATTTTGGTCTACCTACGCAATATTCGTTGTTTACCTACATGTTTTCCAGTAATAACATCGCTGGTGCATTGTCGCATTACTCTCAAGTCTCTCGGTTGTAACGGCTAGGCGGTTCTCGCTTGTCTTTTGTGTTGTGCCTAAATTGATAACAGTATCTTGTCAAGTGCCTGTCATAAGGCGGTGTTACACTGCCCCGGCGGTCTCTCCGTAATGGAGGTTGTGTCCGCGGAATCAGTGGATCCACGATGGAGTCCACTTGGGGGGGGAATAACATCATGTCAGAGGCACATAGCTTGAGTCCGTTTGATGTAGATTTGGAACGATTGCATGCCCACGTTATGGCAATGGGTGTGCAAGTGGATTACCAATTTATCCAAGCCTTGCAGGGGCTAGGTTCGGGTGATAGTGCTGTGCTGGCGCAGGTGATTGCCGATGGCGGCAAAACGAGTGCGTTTGAAGAATCGATTGATCAAGCGTGTTTGCATCTGATGTCTGGCTGCCAGCCAAGAGCGGATAATCTGCGGGTGATTACTACGGTGATACACACAATTACCGATTTGGGGCGAATCGGTAACGAAGCAGTGAACATCGCTCACCGCAGCATAGACATTTACCAAGCAGACCATCGTGATTTAAGCAACCTTCTGAGGATTCGCCATGCGGCGTCGCTGGCTAGAACCATGTTGACGCTTGCCTTGGGTGCCTTTGAGCGGCTAGATGCGGGTGTTTCGCGAGAGATCGCGCGCCAAGGACACGATTTACGTGGTGATCTGCGTGCATTAACCCGTCGGTTGGCGTCCGATATGGTAGGGCAGCCGCTGATTATTAGTTCCTCCATAGCTTTATTGTGTGTGACCACAGCCATTGAGCGGATTGGCGAACATGCGCAGGATATCGCTCACGGGGTGACGCTGCTGATAGGGCAGGCGGATATCACCATACAACATTCTTCGTCGCCTCAACAACAAGTGGGTTAATCGTGTTTGGTTTTTGTGGGGGGCTCAACAATCGCGATATTGCGATTGTTGGCCTCGGCCGATAGCAGTCTGGTTTTTTACCGGGGTTTGTCTGAGGTGCGTTGGAATTGAACCAGTTCACTGCCGGCATTTTTGGCCAATGGCGACAGGCGCAATAATCCATCGACTTGTAGCTGAATAAGCTGAATGACAGACTGGTCAAGTTTCTCTTGCCAGCGTACGGGGATCGCTTTTGCTCCGTAGCGTGCGCCAGCCAGCATTCCCGCCAGCGCGCCGGTCGTGTCGGCGTCTTCACCGCAGTTAACCGTCTCGACGACGCAGTCTTCGAAAGTGTCAGTATAGAAAAAGTGATGCAACACTGTTTGTACCGTATCGACGATATAGGCCGATGCCCGGCGAGGATATGGTTCGAAGCGGAATAATCGGTGTTGTGCAATGAGTCGATTGGCTTCTTCGCGGCATTCCTTGATGCCTTCTCCTAATAACAGTCGTTGTGTCATTCGCCCTAAGGTCAGCGTTCCCGCGTCGGAGAGTGGGTGGTGATGAGTAAGATGACTTTGTTCCACTGTGCAGCGGGCAAAGTGGGCATGATCACCCAAGGTAAATAGTGCGACGGGTAAATTGCGCATGCACGCGCCATTACCACCGTCGCCTTCGGAGAGTGGCGTTTCTAGTGTGCCTTGTAGTAAGTAGCGGCGGATACCACGGCGGCAAGTGTTACCCACGTCTGTCGGCCGAGATTTAAGCCAAGTAGCAAATGCGTCCGCGATTGTGACCAGGTTCCAACAGCCGTTGGTAAGAATGGCGCGGCCTAGGGCGAGCGACATTTCCGTGTCGTCGGTTACCTGCCCTGGCCTGAGTCGTAGCCAGCCGCCGCCGATAATCTCACGATGAATGCCGTGATGTGAGCTAATTTCTCGCGCAGTCATAAATTCCACGGTGGCGCCTAGTGCGTCGCCAGTTGCTAGGCCGAGGTATGCGCCTAAAGCGCGGTCGCGTAATATATCCCAGGGGAGCATGATGTTTCATCCTGTCGTTGCCATCAGAAATAGCTGACGATTACTCTATAGTCACCACCTATAACCAGATATTCTCCTTCACCCTTGAGCGGATGTTTTGGGAGTAATTGATTGAAAAACAAAATCTTTGATAGAGGGACTCGTGCCTCAAGAATGGTGTCGCCAAATTCGTCAGCGATGTAACGGTTGGCGGTGAATGAAACGAGATTGTTTTGTCTAATTACCACCGTCCGTTTGTCAATGCGCTCAATGAGACGGTGTTCGTTGAAATCGTTGATTCCACGATATAGTGTAACATGACGGCGGCTTGGCATTAGCCAGCGCGTCAGCATCCATTGGCAGAATTCGTATAATAGGTCTAACTGTAGGCTAATACTGTTATTGTGGAAGCGACTCGACATTTTTTCCTCAACGTAGGCGGCCCACGCTGACGAGGAAAAACGGATCAGCGGTTCCTTGTGGAAAGCTGGCAATAAACCGAAACGGCTTTCCACCCAGCCTTTTAATACCGCACCTTCGGGACCGCTAGCGTTAAACCCCCAGCCTTCCAGCAACCGCCGGTAGCTACTGCGAAAGCGGTGTTTACCGGACGCTTATTCACGGGGGTCACCATTTAAGCTAAAGATCAACCGCATATAATTTTCAAAGTAGTTTGCCGCCGCTACTGCGTCTGGCTGTGCCATCAGCGCGTCGAAAAACGGTTGGTTGGTTTCTCGCGTACCGCTGATGGATAACGGTAGAGGATAATCGTTGAAGGCTACACTGGCCAGCAGACCGGTGGGTACGCCTACGAGGTTGGTGCTATGTCCGCGGGAGGCGACGCTATTATCTGAGTCTCTCATAATTCATGACGATTCATTCTCTGGCTTCATGGTGTCGCGCATTACGGTAACGGGACGCGCTACTGAAAGAAAATGAACCAATTACGACAGTGCTCCCGTTTTTGTCGCGTTTGTAACAAAGGTTCTGCGATTCACCCCACATTGAGCCAATTCATTATTTACCATAATAAACAATAAGTTGTTGGTTCTAATTGAGTTTGGTCTGAAAATTGCTTTAATCTGAGCCGTTATCATTAAATTATCATGAAAACTTAAATTCATTGGTTGGCAATCAATAAGTTACCGGCTATTTGTCGCGCCTGGAACGGTTATTGCGAGAGCTAGGGTACACGTCGAGACGATGAACAATCGATAACAGTTTTGATTTTACTTTATTTAAGGAGAAACCCATGGGTGCGTTGAGACAAATTGCTTTCTACGGTAAAGGTGGTATCGGTAAGTCAACCACGTCACAGAATACCTTGGCGGCATTAGCCGATCTGGGCCAGAAAATACTCATTGTCGGTTGCGATCCGAAGGCTGACTCTACTCGTTTGATCCTCCACGCTAAAGTGCAGGATACCGTATTGTCATTGGCGGCGGAAGCCGGCAGTGTGGAAGACCTGGAAATCGAAGATGTTCTGCGGATGGGCTACAAAGACATCAAATGCGTCGAATCCGGTGGCCCTGAGCCTGGCGTGGGTTGTGCTGGTCGTGGCGTGATTACCTCAATAAACTTTCTTGAGGAAAACGGTGCTTACGACGGCATGGATTACATTTCCTATGATGTGCTAGGCGACGTGGTGTGCGGTGGTTTCGCAATGCCAATTCGGGAGAACAAAGCACAGGAAATTTATATCGTCATGTCTGGTGAAATGATGGCGATGTACGCGGCTAACAATATCGCCAAAGGTATTTTGAAATACGCGAGTTCTGGTGGTGTGCGTCTGGGTGGACTCGTCTGTAACGAGCGCCAGACAGATAAAGAGCTGGAATTAGCTGATGCGTTGGCGAAGCGGTTGGGTACGCATCTTATCCACTTTGTTCCTCGCGACAATATCGTCCAACATGCTGAGTTGCGCCGGATGACGGTTATTGAGTACGCGCCAGACAGCAAGCAAGCAGATGAATATCGTACGTTGGCCAAGAAGATTCACGAAAATGCGGGCAAAGGTGTGATCCCCACCCCGATTAGCATGGACGAGTTGGAAGAAATGCTGCTGGAGTTCGGTGTGATGGAAGAAGTCGATGAGTCAATCGTTGGTAAGGCGGCGGCGTCGGCATAAGCAACCGTGATTAAGTAGGTAGCGGGACAGACGTGCGATGTCCCACTGTCTGCGCGGGGATACAGTCTGTATGAAGCGAGGAGGGCCAGATGGGTCTGGACACGAAAGCAAGCAATAAGGAATTGATCGAGGAGGTGCTCTCGGTATATCCCGAGAAAGGTGCGAAGAAGCGCGCCAAGCACTTGAGTGTTTATGAGGAAGGAAAGCCGGACTGCGGGGTAAAGTCAAATATCAAATCGTTACCCGGCGTAATGACGATTCGTGGTTGTGCCTATGCCGGCTCCAAGGGAGTGGTGTGGGGGCCGATCAAGGACATGATCCACATCAGTCATGGGCCGGTGGGTTGTGGCCAATACTCATGGGCGTCGCGGCGCAATTATTTTATCGGTATTACTGGTATAAATTCTTACGGTACGATGCAGTTCACCTCTGATTTTCAGGAAAAGGATATTATATTCGGCGGCGACAAGAAATTGGGCAAGTTGATCGATGAGGTAGAAGATCTGTTTCCGCTCAATAAAGGACTTTCGATCCAGTCGGAATGTCCTATTGGACTGATCGGTGACGATATCGAGGCGATCGCCAAGAAAAAATCTAAACAGTACGGGGACAAGACGATTGTGCCAGTGCGCTGCGAGGGTTTTCGTGGGGTATCTCAGTCGCTTGGACACCACATTGCCAATGACGCGATTCGTGACTGGGTCTTTGATAGAGATAATGGCAAGTTCAAAGAGTTTGAGGGAACACCATACGATATAGCGATTATTGGCGACTATAACATCGGCGGTGATGCGTGGTCTTCTCGTATCCTGCTGGAGGAAATGGGGTTGCGAGTCATTGCCCAATGGTCTGGCGACGGCACCTTAGCAGAGTTGGAAAAAACGCCGAAAGCTAAACTCAACGTGCTGCATTGTTATCGCTCGATGAACTATATTTCGCGGTACATGGAAGAAAAGTATGGTGTTCCGTGGGTGGAATATAATTTCTTCGGCCCAACTAAAATTGAGGCTAGCTTGCGTGAGATTGCCAGTCACTTTGACGACACTATCAAGGAAGGCGCTGAGCGCGTAATCGCCAAGTATCGTGCTATGGCTGATACAGTAATTGCCAAGTACAAGTCGCGCTTGGAAGGTAAGAAAGTCATGCTCTACGTCGGTGGGTTACGTCCACGTCATGTGGTCGGTGCCTATGAAGACCTCGGCATGGAGATTGTCGGAACTGGCTATGAATTTGGCCATAACGATGATTATCAGCGCACGACGCACTATGTTAAGGACGGAACGCTGATTTATGACGATGTGACGAGCTTCGAACTGGAAAAATTTGTCGAAAAAATTCGCCCTGATTTGGTTGGTTCCGGAATTAAGGAAAAATACGTATTCCAAAAAATGGGAGTGCCATTCCGTCAGATGCACTCGTGGGATTACTCGGGTCCGTACCATGGTTACGATGGTTTCGCTATCTTTGCCAGGGATATGGACATGGCTATCAACAGCCCGGTATGGGGATTAACCCAGGCACCGTGGGCAAAATGACGACGGAGAAGCAGTAGCTGTGAGGTGGAGGGAGTGCTTGTGCTCCCACCCTTTGCGCTTCTTACTCGCGTCTCACTTGAATTGCAAGGAGAATAACCATGAGCCAGGATACTGAAAACATCATCGATCACGTTAAACTGTTCCGTCAGCCGGAATACACCAACTTGTTCGACAACAAAAAGAAACACTTTGAAGATGGTTACTCCGACGAGAAGGTGGCAGAAATCGGAGAATGGACCAAAACGTGGGAATATCGGGAGAAGAATTTTGCCCGTCAATCATTGACCATTAACCCCGCCAAGGCGTGTCAGCCACTGGGGGCAATTTTCGCCGCAGTCGGCTTTGAAAGCACCATGCCTTTCGTTCACGGTTCTCAAGGGTGTGTGGCGTACTTCCGTAGCCATTTCAGTCGCCACTTCAAGGAACCTTCATCGGCGGTGTCCAGCTCAATGACCGAGGATGCAGCGGTGTTTGGCGGGATGAACAATATGATTGACGGTCTCGCCAACACATATAATCTTTACCAGCCGAAGATGATCGCTGTGTCTACTACTTGTATGGCAGAAGTGATTGGTGATGATCTAGATAGCTTTATCAAAAATGCCAAGACCAAGGGCAGCATCCCCGAAGATTTTAGTGTGCCATTTGCGCATACCCCATCTTTTGTTGGAAGCCACATCACTGGCTACGATAACATGATGAAAGGTATTTTAACCCACTTCTGGGAAGGGCCGACGCGCGAGGAAAATGGGCATGTCAATTTGATCGGTGGTTTCGACGGCAATAGCGTGGGTAACTTGCGTGAAATTAAGCGAATTGCTGGCTTGATGGATGCCGATGTTACGCTGCTTGGCGACAATAGTGATGTGTGGGATACCCCAACCGACGGTAAGTTTCGTATGTACGACGGCGGGACACCATTAGCTGCAGCGAAGGCAGCATTGAACGCCAAAGCAACTGTTTTTATGCAGCAATTCGGCACGGAAAAGACGGCATCCTACGTTGCTAGCAAAGGGCAAGAAACCGTTGTGCTTAATTATCCTGTTGGCGTGACGGCCACCGACAAGCTTGTGATGGCGTTTTCTCGGTTGAGCGGGAAAGCTATTCCAGCTGAGTTAGAGAAGGAACGTGGCCGCCTGGTTGACGCCATGGCTGATTCCCAAGCCCATATTCATGGGAAACGTTTCGCACTCTACGGCGATCCCGATATGGTATACGGGTTAGCGGCTTTTCTCTTGGAGTTGGGTGCTGAGCCTGCCCATATTTTGGCGACTAACGGCAATAAGGCATGGGCCGCTAAGGTTCAGACGTTGCTTGACTCATCACCTTACGGCAAAGGCTGTCAGGTCTACGCTGGTAAGGATCTGTGGCATATGCGCTCGTTGTTGTTTACCGAGCCGGTGGATTTTCTGATAGGCAACACCTATGGGAAATACTTGGAACGTGATACCGGAACGCCGTTGATCCGTATGGGATTTCCTATCTTTGATCGGCATCATCATCATCGTTACCCTACCTGGGGATATCAGGGATCATTGAACGTTCTCGTCAAGATCTTAGACAAGATATTAGACGAAATGGACAGAGATACCAATGTCATGGGTAAGACTGATTACAGCTACGATATTATTCGCTAACTAAACTGTCGCCACGGCGGCTTTCCTTCCGGGCGGTTGCCGGGTGACGAGGCTGGAAATCGCAGCGGGAAAATTGCCAGTCGCAGAAGAAACGCTTGGTCGTGAGGTCGGTGTGCCGCAGTGGCGATAAATAAATTGTAGGGGGGAAGCAGTAATGGCAAATGTGACATTTTCATCGCCAGCAATGAAGAAGGATGTCACTGTTTATGCAGTGGCGGGAGATCGACGCACGGTTTTGGGCCTAGCCCAAGAGCACAAGATTCCGATTCACTTTGAATGCCAGAATGGTGAATGTGGTTCGTGCACGGTGCAGGTGACACCATTAGGCGGTAAACCAATGGCGGTGCATTTGACCGAGAAGGAAAAATCAGTGCTGTCGCTGGCTGGTAAGTTAACTAAAGCACAGTGCGAGCAGATCGAAGTCACCGATATCGCCCCGATGTGGCGTCTCGCGTGCCAGTACATCATCCGGGACGAGAACATTCTGGTGCAATTTTAAACCGAGGCAAGCGGCGGCTTAGCCGCTCGTTGCTTAGGAAGTTAAGCGAGGTGCGACATGAGCGCATTAAATAACAAGGTAGAGTCGGTGTTTGACGAACCGGGTTGTGCGATTAACCAGGGAAAGTCGGGTAAAGCGCGCAGAAAAGGATGCAGCAAGTCGTTGGCGCCTGGCGCAGCGGCTGGCGGCTGTGCTTTCGATGGTGCAAAAATCGCATTACAGCCGATTACCGATGTTGTTCATTTGGTGCATGGTCCCATTGGGTGCGAGGGTAACTCATGGGATAACCGCCACGCGGCCTCCAGCGGGTCAACGTTATATCGTACTGGTTTTACCACTGACATCGGCGAATTGGACGTCGTGTATGGTGGCGAGAAACGATTGTTCAAAGCAATCCGGGAAGTTATCGAGAAATATAATCCACCAGCGGTGTTTGTCTACCAGACGTGTGTTCCCGCATTGATTGGCGATGACGTGGAAGTGGTTTGTCAAGCAGCGTCTGCTCGGTTTGGCAAGCCAGTGATTCCGGTTAACGCGCCTGGATTTGCCGGCAGCAAGAATCTAGGTAATAAGCTGGCTGGTGAGGCGTTACTCGATTACGTTATCGGTAGCGAAGAGCCGGACGTGACAACGCCTTGTGATATTAATATTTACGGGGAATATAACTTGGTGGGTGAATTGTGGCAGGTAAAGCCACTATTCGACCAGTTGGGCATTCGGCTACTGGCTAATATTTCTGGCGATGCGCGCTATCATGACATCGCTTGTTCGCACCGTGCGCGGGCGGCGATGATGGTTTGTTCTAAGTCTCTTATCAATTTGGCGCGCAAGATGGATGAGCGTTATGGCATCCCCTATTTCGAAGGATCGTTCTACGGTGTGGCAGACACCAGCGACGCGTTGCGCCAAATTACCACCTTGCTCGTTCAGCGGGGTGCGCCGGAAGATTTGCCGGCGCGGGCCGAAGCGTTGATTCGTCGTGAAGAAGCGCGCGTTTGGGCGCGATTAGCACCTTACCGCGAGCGGCTTCGTGGAAAGCGGGTGCTGCTGATTACTGGTGGAGTGAAATCTTGGTCGATAGTCGCTGCGTTACAGGAAGTTGGCATGGAGGTTGTTGGTACCAGTGTTAAGAAATCTACCCAGGAAGACAAGCAGCGTATTAAGCAAATTATGGGTGAAGAAGCACATTTGTTTGAGGATTTAGCGCCACGAGAGATGTACCGTATGTTGAAGGACGCACAAGCTGACATCATGATGTCAGGCGGTCGTTCCCAGTTCGTCGCACTAAAGGCCAAGACGCCATGGCTCGATATTAACCAAGAGCGCCATTACGCTTATGCTGGCTACGAGGGGGTGGTCGCGCTGGTGGAACAAATCGACCTGGCTATAGCCAACCCAATTTGGCGGCAAGTACGTCAACCAGCGCCATGGGCTACTGAAGTGAGTGGATAAGGAGAAAACAATGGCGATTGTGACTACATCACGCAAGGCGTGCGCAGTGAATCCATTGAAAATGAGTCAGCCGATTGGTGCGGCGCTGGCGTTTCTTGGCCTAGATCAGTGCTTGCCGGTGTTGCACGGCGCTCAAGGTTGTACAGCGTTCGGTCTGGTATTATTCGTACGCCATTTCCGTGAGACCATTCCATTGCAGACCACGGCGATGAATGAAGTCACTACGATTCTCGGTGGTGTAGAAAATCTGGAGCAGGCGATTGTCAATATCTACCGTCGTGCGCGTCCACAGGTGATTGGCATCGCTTCTACCGGACTGACTGAAACCAAGGGAGACGACGTCGATGGTTTCCTTCAAGTGATTCGGCAGAAACACCCGGAATTGGACGGTACCGCGTTAATTTACGTATCCACGCCGGATTACCGAGGTGCTTTCCAGGATGGCTGGGGTAAGGCGGTGACGCAGTTGATCAAGAAATTGGCACAGCCAGTAGCACAGCCAGTAGCACAGCAGATCAATGTGCTGGCTGGTAGCCACTTAACGGTGGGTGATCTCGAGGAGCTGCGCGATATTATCGAGGCATTCGGTCTTCAGCCTGTTATTTTGCCTGATCTGTCTGGTTCTTTGGACGGTCACGTGCCGGAAGATTTTTTGCCAACTACATTGGGCGGTACCAGGGTGGCGCAGATACAATCCATGGGCACGGCTTGTTTTACGCTGGCCATCGGCGAACAAATGCGTGTTGCAGCAATGGCGCTGGAAGAAAAAACTGGCGTACCTTTCACGCTACTCGACCGTCTGACTGGTTTGGAAGCCAGCGATCGCTTGTTTCAATGCTTGGCGGAAATCAGCGGCCGACCTGTGCCAACGAAATACCGCCGCCAACGTAGTCAATTGGTAGACGCTATGTTAGATGGCCATTTTTTCTTCGGGGGCAGAAAAGTCGCAGTAGGTGCCGAGCCTGATTTGTTGTGGCAATTGGGTATGTGGCTAAGTGAAATGGGTTGCACGCTTGGCGCAGCGGTTACGACCACCACTAGTCCATTACTGGAAAACTTGCCGATAGCGGAAGTGCTGGTCGGTGACCTGGAGGATCTGGAGCAGCGTGCGGCGGGATGTGATTTATTGTTGACCCATTCGCATGGGCGTCAGGCGGCAGAGCGGCTGGCTATTCCGTTTTTTCGTGTGGGACTACCGATATTTGACCGCCTGGGAGCAGCGCACAGTCTCAATATTAGCTATCGCGGTACGCGCGATCTGGTGTTTGAGATCGGGAATTTATTCCTTGCCGCCCAGCCTGAACATCACGCAGACTCATGGCCGTTGCCTGGAGAAAACCATGGAACCGCATCGCAGATTGAAGCTTGTCACTAATTCGGAGCAAGGAGTTCCTGTTATGAAAGTCGCTTTTACCACGCAAGATATGCAACGTGTCGATGCCCATTTCGGCTGGGCGAAAAATATCGCCATTTATGATCTTTCGCCAGAGGGTCATCAATTTGCCGAAGTAATTCAGTTTGATGGTGATCTCAAGGAGGACGGCAACGAGAGCAAACTACTCGCCAAGATTGATGCGATTCGCGATTGCGCTATTTTGTATGTATCTGCTATCGGCGGATCGGCGGCGGCGCGGGTAGTGGCTGCCAAAGTGCACCCAGTAAAGGTGACTCAGCCAGAATCGATTAACGAGCTTCTCGACAAGTTGCAAAAAGTGTTACAGGGCACTCCACCGCCCTGGTTGCGTAAGGCGATGATGAAAGGGAAAGCGCGCCATTTTGATTTCGACGAAGAAGATATATCGAGCTAGCTTAGGCTCGGTCTGTCTTCACTCAACCAACAAATTAGGAGAAATTATATGACGGCAGCGGCGGTGCCATCGGTAGCACCTCAGGACTCGGTATTTTTGACGGAACTGATTAAATTATGGCGCGCGCAAGATAGCTATGGTGCGTGGGATGGAAAAAGTGATCTAGACTTGCTCGCACCCTATATCATCGACAAGGAAAAACGCAAGGAGATTCCCATTATAGGTGATCCAGATCCGGATTTACTCTGGCATTTGGAGATATTCTACAATGCTATCGGTCTGGCTATAGAGCGGGAAAGTGGGGTAATGGTGACTCCCATGATGAAAATGCATCATGAAGGTTTTGGTCGTATGGTATTGATAGCTGGTCGTTTGATTGTAGTTAATAAACAATTACGTGATGTGCATCGCTTTGGTTTTCTCTCGCTGGATAAACTCGTGACGGAGGGAGAAAAATGGGTCGTGGCTGGTGTGGATATGATTCGTCAGTTTCCGGAAGTCGCGAATTACAGTTAGCTCAAGGGGTACGTACGTGATGCTGCGGCGAAACTAAATGGGCATCGATGAACTACGTCGAAAAATTGGGTAAAATCCTCGATGCGTGGGTCGCTGTACTCAAAAAGCACAATTATATTTTAACGGCAGGGTTGTTTTGCCGACAAGGACGCGTTTTCAACGTGATGCCGTGGATCGTTGGGGGCCGACAATCCATGGGTCGAGGCGCGTGCCCACATTGGGCGGTGAGAGGATAGACGATGGAATTTGCAACCATAACCATGCCGGATGGGCGCACTTGGACGCCAAAATTTGTGCTGGAAATTAATAAGGAAAAATGCATTGGCTGTGGCCGCTGCTTCAAGGTTTGTGGGCGGGACGTTCTGTTGCTCATGGGGATGGACGAGGACGGTAAATTAATTCAGATGACGGTTGATGACGACGATGATGATGAAGAATACGAGAAAAAAGTCATGATCATCGCTAACGGTCAGAACTGCGTCGGGTGCGAAGCATGCGCCAGGATTTGTCCGAAGAAGTGTTACACTCACGCCGCCATGGCATGTTAGCGAGGTGATGATGGCAGTCCCGTGGTGTTACGATTGGTTGCTGGCGCGAGCACGCGATCCGGTAGATATTGTGACCTACGCCTTTGCCGGCGCTATTGATGCTTCAGCGGCGGCGTTGCCGGCACCGCATCGGCTTGGCCTGGAGTCGAGACGGTTTACGGCGTTACTGGCGCGCTATTTTCCATCGGTGACAGAAGATTTTTCGCCGTTTCCCAGCGGTACAGAGTGCCCGCCATTACGCAATGACGAATTTGGTGACTTACTCCAGTTATTGCGTGATCATAGTTGCTGTCGGAACGAGGAAAACGAGTGGTTGGCTCACGCCGTGGCGGCGGCTTGTTTAGGCGGCAATCATTTATGGCAGGACTTGGGGTTACCTAATCGTCAAGCGCTGTCTAGTTTGCTGCGTGACCACTTTTTTTCTCTATTCGCCAAAAACACAGACAATATGAAGTGGAAAAAATTCTTTTATAAACAGTTATGCGAGCGGGCGGAGTTGCCGCTTTGCCCCGTGCCCAGTTGTCGCGAGTGTGCCGACTACGTCGCTTGTTTCGGGCCAGAAGACGGCGCGCCACTGTGGTCGGCGCACTAGTTACTCATTTTCTTTTGGTACTATGGGAAACGTGTCGGTGTGGCGATCGCATATTATCGTTTATCGTCTCCGGTTGGCACATTGTTATACCCCCACGGCCTTTCCCCGGCAATACTGCCTCAGTTTCTTGCCAAGCGTAGCTAACTGACTCATTGGCCGACTAAAATTGGTTTTCTCCACAGAAGCTGTGGATAAGCTTGTGGATTCTATTGTCATCGTATTGTAACCTCTTTTAGGAACAGGGATTTTTCCCATTGCGTATAATAAAGGCGGTTAACCTAAATTTTGTTATAACAATAGGTTACTATGCGGTCAGCGGTATCGTTTTATTTGCTGTTGGCGAGTGCGGTGCCAATGGTTAACTTGACGAAATTATATTTTATTCAAGCGCAGCTTTTCTCGGCGCTGGTGAGTGGGTGTCGGCGGTTAATTGAACTGTATTTTCTCCAGACAGTGGCTTTGCGTGGATTTAATGCCGGTGCGAATATAGCTTTCCATCAGGCTGATAGTATTTTCGTGGTTATCCATTCGTACTGCGATGCCGATAATGCTGCCAATGGCCAGTGCGAGAAAAGTGAGTTCGGTATCGGTGTCTACGGCTTCATCACTATGTTTTTCTAGAATTTTTCCTGTGTCACTGATGAGTTCACTGATGATTTTATAGGCGGCGGCTGGTAGTTGTTTGCTGGGCTGGGAAGAATGTGCCATGCGTACCGTACTCCTATAATGATGAAGGACAAATCGCCGTCAGGTGTCAAGCAAGAATGCACCAAGCTTGTTACCGGGCACACCATTTGTTCCGTCGAAGTAGAAAATTTCCGTGTTGGTGCACCGCCTATTCACCTTAGCAGAAAGCGCTTATGTGGCCAAATGAAGGTTGCGGCGTTTTATTGCAGTAGCTGCTTCAGGCTGTCCACGGTCATGATGGGATTTTCAGCAATGGCACCACGTACTCGGCAATCGCTGTCGCGGATAAGTTTCTTGAGCAGTAAAAACGGGGCGCTGGGATTGGCCGCTACACTCATGCGTACACTCCAAGATGTGTCGGCGGCTAGCGTGACGAGGATATCTTGCGGTGTACTGGAATTCCCGGCGAGAAAAGCACGCACGCCCCACAGTGTGTGGTGGGCGAGGCTGCGCAGTACCGCTTCTGGTGCGGCGTTGTTACTGGCGAGTGCAGCACATACTCGTGGATCATGATCCTGTCCCAGGCGTTGCAATGAATCGGCGGGGGGGGTGGGGGTTTTTGGTACAGATTTACGCGTCCGCCCAACGGGACCATCGGGTTGGGGGGGTAGCATGG
>VAOX01064810.1_pt1 | contig 20846 bp, 24 predicted proteins | sample 3393891 | NCBI WGS metagenome assembly VAOX01 (sample SAMN08290429, study PRJNA428436) | hydrothermal vent metagenome | isolation source: Deep-sea hydrothermal vent chimney | place: Indian Ocean: Southwest Indian Ridge | depth 2822 m m | reverse complement strand
GCCATTATAGTCTTCTGTTTATTCATACTTGGATTATTGATATGAGTATTATTCTTCATTAAAGAAGTACTGGTTTTATGGTCAGCCTGATATAAGCTAGCGTTAATCGCTGCAATATAATTTTGCTTTTTTGACCATTTGCGAACACTCATTAAGCCACCCTCTCCAGGGGCCGATGCATTTGCCAAATGAAAGGAATAAAGTGTGGGGTCTATTTTTAAGACGCGGATTTTAGAATCCCCGACAGATGATTTATCAAACGCCTTAAATTCCGCATAATGCAAGCCTTGATCAATTTTCGTCCAAACAGTTTTACCCACATTTCTGGCACTAACGTATACTGTCACCGCCGCAAGTAACATTATTAATAACAACAGATAAGACCAATGTCTTGCCAACAATCAGAACTCCAATAAGACCCATTTTGCTCTTTCTTAGATACACTATCTTAAGTATATACTGTTCAGAAGCTAAATAACCATCTGTTATTTAAAGAAAATCACTATTTTAACTGTTAGTCGATCAATTATTAGGCAGACACTACCACCCCAATTGTCTCGCCTCAAGCATCAAATGCTTCATGTTTGTCACTGCGCCAGCTAACCCTAAAAACAGCGACTCCGCGATAATCGAATGGCCTATATTTAGCTCATGAATATCTCCAATAGCAGCGATCTGCCGTACATTGTGATAATGTAATCCATGCCCGGCGTTAACGATAAGCCCACCCTCTCTTGCGAGTTGCACTCCTTGTATCACCCTTTCTAATTCTTTGTTTAGAGATTCAGTTGAATTCGCATCGGCAAAATGGCCCGTGTGAATTTCAATCACAGGCGCAGTCGATTCAATAGCAGCCCGAATTTGAGCCGGATCAGCATCAATAAAAAGAGAAACCCGTATTCCAGCCTCCGCTAAAGAAGCACAGACCACTTTAATGCGCTCAAGATTAGCAACGACATCCAAGCCGCCCTCTGTCGTTAACTCTTCACGACGCTCAGGAACCAAACAACAATCGCTAGGCCTATATTTAAGTGCAATTCGGACCATCTCATCTGTCACCGCCATTTCCAGGTTGACGCGAGTCTGAACAACATCCGAAATCATCTCAACATCCCTTTCTTGAATATGACGACGATCTTCACGAAGATGAATAGTAATAGCATCAGCGCCTGCTTGCTCTGCGACTAACGCTGCGTGAACTGGTTCGGGATACCGTGTATTTCGCGATTGACGTAATGTCGCAATATGATCGATATTGACACCAAGCAATATTTCGGGTGTTCTGTGCATTGAATTTCCTGAGATATTAATTAAATAAGCTGATTATTATATCCATAATATCAGGTCCCTACTGTCTATAAAAATTATACTAATAGCTATTGTGTAACAATTCTCGGCTTTTGAGAGGTTTGTCGCCCAAATAGTATTTGAGCATGTAACGCATTAAATAACGGCTTTCGTCTTCAGCTGTTGTATCCATGTACTGCTCTGACTCTAATGCCAACAATGTACTGCCGTGTAGCGTGAATCCTGTATCATGTTGAGTCGCAACCACTGGCCCTACTTCTGGAATATATTTATAGAGATTTTCCGGCTCTATTTCCGCTCCTGTCGCTGACTCACGATTTAGCACAAGTGCGTAACCAATACTTTGTAACATCCGCTTTTCAAACACACGTAAAATATACTTTATATTTGAGGGATCTGAGTTTAATAACTGGCTTAAAGTATATGAATATACTTCATATAGTAATGGGTGAGGATCATGTATATGAAGTAAACGAGCCATCAACTCATTAAGATAAAAACCACAATACAAAGCGGTACCAGATAACAATACATTCGCATGCGGTACTTCGTCTACATCAAGTAACGTAAAAAGATCACTATTACCTTCGATCCAGGAAAGCTGGATGCCGCGAAATGGCTGCAATAAGCCCCTAAAACGGGAACGATTTTGCTTTGCCCCTTTGGCGATAATCGAAATTCTTCCGTAGTTCAAAGTAAAACAATCGGCAATCACACTCGTATCACGATAAGCTCGCGTACTGAGAATCCAGGTGTTTTGTGAATTTCGCTGTTTACGCATATATTACCCCGGAGGGAAATTAAATTAACGTTATTCTATTAAAGGATCTTTTATTTATCTTTATATCCGAATTGACTTAACAGATTTGGATTATCCGCCCAACCACTTTTCACTTTCACCCAAAGTTCCAGGTGAACACTTTGCTTTAACCGACGTGCCAATTCAATTCTGGCTTGTGTTCCTACTTTCTTGAGCACATTACCTTTTTGTCCAATAACAATACCCTTTTGACTATCACGCTCTACCCAGATAATGGCATTAATTAGCACCTGCTCTTCTGTTTCTTCATATTTTTCAATTTCAACAGTAATCGAATAAGGTAATTCCTGACCCAGGATTGACATCAGTTTTTCGCGTATCGTTTCTGAAGACAAAAAACGCATGGATCGATCTGTGATTTGATCTTCTGCATAGAAAAATTCTGACTCAGGCAAATACTGGCGAACCAACCCTAAGAGCTGATCAATATTTTTCTTTTTTCTCGCAGAGATAGGAACAATATGTTTAAAATCATACTTCTCTGAGACAGTCTGTAAATGTCCCAATAATTGATCGTCTGAATATTTATCAATTTTGTTCACCACCAAAAGCACTGGAATTCTATTATCTTTTAAGCGCTTTAGGACAGCTTCATCCTCATCAGTCCATACTCCTGCTTCCACTATAAATAACACCAGGTCCGCTTCCTTAATAGTACTGCTGGCGGTTTTATTCATATATCGATTTATGGCTTTTTTAGCATTTTGGTGCAAGCCTGGCGTATCAATAAAAAGCATTTGATAGTGAGGATCTGTTCTGATACCTAAAATTCGATGCCGAGTAGTTTGAGGTTTGCGCGAAGTAATACACAATTTTTCACCCAACACGGTATTCATCAGTGTTGACTTGCCGACGTTAGGTCGTCCAAGCAACGCAATATAGCCACAGTGGTCTAAGACGTTTTGATCTTTAATAGTTTTATCAGTCATTTTTAATTAAAATATTTCAACGGTTGAGTAATTTAACGAGAGCACATTTTGCAGATTCTTGTTCAGCCTTGCGACGACTTCCCCCTATTCCAAAGGTAGGTTTTTGCAGACCATTAACAGTACAAGAAACCTTAAATACACGGTTATGCTGTTCACCAGTAATGTCTTCTACAGCATAATCTGGTACAGGAGATTTGCGCGCCTGCAAATACTCCTGCAGTCGAGTTTTTGGGTCCTTTAGATCTTCTACGGTTGGAATATCACGTAGCTTCTCCGTATATAGATTCAATATAAATTTCCGGCAAATGATAAAGTCACTATCAAGGTAAACTGCGCCAATCACAGCTTCCAGAGCGTCTTCTAAAATCGATGCGCGTCTATGGCCACCTGTTTTCAGTTCACCAGGCCCTAGCACTAAATATTCACCAAGAGTCAATGCCTGAGAAATTTCTGTCAGACGATCCCCATTGACCAACCACGACCTCAATCGACTTAAATCACCTTCTCTTGCATCCACAAATCTTGTATACAACTCTTCAGCAATAACAAAGCTCAATATGCTATCCCCTAGATATTCAAGTCGTTCATTATTAGCCTTGCCTACACTGCGATGAGTAAGCGCTGTAACCAACAAATTTTCATCGTTGAAAACATAATTCAGATTTTTATACAGTCGTTTATAGGAACTCATTAGTTAGCAGGAATAGAAATTTTGTCCTTATAAAATTTTACAAGTTTAAAGCCAAATACAAAATCATAGGTAAGGCTATATTCAATAGTCACTTCCAGCCCTCTATCCAGGACCTCGATTTTAAATAATTTAGTCAGACGATCGAGCTCTTTATCATAAATATTATTATTATTTAGATTAATCCTTAGTTTTGCCCTAATATCTTCTTCGGGAAGCTTAGTAACATAGTGAACTGAACGTAAGGTTTCGAGAGCGCTGCCAATTTTCAGGTGATCCATGTGTAAAAAAATCATGACCACTGCTGAGTATAAAATATATCCTGCTGACCCTAACGCGATAAGTCCACCAAAAAAAGTCATTCCTCTTTGCTGTTTTATCCGCATAAAAAACTCCAATAATTAAAGCAACTCACTACTAAAAGAAAGATTAATTTTTACTCTATCTTTTTAAATATACGTTCCCAACGTAAAGAGCTTAATGATGGATCCCAATTCATCCAGATAGCGTAGGCACGACCCACCAGATTTTTCTCTGGTACTCCACACCAAAATCGCGAATCTCCGCTATTATCGCGATTATCGCCCATCACAAAATACTCACTCTTTTTAACAACAAACTTTCCTTCCTTTAAACAAGGAAAAGAATAAGAGTTCGGCATAGTCAACACATCGTGCTCTATATTACCCAAGACTTCCTTGCGCCGCATTGTTCCATTTGCACTTTGCCCTGACCCAGTGTCATTATAGATGCCCGCTTGACGATATTTAAGGAGTTTTCCATTAATATACAAACTTTTCTGTTTGTATTCAATAACATCCCCGGGAACTCCCACTAATCGCTTAATATAATTGGTAGTAGGTTCTAGAGGAAAGCGAAAAACGACCACCTCTCCTGCTTGCGGTTTAGTAAAAGCACCTACACGATGGTTGACCACTGGCAATCTGAAGCCATAAGCACTTTTGCTCACTAAAATAAAATCACCAGGCAGCAAAGTAGGTACCATAGAAGGCGTTGGAATTCTAAAAGGCTCAGTCACAAATGAACGTAATAATAATACAATGACCAGAATTGGGAAGAATGCTTTGGAAATCTCTACTATTGGATTTTCTGTAGTGAGCATGTGTTTACGTTGCTCTTCAGTGACCTCTTTGCCCATGCCCTCTGAAGCACCAATGGCATTGATAGCAGCTGCATTGGCTTGATCACGTTTTTCTTGAAAGAAATACGCATCTACCAGCCAAATTAAAAACGTGGCCATGGATAATAAAAATAAAATCGTAGAAAAATCTATAAGCATTGTATTTCCTGGGTTCTTAAACCAATTATCAATATATCTCTATTTTTTTGTTTGCTGCAATACAGCCAAAAATGCTTCTTGTGGTATTTCAACTCGCCCCACTTGTTTCATCCGTTTTTTACCCGCTTTTTGTTTTTCCAACAATTTTCGTTTACGCGAAATATCACCGCCGTAACATTTTGCCGTGACATTTTTTCGCAGAGCTTTGACCGTACTACGGGCAATTACCTGTGCGCCGATTGCGGCCTGAATTGCAACGTCAAACATTTGCCGAGGTATTATTTCTTTCATACGGTCAACCAAGTCGCGGCCTTTACTAATACTGTGATCACGATGCACAATCACTGACAAGGCATCGACTTTTTCACCATTAATTAACACATCCAGTTTAACTAAATTCGCTTCCTGGAATCTATCTAAGGTATAATCAAAGGAAGCATACCCTCGACTTACTGATTTCAATCGATCGAAGAAATCGAGTACAACTTCACTTAAAGGCAAGTCAAAATGCAGCGTTACTTGATTTCCTAAATACTGCATATTTTTTTGCACACCACGTTTCTCGATACAAAGACTTATTATTGCACCAACGTATTCTTGCGGGACTAATATACTGGCATCAATGATGGGCTCTCGTATTTCTTCAATATAATTTACGGCTGGCAATGCAGCGGGGTTGTCAATATTGATGACCTCACCACGCGTGGTTAAGACTTCGTAAATCACAGTAGGTGCTGTCGTGATTAAATCGAGGTCATACTCACGTTCTAAACGCTCTTGAATAATTTCCATATGGAGCATGCCCAGAAAGCCGCAACGAAAACCAAAACCAAGGGCCTGAGACGATTCAGGTTCAAAATTAAGCGATGCATCGTTCAAACGAAGTTTTTTTAGCGCTTCACGAAATGATTCATAATCTTCTGACTCAATGGGAAACAAACCTGCAAAAACCCGAGGCTGTACCTCCTGAAACCCAGGTAACCTTTCACTGGCAGGATTTTTAGCAAGAGTAATAGTATCCCCTACTGGGGCACCATCAATATCTTTAATTCCGGCAATAATATACCCAACATCACCGGCATTAAGGGTTTCTTTATTTTCCCGTTTAGGTGTAAATATCCCGACAGTATCAGCAGGGTAAATATTACCTGTCGACATAATTTGAAATTTATCTTTACGCGATAAACTACCGTCAACAATACGCACCAGCGATATAACGCCTACAAAATTATCAAACCAGGAGTCAATAATTAACGCCTTTAACGGCGCATCAGGGTCACCCGAAGGCGCTGGTATTTTCTTTACAAGCTCCTCAAGTAAATCAAGAACACCAATACCGCTTTTGGCACTTACGCGTACTGCATCGCTTGCTTCAATCCCGATGATTTCTTCAATTTCATTGATAACACGATCAGGCTCTGCAGAAGGCAGGTCAATTTTATTAAGAACCGGCACTACTTCAAGATCCAGCTCAATCGCGGTATAGCAGTTTGCTACACTTTGCGCTTCCACACCCTGAGCGGCATCCACTACCAGCAACGCACCTTCACACGCAGCAAGTGACCTTGATACCTCGTAGGAAAAATCGACATGCCCAGGAGTGTCAATAAAATTTAGATGATAAGTTTCACCGTCTTTAGATTCAAAATCGAGCGAGACGCTTTGCGCCTTAATAGTAATGCCACGCTCGCGTTCAATATCCATTGAATCCAGAACTTGAGACTGCATTTCGCGTTCGCTTAAACCGCCACAAATTTGGATAAACCGATCTGCTAAAGTCGATTTTCCATGATCAATATGAGCAATAATTGAAAAGTTACGAGTATTCTTCATTCTATGTTTGCTTGTCCAGAACCTGCATAAGTGCTTGCAGATCCAAAAAATAATGACAAATTTCTTGAGTGCCAATCATAAGCACTGGAATATTTTCGCCGTGAATAGCCAGTAAATCCTGGTCGTGTGTAATATCTATACTGTTAATCTCAAAGGGCGTGCTTTGTCCAATTTCTTTTAACTGAAAGAGCAGGTCTTCACACAAGTGGCAGCCCTGCTTAATATAGAGATCCAGTGTAAGACTCATAAGTCAGTTTCATCGTCTTTGCTAATTTAACCACGAAATAAAGTGATGCAGTCGCATCTGTCTGAATTACCGTGAAAATTTAACGAATTATAAACTCTGAGGGACTATTTATCTAGGGAATTAGAGTCAACAACTCGACTATAAAGTGACTTTCAGGTCAATTACAGGTGTTTTAAGATAATTGGCTGAAAGGATTTGATTTTGGTTAAAATAGCAGCCTTCTTGCGCGCAAAACGATAACCTAGGTAGAGCCCAAAGAGTCCACCAGCAATAACCAGACCTTCATGAGTGATATTTAATAGATTAGAGCCCCAAGTCGCTATGCTGGCCATGAAAACCATAGTTAATAGTGGAAGTAAGTAGACTAAAAGAGACCCGCGCACCAAGGCCCGCTCATCAATTCCGAGCAATACGCGGTCACCCTCTTTCAGAATTTCTTTTGACTCAGCTTTAAACTGAGTGTTTTCAATACCAAATAACTCACTAAATACTGTTTGTCCGCAGACAGACTTACTTTCACATTGACCGCAACCAGCACTTCCGCTTGATTCGAGCCAAACTGTATGGCCTTCTGTCTTTACCACAACTGCGGTTTCTTCGATCATTTGAAATTCCAACTATTTTTTTATGGGTTTCACCGAGCGGCCAATTAACATTACAGTAGCCTTTGGCACTTCCCCTACGACTGTTATCTGATACCCCTGAACAATCAAGCCAAAGGCATTAACAGCTCCCATACTAGAAGTTCCTTTTAATAGTTTACGCTTATCTCCTGTTTTCTCAACATAGACTGAAACCGACGATAGCCCATCACTTAAGACGAAATGATCTACAGGCATACGACTGGTAGGTAAACCATGCTCCGCATACATACTCTGCTTAAAACCGGCAGGCATGCCCGTTACTTTCCACTTACGTTCGCTTTGGTTTGCCTTACTTTTATTTTTCTTACTAGGTCTGTACCACTTATACCCTTTACCCGATATTGCGGGCTTTAATGAAGCGTCGCTCACCTTTTTCATAATTTTGATATGGGTAAACATAAATTGTTCTACAGCAATTCCTTTTTCATTCACGACGTCAGATCGTAAAAGCATTCCTGTTTTTTTATCTAGCCATAAACGATGCCCGTAACGAAATTTATCACGAGGAATAATAGCAATGACTTTCACTGCCTTTCCAGCCACGCGGTCGTTACCCATTACTGCGAACTTATAATGTTTCTCGAGCTTATGGTCAATTCGTAGCAAAGCTTCTGGAATATATTTCCGAGGCCTACTTTTTTCGACTACCACTGCTTTATTATCAGGTAAGATACAAGTCAAACGATCGTTATCGCGAATAATTTCACGTGCAGCACCATTCAAAGATAACAAGCGTTCACGCTCGCCACGCTCATCTGCCTGGTGGATAATTTTCATGCTTTCCAGATGTTTGCCATGAATATAGATAAACACCCCTTCGTAATTAAGTGTTTTGACTGCCACTGACATAGCTTTTAACCATTCACGCGCACTCTTCTCCGGTGCAGCGACTGCGCTAATGATTAGTGCTGACAACAATACAAATAAGGCCTTTCTCAACTTTAATAATCCCCGATTATTTTTGTTCAACGTCATAGCCAGCAATACGCACATACTGCATCATGCCCTGGATATTGATAGACGATGTGTATTCCGAATGATTAACAAGATAACTATTTAGATTATTTCCAACCTCAGAAGTGCTGGCACTCCAACGCATTGGATTGACAACATAGACCCGATTTTTCACTGAAGTACCGGCAATCTGATCTGTACCATCCGTTTTGACAGGCTCTATTTGAGTATCCAACGAAAATACTACAACAATCGCGATCGTTGCAGCCACTGCTATCCCGGTTAATGGCCTGACAATCTTGCGATACCAGGCAGTAGGCACGTGAGTCTTTTGACTATAATCCTCTTCCTGTGCAATCAGATCATGCATGCGATTAGCAAAACCCATATCAATGCGTGATGGCAATTGATTCGACATTGAATCATGTATTAATTGATAACGTTTAAAGGTTTCCTGCAGAGCCTTATTGCTAGCAATACGCCGCAACAACAATTCCTCTTCTTGCACGGACAACTCTCCGTCAAGCACTGCAGAAATTTGTTCTCTTACTTTATCAACTGTTTTATCGTTCATGGCTATATCACCTCTATCATGTACGCCACTAAAAAAATGTTACAAATAGTCACTGTCACTTAGTTTATTACTAATAGCTTCTCTCGCACGAAAAATTCGCGAGCGCACCGTACCAACAGGGCAATCCATCGTAATGGCAATTTCTTCATAACTTAATCCCTCAAACTCACGTAAAGTGATAGCACTACGTAAATCATCAGGTAGTTCCGAAATAGCTTGATTAATCGTTTGTTCCATTTCTTCCCTAAGCATTAAGCGTTCAGGTGTGTCGGTCTCTTTTAGTGCTGCAGCTCCGTCATACTGCTCTGCTTCTGACGCATCGATATCAGACGTTGGTGGCCTACGATCTGCCGAAACAATAGTATTTTTTGCTGTATTAATCGCAATTCTGTATAGCCAGGTATAAAACGCACTTTCACCACGAAAATTCGGTAACGCACGATATGCCTTGATAAACGCCTCTTGGGCGACATCATGAGCTTCACTAATATCACGCACAAACCGGGATACCAAGCTTATGATCTTATGCTGATATTTTTGAACCAACACATCAAATGCAGCTTTATCTCCGCTTTGGACTCGCTTTACGAGTAGTTGATCACTAGTCTCTACGCCCATTTATCTATCGCTTCCTGACACAGTGACCTGTATCACTAATTGTAGACAATGCATTCATTAAAAAGTTCTCTTTTTTAGTCATTAGTTTCTGTGTTTTTACCCTATATTTTAAGAATAATTTTACTCTCCCAACCCTTACCTAATGCTCACATAAATATGGGTTTTCAATACTTACTATAAAATATTGAACGATGAATGCTAAGGAGAATAACCACACTGATATCTCAATTTACCCACAATTTATTCTTGTCCGCGGACAATAGATAGTCCAGCCGATAAAATCATTCATTATCGCGCAATAATAACGCTATAATGCCAAAGAAATCAGTTATTATACACGCAGCATCAATTAGTTATAGCATTTTATAGCCTTCAAACCATGATCAACTTTGTAAAACAACAATGAATGAAACTGTCACATCAGACGTTCTAATTATCGGCAGCGGAGCTGCGGGGCTCAGCCTCGCACTAACACTCTCCCGTCAATTATCAGTGAACGTTATCTCGAAAGGGTCCCTTACTGAAAGCTCAAGTTTGTATGCTCAAGGGGGCATTGCAGCTGTCTTGAAGGACAGTGACTCTTTTGAGTCCCACTTCAACGATACCATTAGTGCAGGAGCAGGACTCTGTGATACTGACACGGTACGCTATACAGTAGAACATGGTCCAGAAGCGATTCAGTGGCTCAGTGAAATTGGAGTTAATTTCACCCTTTTTGATGAAGTAGACTCAAAATCACCCTTTCACCTTACTAAAGAAGGCGGTCATAGTCACAGGCGAGTAGTTCATGCCGACGATGCCACTGGACGCGCTGTCGAAACGTCCCTTGAGAGCCAGGTACGTACCCACCCTAATATTTCGCTGTACGAAAAACACCTCGCCATTGATTTAATTACCAGCGATAAAGCCAGGCCTAAAAAATCCGACAACCAGTGTTATGGTGCCTATATATACGACCGCAGGAATAAACGGGTACTAACCTTTAGCGCACGCATCGTTATTCTTGCGACGGGTGGTGCGAGTAAAGTTTACCTTTATACCAGCAATCCAGATAGCTCCACGGGAGACGGTATTGCTATGGCCTGGCGTGCTGGATGTCGAGTAGCGAATATGGAATTCAACCAGTTCCACCCTACCTGCTTATATCACCCCAATGCAAAATCCTATTTAATTACCGAAGCCGTTCGAGGTGAAGGGGGTCACTTACTGCTTCCAGACGGTACGCGATTTATGGAACAATTTGATTCCCGCAAAGAACTTGCACCCCGTGACATAGTCGCCCGCGCTATTGATCACGAAATGAAGCGCTTAGGAAGTGACTGTGTGTATCTGGACATTAGCCACAAACCAGAAAGTTTTGTAAAACAACACTTCCCCACTATTTATCAAAAATGTCTTGAATTCGGTTATGACATGACTCGCGAGCCAGTACCAGTCGTACCGGCAGCTCACTATACTTGCGGTGGTGTGGTCACCAACCTTAATGCACAAACGGATATCAAAGGTTTGTATGCGATTGGTGAAACGGCTTGTACTTTTTTACACGGCGCTAACCGCATGGCGAGCAATTCATTACTTGAATGTATCGTTTTTGGTATGAGTGCAGCCAAACACATAAATAGCAATATCGACTCTATCGCCCCACCCCCAACCATTCCTCACTGGGACGAAAGTCGTGTCACTGACTCAGACGAAGAAGTGGTGGTCTCTCATAATTGGGATGAGCTAAGACGATTCATGTGGGATTATGTAGGAATAGTACGAACCACCAAACGCCTGCAACGCGCCCAACACCGTAGCCAGTTATTGTTAAACGAGATCGATGAATACTACGGCAATTTTCGAGTCACCAATGATTTAATTGAGCTACGAAACCTTGCAACTGTTGCTGACTTGATTATTACAGCAGCGCTGTCTCGCAAAGAAAGTCGCGGACTGCACTACACACTCGATTATCCCGATGTACTGGACTCTCCGCAGCCCACTATTTTAAATGGGGGACAGACCACGTTTATTTAATTGGGGACAGACCACGTTTAATTGTCTACGTTTTTCCAGGACTCCCAGGCTTGCCTTTACACACTCGGCGACCAAGCATATAATTTCCGTTAATATGCTTAACTACCCTCAATTTTCTTGGGACGCCCAGGTTTACCTCTACACACTCGGCGGCCAAGCATGGACTCAATTTGATATTGAAACTGGCTTTTACCAAGCACATTATTTCCGTTAGTCGCGGATCTTATCACATTATTCAAATTCTGACTTACAGGTACAGAAAATATTCTCCTATAGGCCTTTCTACGCGAGTCTGCATTCAGGTGTAACTGTAAATATTGTTCGTGAAAACTAATCAAAGAACTACCCTCGCCTTCTGCATTGACTCTAAAGCTAGACCAGCGATAATCTCGTGGATGCTTAACCATTCCAGCCCTAACAGGATTTAATTCAACGTATCGATAACACGCTAACAAATAATTCTCAGACTCAATAAGACAAGATTTATAACGACCCTCCCAAAGGCTACCACTGCGCTGATAGGTTCTATTGATATACTGAACGTATTTCTGTCCAAGATTTTTCATTAATAACGCGGCACTATCTTCTTCTTGAGGTGTAATCACCAAATGAACATGGTTTGTCATTAGCACATAAGCATGTATTTGACATGCGAACTTTTGCGCTTGCTCGTGTAGATAATCTAAATAACGTTCGTAATCATCATCAGCATAAAAACAGGCACTTTTATTATTCCCACGCTGAATGATATGCCAGGGAATGCCTGGAATTGATAATCGGGCTCGTCTTGGCATTTATTTTCTCACACGTAAAAACAAAACTTTAAGTGATAGGTTCGACAAGAGTCAATCGCCACTTGCAACACTAATAGCACACTAGTCTCAAGTGAGCCCAAGAGATTTCGTAAAATTAAACGTGGTCTGTCCCCTATTATTCAGTGAGCCCAAGAGATTTCGTAAAATTAAACGTGGTCTGTCCCCTATTATTCTAAAACGTGGTCTGTCCCCTATTATTCTATTATTTTAAAGACCTAATTTTTGGAACTAGAACTTTACTCGCAAATTCAGTATTATTGAGATCTATTCCAACCATTACAAAAGAAAAGATAAATTTGTTACGTTGTGCAACAAAAGCACTTCCCACAATTTTGTTCTTATACTTGAGCTTATAAAATATTGACTTCTCGCCTATTTTTTTCCAATTTTTAACTTCTATAAACACTATCCCTTTATATACCTTTTTAATGCCAATCGTGGTTCCGATAAACCGGCCAGGCATAAAACTATATTTCTTGACCAGTGAAGTCAAAGCAATTCCTTTGGAACTATCGTATTTATATGTGACACTCTGGTTCTTCGTATTGATATCAAAAGACTCATGCTTTTTATTATAACCAACCTTATAAATAGCTAAGTCCTGCATTGTAAAAACTTTCTGTTTAAAATCTAACGCATAGCTCACCACAGGTAAAATGAACAATATAAGACTTATCATTATTTTCATACTATATCCTTATTTAATAGGGGACAGACCACGTTTAACTGTCCACATTTCTCATAGACCTCTTAACCGTACCGTCGAGCACTCGGCACCCATATATAGAGTCCCTATATTGAAACTCACTTTCGCCATACATGATACTTACTTTAGCGATAGTTCTATCACATATTTCATGCCATTACTTTCAAGTACAGAAGACATTCACATATAGGTCTTTCCACGCAAGTCTGCATTCGAATTTAATTAGTGGTCGTAAAATCTAATCGAGGGAATAAATGACGAAGTCAATCGTTATTCATTAAAGCCAACAACGGAGCGTATTTCTTATGCATATAAATCGAAGACAAGCACTCAAGTTAACAATGGGTACCATCGCTGCCTGTATATACCCTGAATCGTTAGTAGCCAGCTTAACAAATAAACATAATATCAAAGCTATTGCGTTCGACGGGTTTCCAATTTTCGACCCAAGGCCCATTTTTGGTCTTAGTACGCAACTATTTCCAAAGAAAGGTGATTTATTCGCAAAATTATGGTTTAGCAAAATATTTGGCTATACCTGGTTACGTACTATTGGAGAAAAATACAAGAGCTTTGACTTAATCATTAAACATGCGTTGGAATTTTCTGTTGAACGGTTAAAGATCAATCTCAACCCTAAAGACAAAAAACAATTACTGGACATCTGGATGAGCTTGACCGTCTGGCCAGATGTAATTCCTGCACTAAAAATAATTAAAGAACACAATATACGGATTGGCTTTCTTTCAAATTTCACCGAAGAGATGTTGCGCCGCAATGCACGAAATTCGGGGATTGAAAAAGCATTTGATCTTTACCTCAGCACTGACCGTGTACAGGCTTATAAACCCAGTCCCAACGCTTACAAAATGGGCATCAATGAATTTGAACTTCCAAAAGAAAATATCGCTTTTGCGGCGTTTGCCGGATGGGATGCAACAGGTGCAAGTTGGTTTGGATATCCAACAGTTTGGGTAAACCGGTTAGGTTTTCCTCAAGAAAAACTTGGCGGAAAAAATATAGTCATAGGGCAGGAGATTTCTACATTAGTAGCGTTTTCTACTCGAAAAGGATAACGCGTTTTAGATAAAGTTATTTGAAGAAACAATTAGGCTGATTCCCGAGCTAGACACCAGCAGTAATCGATACTTTTCGTGACCGCGCAGTTTGTTATCCACGTAGGTCACGGTGTCATTCTACCGTAGTCAATAGAACTTTTGGCAACTACGAAGAAATTAACTTTCTCTTGATTTAGAACCTAACTAAAATGACTCCATTCCCTTGTTGTCTGACTTAGCCTGATCTCCATAGTTGTAGATTATAAAGAAAAGACCGCTCGATCAGTGGTCAATTCTTAAGCAAATGACAAATTTTTACGTATAAGATTGTACGCTTAAAATTGGTAATTTAACCGTAACGAGCCCATGTCTCCGTTGTTCTGAGTATGAATATCTTTGACTAGTGATCGGATATTTCAGCAACTCCTATGTATTAATTGGGGCCTATGTAGACCACCCACGACTGATAGTATGAACCGCTCACATTTTCGTTCGTTATGAAATTAAACGTGGTCTGTCCCCTATTTTCTGGTAGTATTTCGTAATAAATAGTGAAGAAGTGTAAAAAGGATACGATCCCCTTTAAATTAAACGTGGTCTGTCCCCTATTTAAAAGGAGTTAGTAATTATGGATGATATTCAACCATTAACAGTTTGTAAAAACCTGCGTAAGAGTCAATTACTATTGGCTCGTATTAAGATACTGCCAGCAATGATATTAGCTATTTATCTCGGGTTCCTCTCAGTTTTTGCTGATGTGCTGGTTTTGCTCATAGCAGCAGTAATAACTACTTTTTATATTTTACTCACATTAATATATACGCGCCAAAAACAAGTTACCGATCCTGAAATTACACACGAGCAGTATCAAAAACTACATGCGATTAAAGACCAATTCCCAGGTATTGGCGAGACGATAAGTCAGACACTAACAGAACAGCGCCGTATTACAGAACAACAATATACATTGATACTGGATTTAGTAGTCCAAGAAAAGACCAACCACATTAAATCTTTTCTGGAGATTCATTAAAGAAAACCAAACTAATGTTTATCGTTGAAGTTCGAGACGGAGTCTGACAAACAACTGCCGAAAGATATTTACAGGTAAGGAGTCTTGCATTAACACAGTAGAATATTTTCGCCGCGGATTTGACGCAAGAAACTGTAGCACTAACATTTTAGGGTAGATATAGCTGCTAGATAACAATGTGGCAGAGTATGACTTTTTATCAGCGGTCACTAGAGTCCAACTACCCCCTTCATCCCAGATCATAACTTTAAGCGATTTTTTACTTTGAATTAAAATATATAGATTCCAGGTACTAAACAGTAAAACTACTATGCTGCCAGCCAAGCCTAATACAATCCAAAAGGGTAAATCCAGATTAATCACCACAGCCATTGCTGCACCGTGCAGTAGCAACATTAAGGTAGCAAGCTGTCGAGAGCTCTGTGGCTCAATGTGTAGTAATGGTCCTGATTTTTTGGATGACACCCTGAATCTCCCGATCACTGCTAATAGTTCGACCTAACAATAACTCTAATAATACATTGTCCGGGTAATCAAGTAACCTATTAAAAACATTTTTAGTATTGTTGTCTAAGTTATTGTAATCTTTATCTAAAAAATTATTGAGTAAAATATCCAATTCGAGCATACCACGACGACAACGCCAATAAACACGTTGTATTTGGTCATGTTCTTTTGGCGAGACTATCATGTATTCATCCTGAGTAATTAGACACAAATCGATACTATAAAGACTGCTTTAACATTTTATGCTTGATACGCCCAATCGCTTTGGTAGGATTTAGCCCTTTTGGACAGACTTCAACACAATTCATTATTGTATGACAACGAAACATTCTATAAGGACCTTCGAGAGCACTTAATCGCTCATCTGTCGCCTGGTCACGAGTATCTGCAATAAAGCGCCATGCCTGTAAAAGCGCTGCCGGGCCTAGAAATTTATCCGGATTCCACCAAAATGAGGGGCAAGCAGTTGAACAACACCCACATAAAATACATTCATATAAGCCATCAAGTTTGTCTCTATCTTCTGGTGATTGCAATAACTCCACTTCTGGTTCTGGGTCATTGAGCACCAGGTAGGGCTTCACTTCGCGGTATTGTTTGTAAAATTGACTCATATCAACTACTAAATCACGTATGACCGGGCGTCCCGGCAAAGGCCGTATGACTACCGGCTGTTTTAATTCCGAGACTGGCGTGATACAGGCAAGCCCGTTACGGCCGTTAATATTTAACGCATCTGAGCCACATACCCCCTCACCACAGGAACGACGAAAACTTAGAGTCTCATCCTGCTTTTTACACATCAATAAGGCTTCCAACAACATTGTACCCGCAGGCACTTCACCGACATCATAAGTCTGCATTCTAGGTGCCTGACTTGAGTCAGGATCGTAGCGGTATATCTTAAGCTCCATATTAATACACTCGCGCTTTAGGTGGAAAGGTGTCCACTGTTAAAGGCTTGGTGCGTACTGGTTTATAATCAAGCCGCCCGTCGTTAAAGTACAAACTATGTTTCATCCATTTTTCATCATCACGATCTGTATAATCGACACGAGAATGTGCGCCGCGACTTTCAGTTCTGGCTTCTGCCGAAATAACGGTGGCTTTAGCAATATCCATTAAATTTTCCAATTCCAGCGCCTCAATTCTAGCAGTATTAAATATACGACTATGATCCTTTAGTTGAGCTTCCTGCAAACGTTGCGCCAATTCGTTCACTTTTTTTACACCTTCTTGCATAACATCGGCCACGCGGAAAACACCGCAGTGATCTTCCATCACTTTCTTTAACTCGCCACGAATATCATCAACAGTCTCATCACCACTACGACGATCCCAACGACTCAATCGAGCCATTGCTCTATCGACACTATCCGTATCCAGCGGGCGGTGATAACGATTTTCTTTTAAGTAGCCAATGATATGATTAGCCGCTGAACGGCCAAAAACAAGAATATCAAGTAAAGAATTACCGCCAAGACGGTTGGCACCATGCACTGATACACAGGCACATTCACCCGCTGCATAAAAACCAGGTACAGGTTCTTCAGGTCCCTCATATTCAGGGACCACTACTTGTCCATCACGATTAGTCGGAATGCCCCCCATTGTATAATGTGCAGTGGGGTAAACTGGAATTGGGTCGTAAATGGGGTCAATTTTCAAGAACGTCATCGAACTGTCACGAATACCCGGCAAACGCTTCATTATCACCTCTGACCCAAGGTGATCGATTTTTAACAGAACGTGATCTTTATTCGGCCCACAGCCTCGTCCTTCACGCACTTCAATAGAAATAGCCCGGCTCACTACATCACGACTTGCCAGATCCTTTGCATGAGGCGCATAACGCTCCATAAAGCGCTCATTATCAGCATTAACCAGATAACCGCCCTCACCACGAACGCCTTCGGTAATCAACATGCCCTTACCCGCAATCCCTGTGGGATGGAACTGGAAAAACTCCATGTCCTGCAAAGGCATTCCGGCACGCAAGGCCATGGCCATGCCATCACCAGTATTAATTAAAGCATTAGTGGTGGTTCTGAATAACTGCCCTGCTCCTCCGGTGGCGACCAAGGTGGTTTTCGCTTCAATTAACAAAGTTTCACCCGTTTCGATCTCGAGCACTAGCGCGCCTAAAACATAACCATCTTTATCGGTGATCAAATCGATTGCAAAGTATTCATCAAAAAAATGAGTTTTGGCGCGAATATTTTGTTGATACAAACTATGCAGTATTGCATGCCCGGTGCGATCTGCTGCGGCGCAAGTCCGGGTGGCCTGGTCGCCCCCAAAATTGCGACTTTGCCCACCAAACGCACGCTGGTAAATCGTCCCATTATCAAGACGCGAAAACGGCACTCCAAAATGTTCTAGTTCGACCACCACTTTAGAAGCAGAACGACACATGTATTCAATGGCATCCTGGTCACCCAGGTAATCACTGCCTTTGACCGTATCAAACATATGCCAATGCCAATTGTCTTCAGTAACATTCGCCAACGCGGCGTTCACACCGCCTTGCGCAGCGACCGTATGTGAGCGTGTCGGAAAAACCTTTGACACTACCGCTACTTTTGCATCAGCCTTCGCCAACTGTAAAGCGGCCCTAAGACCACCGCCACCAGCACCAATAATTAACGTATCAAACTTACGGGTTACTATACTCATTGAATAAATGCCAATACCATAATTCGAGTCATCCACAATCCGCCAGCAAGTAATGCCAATGCCAGCAATCCCAACGCAATCGATCTAATCACAATCGAAGAAATGTAGTCCATAAAAACATCTCGCATTCCTACCCAGACATGCCCCAATAAAAAGACAAAAAACATCATCCAGGCAATACTGATCACAGGTGACTGCACCCATGCGCGCCATGCAAGATAATTGTCAGGCGCATCAAACATTAATACCAATAAGAAATAGACAACAAAAACGGCAATATAAGCTGCGCTTCCACGCTGCAGTATCCAGGCATTAAGTCCTTGTAATCGTTTACTCACAACAGTCTCCAGGCAATAAGCAAGGCCACTATCACTGCAGAAAAATTGACAAGCCAGGCACTCATTCGAGCGGTATTTTTCTCGATGCCCACCTCAATATCGAGGAACAAAAAACGTAACCCGGCAAATAAATGATGAATTAATCCCCATAGGAATACAGTGATTGCTAATTTCGAGAGAGGGTGCACTAAAATAGCCAAAGTGGTGTTCCAACCTTGTTCGCCGCTTAGCGATAAGCCGAAAAGATAAAATAAAACAGGAAGTGACAACACCATCAGAACACCAGTAATACGATGGAAAATGGATAATATTGCCGTTACTGGGAAGCGAATTACTAATAAATTTAAAAATACAGGACGTTTGTTTAATTGATTCATAGGTTACTAGCTTCCTTCTCTCGCACCTAGATTTGTCATAAAATCGTAATAACCTTAATTCAAGTAGTCATTATAGATATACTATAGTCTAAACCATTGAAAACATCTAACTTGAACCCCATATTCTATGGGCTGTTGATGCTTTAGACAGCTTAGGCTTGTAAAATTTAAGGGTGTTATTGGCTCTTTTTCAAGGCAACATATACCCTCATTATAAAACTGCGTATGCGTATGGAGTGAGTTACTACAATGAAAGCTGAATGGAAAGAATTTCTCGAAAATCGAGGGGCGGAATTTAAGGATAACGCTGTTAGTGGTTTTGGTAATAGTGTCCGCGAAACACAAATGGTCTATAACGGTGATATCATTGTTGACCTCTCTCACTTTGGTTTAGTTTCAGCCCATGGTGAAGACAGCGTGACCTTTCTTCAAGGACAGGTTACTTGTGATTGCACAAAAGTCAGCTTGCAATCTAGTCAACTCGCTGCGATCTGTAATCAAAAAGGTCGTGTAGTGACGTTTATGCGCCTGTTTCAACAAGACGAATCACTTTATTTACATATGCCAGCAGATCGAGTTGAGGATACCCTTAGTCGACTGCGTATGTATATTATGCGCTCCAAAACTACACTTGAGGACGTTTCTGATAATTTCGTCAGTATTGGCTTGTCCGGCCCTAACGCTGAAAGTCTACTCCAAAGTAGTCACATTGACATACCAGAAAAAACTAACGACTCAGCACAAAAAGAAGGACTCACAATTATTCGTATTGCCGGCCCTCACCCTCGATTTATTCTTTTTGGCACCTTGGAAATCATGAAAAAATTGTGGAGCGAACTTGACGTTCATGCCGCTCCAGCCGGTCCTGCAGCATGGCAGTTATTAGATATTCAATCAGGAGTTCCCGTAATTTATAGTTCTACCAGTGAACTCTTTGTACCACAAATGCTTAACCTGCAAATTATTGATGCTATTAATTTTAAAAAGGGATGCTATACCGGCCAGGAAGTTGTGGCCCGCATGCAATATCTTGGTAAACTAAAAAAACAAATGTATATTGCTAATATCCCTGACTCTAATGCGCCTTTACCTGGCTCCAAACTCTATTCTCCAAGTTATAGTGACAGTCAATCCTGCGGACAAATTGTCAACGCACAAATAACGGCTGACGGAAGCCACGACGTATTGGCTGTGGTCGACATCAAAGCTCAAGCTGACGATGACGTGCATCTAGAAGAAATCACTGGACCTGCGCTCGGATTTAAAGTCCTACCCTACTCATTTCCCGTTCAGACTGATAACTAAAGATAAAATAAAAACCCCGTTTGACACCATATTATTAAAGACTCTTATTGACAGGCCGAAGTATTGGGGTCGGTACAAAATAAAGGGAGTTACAGGT